>ENA-UOWO01007679-UOWO01007679.1-activated-sludge-metagenome-genome-assembly--contig:-NODE-7679-length-10587-cov-6.610710_pt1 | contig 10587 bp, 3 predicted proteins | sample MGYA00238148_ERZ761564 | MGnify/ENA primary metagenome ERZ761564 (study PRJEB28885, sample SAMN05720194) | activated sludge metagenome | isolation source: Anaerobic digester | place: USA...
ATAATATTGCCATAAATCAGGAATTCTTAAGAGAAGCAGCCCTTGATTTTTCTCCTTTGTATTCGGGCAAAGCACAAACACTTTACGAATTGGCAACAGATTCTGTGTTTATAGAATACACTCCATTACCTTATGAGGAAATGTTGCCAAGAAATGTAATTATCGAGCAGGAAGAAGACATTTTTATGGCTGACTTAAATATTTATCCTAATCCAACCAGAGACAAGCTATATATTGAGTATAACTTCATGTCATACACCGAAGAAGGTAACGAAGATTTATTGAAAACTCTTGGATACCAAAAGAAAAGTGATTGTTCGAGTGGGGAGATAAAAATTTATACAATTGATGGAAGGCTGATTATCAGTAAAACACTCGAACAGCAAAGCGGCATTGAAAGTGTTGATATGAAAGATTATCCACCGGCAAGTTATTTAATAAAAATTACCGACTGCTACGGATTTACTAAAGAACAAAAATTCGTAAAACAATAATAAAAAATCCGGAGCAATCCGGATTTTTGCTAAATTTGTGATATTTGAAAATAAACAATGAGAAAAATACTAATATCTACGATAATTATTTTCACAAGCATTATTGGGAATTCTCAAACAATTTTTAATAAAATTATTGAAGATACTATAGCTAATATCACAACTAGTGTGGTTGCATTAGATACTGGCTATGTTTATGTGTCAGGTACTGGCAATGAGTATGGAGTGCGTAGTTTTGCATTAACTTACGTTAACGAACTTGGTTATAAACAATGGAAAAAGATATATGGGGATACTCAAAATCAATTTTGGGAAGGTTGGTATGGTAATTTTAAAAGAAGTGATACAATTTATTATCTTGCTGGTCAAGTGGCAAACACTGTTGAAGGTACTATGGGTATTCATATTAGTATTTTTGATGACACATTCGAATTGGTATTACAAAACACATTTTTGATTGACGATATTTTTAAAACAGCATTTTATTCAATTAAAACAACATTTAACGATTATTTTATAATTGGACAAATTTGGGATATTGACAATGAAACATATAAATTATTATTATTAAAAGCAAACAATTCTGGTGAATATATCTGGCATAAATACTACAATATAAATTTGAGTACGTATGGTAGCACAATCATTGAAACTTACAATAATAATTTGTTAATTGGGGGAAGAACTGAGGTCACTGACGTTGGAAACACACGCTGGTATTTAATAGAAACCGACACCGCGGGTAATATAATATGGGAACGAACTTTTGGTCGAAGTAATTATAACAATGGTCATGTGCAGGGTATAATCGAAACAGCCGATTCCAATTACCTTGCCTGTGGTTCATATCCTGTTGCAAGCTATGGCGGTGGTGGTGGCGAATATCTTTGGGATGGTTGCCTGCGTAAAATTGATACTGATGGGAATCTTATCTGGGAGAAATTATACAGGAATTATTCTTGTCATTCTAGTGATCCCGATGATATTAATATAAGTTCTTCAATAAATTCTTTAATTCTAGAAAATAATGGTGATATTTTACTTATTGGTTCTTCATTAGGATACTATCCATTGCATAGGGGATTCTTAATGAAAATGAATTCTGATGGACAAATTAAATGGCATAGGTATTATTATGCTATTGCTGATAATTCACGATGGCAGTATTTTTCATCATTTCAACCAACATCTGACAAAGGTTTTATAATAGCCGGTTATGGCAATGAATATGATATGTTCGGTTACAACCCACCACAACAGGCATGGCTTGTAAAAACCGATAGTCTAGGCATTGATGGCTTGTGCTACACTGCTCCACCAGAACTAAACATTGATATTGTTTTGCCCGCAACAGTAAATTGTAGCGATACAATTACTGTTTATGCTTACATTGCTGGTAAATCGGCACCATACACGATTGAGACTAGTGTTGGGCAGGTAATTGATAGCATATATTATCCGCCAACTTTTGTGCCTGTAGAAATTGGTCTAAGCCATGTTAACCTTGAATGGGACAACTCAACTTATTTCGAGGAAACAATTACCGAAGCAACACTTAGCAATCACGAATGGGGTCAGTGTATTGCAAAACCTGTTGAGTTTTATACACCTCATACATCGGGAACCCACGAAATAAGCATAACTGTTACCGATGCTTATGGTGAGAGCAAAACAATTACGAAAGAGGTTTTTGTTAATGATAATTGTGGGAGTGGGATTGTTGAAGAAGCAGTTAATTCTGTAAATGTATATCCAAATCCAGCTGTAGATAACTTGTATTTGAATATCGGTGATTTCGGCTTCGCTCAATCACCTGGCAGTATTCAGGTGGCTGAGCGGAGCCGAAGCAACCGGTTCGGAAAGGCAGAAATCTATAATTCTGTCGGTCAACTCATTGAAACGCTGCAATTATCTAATAATTTGACTGTGATAAATGTTAAAGATTTTGCAAGCGGTGTATATCAGATCAAGATAACTGAAGAAAATGGAAATGTTCTGGTGAGGGGTTTTGAGAAGCAATAAGATAATATTGCCATAAATCAGGAATTCTTAAGAGAAGCAGCCCTTGATTTTTCTCCAATGTATTCGGGTAAAGCGCAAACACTGTACGAATTGGCAACAGACTCCGTATTTATTGAATATACGCCATTACCGTTTGAGGAAATGTTACCAAGAAATGCAATTATCGAGCAGGAAGAAGACATTTTTATGGCTGACTTAAATATTTATCCAAACCCCACGCGCGACAAACTGTATATAGAGTATAACTTCACGTCATATTCTGAAGAAGGCAACGAGGATTTATTGAAAACACTTGGATACCTAAAGAAAAGTGATTGTTCGAGTGGGGAGATAAAAATTTATACAATAGATGGAAAGCTGATTATCAGTAAAACACTTGAACAGCAAAGCGGCATTGAAAGTGTTGATATGAAAGATTATCCACCGGCAAGTTATTTAATAAAAATTACCGACTGCTACGGATTTACTAAAGAACAAAAATTCGTAAAACAATAATAAAAAATCCGGAGCAATCCGGATTTTTGCTAAATTTGTGATATTTGAAAATAAACAATGAGAAAAATACTAATATCTACGATAATTATTTTCACAAGCATTATTGGGAATTCTCAAACAATTTTTAATAAAATTATTGAAGATACTATAGCTAATATCACAACTAGTGTGGTTGCATTAGATACTGGCTATGTTTATGTGTCAGGTACTGGCAATGAGTATGGAGTGCGTAGTTTTGCATTAACTTACGTTAACGAACTTGGTTATAAACAATGGAAAAAGATATATGGGGATACTCAAAATCAATTTTGGGAAGGTTGGTATGGTAATTTTAAAAGAAGTGATACAATTTATTATCTTGCTGGTCAAGTGGCAAACACTGTTGAAGGTACTATGGGTATTCATATTAGTATTTTTGATGACACATTCGAATTGGTATTACAAAACACATTTTTGATTGACGATATTTTTAAAACAGCATTTTATTCAATTAAAACAACATTTAACGATTATTTTATAATTGGACAAATTTGGGATATTGACAATGAAACATATAAATTATTATTATTAAAAGCAAACAATTCTGGTGAATATATCTGGCATAAATACTACAATATAAATTTGAGTACGTATGGTAGCACAATCATTGAAACTTACAATAATAATTTGTTAATTGGGGGAAGAACTGAGGTCACTGACGTTGGAAACACACGCTGGTATTTAATAGAAACCGACACCGCGGGTAATATAATATGGGAACGAACTTTTGGTCGAAGTAATTATAACAATGGTCATGTGCAGGGTATAATCGAAACAGCCGATTCCAATTACCTTGCCTGTGGTTCATATCCTGTTGCAAGCTATGGCGGTGGTGGTGGCGAATATCTTTGGGATGGTTGCCTGCGTAAAATTGATACTGATGGGAATCTTATCTGGGAGAAATTATACAGGAATTATTCTTGTCATTCTAGTGATCCCGATGATATTAATATAAGTTCTTCAATAAATTCTTTAATTCTAGAAAATAATGGTGATATTTTACTTATTGGTTCTTCATTAGGATACTATCCATTGCATAGGGGATTCTTAATGAAAATGAATTCTGATGGACAAATTAAATGGCATAGGTATTATTATGCTATTGCTGATAATTCACGATGGCAGTATTTTTCATCATTTCAACCAACATCTGACAAAGGTTTTATAATAGCCGGTTATGGCAATGAATATGATATGTTCGGTTACAACCCACCACAACAGGCATGGCTTGTAAAAACCGATAGTCTAGGCATTGATGGCTTGTGCTACACTGCTCCACCAGAACTAAACATTGATATTGTTTTGCCCGCAACAGTAAATTGTAGCGATACAATTACTGTTTATGCTTACATTGCTGGTAAATCGGCACCATACACGATTGAGACTAGTGTTGGGCAGGTAATTGATAGCATATATTATCCGCCAACTTTTGTGCCTGTAGAAATTGGTCTAAGCCATGTTAACCTTGAATGGGACAACTCAACTTATTTCGAGGAAACAATTACCGAAGCAACACTTAGCAATCACGAATGGGGTCAGTGTATTGCAAAACCTGTTGAGTTTTATACACCTCATACATCGGGAACCCACGAAATAAGCATAACTGTTACCGATGCTTATGGTGAGAGCAAAACAATTACGAAAGAGGTTTTTGTTAATGATAATTGTGGGAGTGGGATTGTTGAAGAAGCAGTTAATTCTGTAAATGTATATCCAAATCCAGCTGTAGATAACTTGTATTTGAATATCGGTGATTTCGGCTTCGCTCAATCACCTGGCAGTATTCAGGTGGCTGAGCGGAGCCGAAGCAACCGGTTCGGAAAGGCAGAAATCTATAATTCTGTCGGTCAACTCATTGAAACGCTGCAATTATCTAATAATTTGACTGTGATAAATGTTAAAGATTTTGCAAGCGGTGTATATCAGATCAAGATAACTGAAGAAAATGGAAATGTTCTGGTGAGGGGTTTTGAGAAGCAATAAGATAATATTGCCATAAATCAGGAATTCTTAAGAGAAGCAGCCCTTGATTTTTCTCCTTTGTATTCGGGCAAAGCACAAACACTTTACGAATTGGCAACAGATTCTGTGTTTATAGAATACACTCCATTACCTTATGAGGAAATGTTGCCAAGAAATGTAATTATCGAGCAGGAAGAAGACATTTTTATGGCTGACTTAAATATTTATCCTAATCCAACCAGAGACAAGCTATATATTGAGTATAACTTCATGTCATATTCTGAAGAAGGTAATGAGGATTTATTACAAACTCTCGGATACGAAAAGAAAGATGATTGCGCAAGTGGTGAGATAAATATTTATACAATAGACGGAAAACTGATTATTAGTAAATTACTTGAACAGCAAAGCGGCATGGAGAGTGTTGATATGAAAGATTATCCTCCCTCAAGTTACTTAATAAAAATTACCGACTGCTACGGCTTTACTAAAGAGCAAAAATTTGTAAAACAATGATAAAAAATCCGGAGCAATCCGGATTTTTGCTAAATTTGTATTATTAGATTCATATAATGAAAAGAATTGCCCTATACATAGTTTTAATGGTTTCTTGCTCAGAAGGATTTTCACAAAACGTCTTTAATAGAATTGTTGAGGATACTGCAGCGCATATTATGAACTCTGTAATAACACTTGATACAGGATATGTTTTTTTAAGTGGTACTAGAAATATATATAACATACGTAGCTTTTCACTAACTTATGTTAATGAACTTGGTGAGAAGCAATGGGAAAATATATATGGAGATGAGCAAAATGAAACTTGGGAAGGACTAAGTGGCAATTTAAAAATAAATAATGATGATTCATATCTTGCTGGGACAATTATTAATTCGATTGAAAATAATTGGGGGATATCCTTAACAAGATTTAATGCTTATGATTACAGCACATATAATCACTATACATTTTTGAATGACACAATATGGAAAAAAGCTTTTAATCAAGTTTTTAGTGAAAATAAAAATTATTATATAGTAGGTCAAATTTTCAATTATGAATATGGAAAATACAGATTATTACTTCTAAAAGCTGATAGCATTGGCAATATCTTGTGGAATAAATCGTTTGGGAGCGTATATGAATCAGGTGATAAAGTTATATTCTCAAATAATGAATTGCTTATTGGAGGTGAAACTAAAAGCTTTCCAGGAGTATCATCTCCATATCAGAAGTGGTACCTTCTCAAAACCGACACCGCCGGTAATATAATATGGGAGCGGGCTTATGGGCGTAGCAATTATAATAATGGAGCTGTAAAAGGTTTAATCGAAACAGCCGATTCCAATTACTTAGCCTGTGGTTCATATCCTGTTGCTCGCTATGGCGGAGGTGGTGGTGAATATCTTTGGGATGGATGCCTGCGTAAAATTGATACTGATGGGAATTTAATATGGGAAAAGCATTATCGGGATTATCATTTAAGTCATACAGGTGATACATACTTACATAATTCAATTTCAGACTTAATAAAAATAGAAAATAGCTTCTATATCTTAGGGGCAAATTATGATTGTATTTCATGGAAAAACAGGGCATACTTAGCAAAACTAAATATGCGAGGAGAAATCCTATGGAAGAAAGATTATTATGCAATTGACACAAATTCATTTAGTCAATATTTAGTTTCATTCAAGCCAACAAATGACAAGGGATTCATTTTAGCCGGTTACGGCAATGAATATGATCTATTCGGTTACGATCCTCCCCAACAAGCATGGCTTGTAAAAACCGATAGTTTGGGTATAGATGGTTTATGTTACACTGCACCACCGGAGCTAAATATTGATATTGTTTTGCCCGCAACTGTAAACTGTAGCGATACAATAACCGTATATGCTTACATTGCTGGTAAATCGGCACCATACACAATTGAGACAAGTGTTGGTCAGGTAATAGATAGCATTTATTATCCACCTTTGTTTGTTCCAATGGAGATTGGTCTATCACAGGCGGAGATTCAATATGGTGGCGAAATTATTTATACCCAGCAAATTACCGAAGCAACACTTAGCAATCACCAATGGGGACAGTGCATTGCAAAACCTGTTGAGTTTTATACACCTCATACCTCCGGTTCGCAGCAAATAAACATTACTGTTACCGATGCTTATGGTGAGAGTAAAACTATTACCAAAGAGGTTTTGGTAAATGAATGTGGGCAGAGCATTGCTGATGCTGAGATTTGTTCTGTAAATTTGTATCCTAATCCAACAAAGGAAAAGATTTATTTAGATATTCCTACCGATCTAATTCCGGAAAAGGCAGAAGTTTACAACTCTTTGGGGCAATTAGTAAAATCTGTTAATGTTCATTCTGGTTTAAATGTTGTGGATGTTTCTGATTTTGCTACTGGAAATTATATCATAAAGATTAATGTTGTTGATAAAACTTACAGTTTAAATTTTGAAAAGCATTAATGGGATAGATTTTGTTGCATCCTTTGGGCTGCAAAACCACGAGATGCAATCTCGAGGCAGCTGGGGGGGGTTAGAGTTTCCGGACAACGCACTTACCCTCCAAAAATCCAACACAACCAATTTACTAACAATTTCCGTGGAGTTAAACTTACAGGAACTACCGGTGCACGTATAATTTATAACACATTTTACACTTTAGATATTCCTGTAGATGTTGATACTCATTTCGGATATACCGCAAACAACACCATGTCTTACGACGCCACCTACGCCGCTTACCTCGACCGCGCCACAAACACTTGGTTCGAAGAAAACAAAATATACGAAGGCATGGCAGGAGTATATGTGTATAATACCGGAACTACAGGTACAAGGTTCTATCTCAATAACTTTGGCGGAGAGCTTGTGAATAATGTTATTACTCCTCGCGGAATAGATGCTGCTACTATAGTTGTGGGACAAAATTCAAACTGGGATGCTGTAACCCCGCCAATTATTAATACAGGTCTCGAAGTCAGATGCAACGACTATACCAACAACGACTTTGCTATCTCTGTTTTTAACGGTAATATGCGTAAAATTCAAGGTGTTGCAGGTGGACAGACTAATCAGCTTGCAGGCAACCAGTTCCACTCAACTATGGTTAACGGAATGGAATTTAATGTCAATGTTGAAAGTGAACTGGGATCAATCAATGACTACTCAGAGTTTAGTATTGGGGAGGATTATAAATATTATCAGCATGACGACAATAATGATGTTTTAATTTTTCACAGAGAATTGGAATTAGATAGGATTAACGGAGTACATGGTTATACTGTACAAGGTCGAGATTTTGTATTGTCCACATCTTGTCCCTCAAATTTCGGGTTACATCCATACGATCATATTACTGCTGTCCGCGATATTTCAGATAGAAAAAGCACTCTTCTTGGATTACAAGATCAATACAACCAGACTGTTGACCGCGGAGATACAGAATATATGCTTTCCCTTGCAGAAAACCTGAGTCCTCATAACTTCAGGCAAGCCATCCCGATTTTAAGTAATAATGGATATTTAAGCGACACTGTTTTCGATGCTCTGCTTAACAATACAAGTGCTCAAAAACCAGTTATTGCAAATGTAAACGGAATGGGTGGAAGTGAGATTGTTTGTGTCGGGGAACAAGGTGGACAAGGTTATGTTCTAGTTCTTAATGGAGATGACTTGTCACTTATTTGGGAATCTTTGCCATTTTCGATTTCGAACACTAACCATATTCCAAATCCGTCGGTTGGAGATTTAAATGCTGATGGCTTGTTAGAAATTGTAGTCATATCTATGGATTTAGTTAGAGTTTATAATTGTGATGGAGCTGTTATAACAGAAGTCACTAATTACTCAGATCTGGATGGAATGAAGAATGCACCTATATTAGCAGATATTGATGGAGATGTTGAAATCGAAATGCTTTTTATTGCAGGAGATGATTTTAAGAGAATTGAGGCACTAAATCCTGATGGTTCAAGAGTATTAGGATTTCCACTATATGTTGATGATGTGATGGGAGGTTCTCCTTCTGTAGCAGATATCGACAACGACAATTTAAATGAAATAATTGCTGGTGCTGGCAACTATATTTATGTTTGGAACACCAACGGCGATGCCAATAAAATTGAATGGGGCAGTGAACGACATGACTCCTGGAATACCGGCTGTTATCACACACTTACAGCAATGGTATTTAGAGGTAAGAGATGCGGAGGATTGTCTGATGGAACTGCAAAAGTTTTTGTTGAAGATGGAACCCCCCCATTCGATTATGAGTGGAGTACTGGTCAAAACTTCTATTCTGTTAATGAGTACACATCTGAAATTACAGGACTTTCACTAGGAGATTATTCAGTAACAATAACCGACTCTAAGAATAGAACTCGTGTGATTGATTTCGAAGTTAATAGTTCTACAGATATGGCATTTGCAAATTATTCTGTAACTGGCAACGAAGAATTTAATAGCGCAACTATGTATCTTGATGATCTTATTACCATACCTGATGGAACAACTTTAACTTTAAATGATTCATATTTGTTTGCAAATATTGAGTCTTTAATCAAAGTTGAACGAGGTGGCCAGTTGACACTTAATAACACATCAATTGCAACTTGCGACGATCAGATGTGGAGTGGGATTAGAGTATTTGGAGACAAAAACATGTATGGCAACATCCCTTATGCATCTCCGGGAAAACTAGAAATCAAGAACAATTCGGAAATACACAATGCATCTATTGGTGTATGGGCTGCAGATAATGCTGTTGCTAATATTACTGACAGTAAATTCTATAATTGTCATGTAGGTGTTTGGCTCATGTCTTATGATGAAACCCTTGTTAATTCAAGCAATAATCCTACCTTAAAGCCAAGAGCATATATTAATAGGTCTGAGTTTATAACAGACGATAATTATCTTACAAATCCTTGGACACACGTATATCTTTTAGGTGTTGATAAAGTATTGTTAAAACGGAATAAATACCTTAACACTACTGCACCAGATGTTCTCATTGGAGCAAATAGAGGTAAAGGTTTATATAGTGTTAATTCAGGCTTTTCCGTAATCGAAAACCACCACATCGTTGGCATTCCCGATTTACCATCCACACCACAAGATAAATCTCTTTTCGAAGGGCTTTATTATGGAATATTTGCTCAAAACACCACTGGTAAGACTGCCGTTATACGCAACTGTGAGTTTAAGAACTATGAATATATTGGTGCTTATTTAAGAGGTGTTACAGCACCTACAATTACATCTAATACTTACCACAAAGATGGAAGTATAAATCTGTCTCAAAATGCCGGATTATATCTCGAAGGTTGCAATGATTATAAAATTGAGAACAACACATTTTTGAGAGGTAGTATTGGTCTTGTAATCAGGACATCTTCAACTTTCAACAACACAGTTTACCGCAACCACTTCCAATCCTCACGTCAGGCAATACATTCTTATGATGTTAACAGTAACACTGATGGCTCCGAAGGTTTATTTATTCAATGTAACGATTTTCACGATAATACTATTCAGAATTACATTAGAAGTGGTAACGT
>ENA-UOWO01007689-UOWO01007689.1-activated-sludge-metagenome-genome-assembly--contig:-NODE-7689-length-10579-cov-6.402319_pt1 | contig 10579 bp, 9 predicted proteins | sample MGYA00238148_ERZ761564 | MGnify/ENA primary metagenome ERZ761564 (study PRJEB28885, sample SAMN05720194) | activated sludge metagenome | isolation source: Anaerobic digester | place: USA...
GAGGTAAGGTTTTTGGTTGGGGAAAGGATAACTATTAGTAATAACAGTAACCGGATGGGGAATTTGTTTAAAAGTTTTTTCCAGTTTTTTGATGTATTGGGGAAATTGGTAGATACAAATTATATTAGCTTGATTAAAGTCAGCTTTCCAGAAATTTTTGGCTTTGATTTTAGCTAAATGAGAGAGATTTAAGCTTTTGATTTTTTGTCGGGATTGGTGGATTAAAAGTGGGTCCAGTTCGTAACCGATACTTTTAATTCCGTGTTGGGCGGCGGCGATGATAATCCGGCCGTCACCGGAACCGAGATCAATTAGAGTGTCATTTGGTTGGGGGTGAATATGTTTGAAGATAGTTTTTATGTTTTCCGGGGTAGTAGGGTAATAAAAAGCTCCAGGAAGAAGTTGAAGATAAATTATATAGCCTAAATAAATAAGGCCAGGGATGGTGGTAAAAAAAAATAATTAAGTAAATAAGCAACATATGTAAGAATACCAAGCTTAGTATCTAAATTGAAATTATTTGAGATAGTTTTAGTGAATTGATTAAAGTCTTCCAGTAGATTAAATTGGTTCAGGATTAAAAATTAATGGTTTTTTGATAAATGGTAAAGGAAGATAAATTGAAAGTTGAGCTGTTGGGTTACACTAGTGATCCGGAACAGAACGTGGTGGCGGCGATTCGGCAGTGCTATGCGTCGGTGGGAGCTAAAGAATTGAAGGAAAAAACGACTGATGAGGTTAAACAAAGGTTAATTAAGCAGGTGATTAATTCAGGTCATACGTCAACGTTGGAACATGCCAGTTTTACTTTTGCTATCGATGGAGTCAGTCGAGTGACGGAGATTCATTTAATCCGACATAGAATTGCGTCATTTTCGATTCAATCGGGAAGATATGTTAAACGGGGAGATGCAGCTTACAGAGTGCCACCAAAAATTAGGAATCTGGAAGATAAAAAACTGTTGGAAAAATACTTGAAACATTTGGAGAATTCTCAGGAACTTTATAATGAGTTAATTGATGCAAGTATTCCGGCTGAGGATGCCAGATTTTGCCAACCCCAATCGGTTCAGGTAAAAATAGTGATGACGATGAATGCCAGAGAGTTATTGCATTTCTTTAGGGTTAGGTCGTGCACCAGAGCTCAATGGGAAATCAGAGAGGTGGCCAAACAAATGCTGGATTTAGTTAAAGAGGTAGCACCAATTATTTTTGAGAACGCCGGTCCGCCGTGTATTTCAGAAAAAATTTGTGATCAAGGAAAAATGTCTTGCGGTATTTGGAAAAATATTAAAGGGGCAAAATTAAAAGATGAAATCTAGAGGAAAATTTATAGTCATTGAAGGGATTGATGGTTCAGGAAAGGGAACACAGACAGAATTGTTGGTAGAAAGATTAAAAAAAGAAGGGATTGATTTGGTAACTGATGATTACCCTCATTATGAGACAAGTTTTTGGGGAAGACTGGTGGGTCGATTATTGACTGGAGAATTTGGAGAATTATTTACGATTAGCCCATATTTGGCAGCTTTGCCTTATATGTTGGACGAAGCTGATGGAAGTAGAAAAATAATTGGGCCAGCCTTAGAAGTTGGGAAAATAGTGGTGTCGAATAGGTATTTTACTTCGAATGTTCATCAAATTGCCAAAAAATCAGAAAAAAAGAGAGAGGAATATGCTAATTGGTTGTGGGAGGCGGGTTATAACCAAATGGGAATTATTAAACCGGATTTAGTGTTAGTAATGGCGGTGGAACCAGAAATTTGTCGAGAAAATATTTTGAAAAAAGCCAAACGAAATTATATTGGTCAGGAAGTGATGGATCAGGCAGAGGCGAATTTTAATCACCAAATGGAGACAGATAAAGAATATAAAAAAATGGCAGAAAAAGAACCCGACAGATGGGTAATTATTGATTGTTGTCGCGAGGGTAAATTATTACCAGTAGAAGAAATTAATCAAATTATTTGGCTTGAATTAAAAAGGAGGAACATAATTTCATGAAGGGAATTAAATTAATTGCCGGGACATCGCACCCGAAATTGGCGGCAAAAATTGCCAAGAAATTGAACTTACCACTGACGCCAGTGTTAATAAAAAAGTTTTTGAATAGCGAAATTTATGTGAGAATTGGGGAGAAAGTTAGAGGTGAGGATATTTTTGTAATTCAGACTTTTGGGGATAATGTTAATGATAGTTTAATGGAACTTTTAATAATTATTGATGCCTTAAGACGATCATCGGCGGGAAGAATAAATATTTTGTGTCCGAATTTGTGTTATTCCCGACAAGACAGACGGGTTCAATCGCATGAACCGATTTCGGCTAAATTAGTGGCTAATTTAATAACTGTGGCCGGAGCTGACAGACTAATTACGGTGGATTTACATGCGTCGCAAATTCAGGGGTTTTATGATATTCCGGTAGATCACCTGATGGGTTATCCGATGATTGCCAAGTATATTCAAAGAAAAAAGTATAAAGATTTGGTAATAGTGGCGCCGGATATTGGAGCGGCCAAAAGAACCCATAAAATGGCGGATTTGTTTGGAGCACCAATTGCGATTGTGGATAAGGTAAGAACAGGTCATGGGTTGTGTGAGGTGGCTCATGTGGTGGGAGATGTGAAAGACAAAACGGCAATATTGATTGATGATATGGTGGATGGCGGCGGGTCGATTTGCGGAGCGATTGAGGCGGTGAAAGAATTTGGGGCCAAAAAAATTATTGCCGGGGCGACTCACGCCTTTTTGAACGGTGAAGCAGTGAAAAAGCTGAAAGAAAGTTCGGTGGATGAAATAATATTTTTAGATACTGTACCGATTCCCAAAGAAAAAAGGTTTAGTCGGATGAAAATTGTATCGCTGGCGCCGTTGTTGGCTAAGATAATCAGACGGATTCATACCGAAAGGTCGTTAGGGGAATTGTTTAAATGGGAAGATCAGAGAAAAATATTGTAAAATGAGATTATGATATAGAGAAAGTTTTGTCTGGTTTTGAGTTACAAGTTTTTTAAAGGATTTTATGATTGATAAACAAATTAGAGATTTAATTCAAAAAGACCTGCCTACGCAAAAAGCTACGGCAAGGCAAGAGAAGAAAGATATTATTTTTGATTTAATTGAGGCTGAAGATAAGAGACAGAGAGAATTAATTCATTTGATTCCGTCGGAAAATTTTGCTTCGGATGAAGTGAGAATGGCGTTGGGGAGTTGTTTGACCAATAAATATGCTGAGGGTTATCCAGGACGACGCTATTATCAGGGAAATAAATTTATTGATGAAATTGAGAATTTGGCCATTGAGAGGGGTAAAAGGTTATTGGGAGTGGAGCACTTAAATGTTCAGCCATATTCGGGGAGTCCGGCTAATAGTGCGATTCAAATGGCATTACTGGAAAGAGGAGATAAAATTTGTGGGTTGAAATTGTCGGCTGGGGGACATTTGACTCATGGTCATCCGAAGATTACTTTTTCGGGAAAGTTTTTTGAAAGTGTCCAGTATGATGTGGAAGCAGACGGACGAATTGATTATGATAAATTGGAAGAATTAGTTTTAAGGGAAAAACCAAAAATGATTATGGCGGGGACGACAGCTTATCCATATATTTTGGATTTCAAAAGATTTGGAGAAATTGCCGATAAGGTGGGGGCGTGGTTGGTGGCGGACGTGTCACATATCATTGGATTAATTGTGGGTGGAGTTCATCCGAGTCCTGTACATGATGTACATTTGATTATGAGTACCACTCATAAAAGTTTACGAGGGCCAAGAGGAGCGTTTATTGGAGTAACTAAAAAGGGCTTGGAGAAGGATGTAAAGCTGGCAGAAAAAATTGATAAAGCAGTATTTCCGGGGCTTCAGGGTGGGCCGCATGAAAATAATATTGCGGCCATGGCGGTGGCTTTTGCTGAGGCAGATACCCAAGAATTTAGAGATTATGCCAAACAGGTAGTTAAGAATGCCAGTGTGTTGGCCGAAACGTTAAAGAAGAATGGTTTGAGAGTATTTGGGACAGAAAATCATTTGATGGTGGTGGATGTAGGTTTAGAAAGACCCGCCCACAGCGGTGCAGTTTTGGCGGGCAGGGGTAAAGAAATGGCAGTGAAATTAGAAGAAAACGGAATTGTGGTTAATGCTAATACCATTCCTCATGAACAGGGGAGTCCGCTAAAACCATCAGGAATTAGAATTGGGACTCCGGCGATGACGACTAAAGGTTGGAAGGAAAAAGAGTTTGAGGAATTGGGGGAGAGGATAGCGAAGATAGTAAATAGCTAATTAGCTAGTAGTGAGTAGTAATTTTGTAGAGACGCATCATGATGCGTCTCTATTTGGAGTTGAAACCTACCTGTCAATTTGTGACATCCTCCCTTAAAAAAGGAGGAAGTCTTATAAATTTAAGGCTGCTCCCTTTCTTTAAGGGGAGCTGTCCCGATTTATCGGGACTGAGGGGTTTTGTATTTGAAAACTAAAACCAGAGTGGTAGTGGTGATAATCAAGCCGAGGTATTCGAAAATTTGGGGCCAGAAGAAAATATGAATATCGTTGGTAGTGAGATTTTTGTTGGCGGGTAATTCCCAGGCGTTGGTCCAGTTGTTAGCCAAGACATGATTTTTGAGGAAGACAGGGATGCCAAATTTGAAATAAAAGGCGGACCAGCCAGAGGAATAGCTTTGGGGATAAAAAATGTAGGTTGAATTTGTGGGTGAAGAAAGAGTTTCTTTTTGGTTTATCAATGAATTAAAGTCAAAAGGATAAATTTTAACTGAGTTAATTTTGTTTTGACTAGTAATTTGTTTGAGAGGTGAGGTATTGAAGATAATGTTGATTCCGGGTTGGAAATCATCAGTTTCAAAAGCTGGGAGAATAAACCAAGAGGTGGTAGTAGATTTTTCGAGTTTAGTGTCGAAATATTTGTGACGAGAATTGGTAGAAACGGCACTAATTTGAGTGGGAAGACCGGAAATATATTGATAATTAACTTCGACGAGATAATTTTGGTTAAGCTTAGCTTGGGGAAAATTGTAGACAGTGAGAGAGGAATTATCTGCGGGAAGGCCGATAGTGTACTCAGAATTGACAGAATTATCAATTTTAAAAGTAGAATTTTGGTTATTACTGGTTAAAGTAATGGTGTCGGAATTTTTAGTAAGGGAAAAATTTTGTTCAGAGGTGAGACGGTTGGTAAATAAATTTATAAACGGATAATTGTAATTAGGTTGATTACTATTGATATAGTTATTGAATTGAGAGAAAGCCGGATCGGAATAATAAAAATTAAATTTATTGACAGAAACGGGATTACTAACTAAATATTTTTGAGTGGAGTAGGGAGTTTGATAGATGGTAATTTGACCAAACTGACCAATTTTTTGGAGAGAGGATAAATTGTCTAATTTTTCTTTGGTGGTAATAGCGATGTTGTTGTAAATTTTTTCATCAGGAAAAAAAATGTTATTATCAAAAATAAGATATTGAATGGAATATTTTTGAAAAATTTTATTTAATTCTAATGAATTATTTTTTTGGAGGGCATTGCTAAGTTCCCAGTAATATTGTTCGTTTTTGAGATTCCAGACATCAAAAGCTCGATCTAAAATTGGTTGTTCAATACCATACCAGAGAAAGCCGGAACCGCTTGATCCAAAACGATAATTGGTCCAACCCCAAAAAGAACCTTGAGGTAAATTAGCAATGCGACCGTTGGGGTTTTGGGTTTTGAAAAATTTAATCAGATCAAAATATTCTTGAGGAAGATTTTTTCTCATGTCAGGAGAAATATAGTTACCTTTAAAACCAGGGAAGGAAAAAATTATGATGGCAATAAAACTAAAAATAGAAAAATATTTTTGAAATTTGGCGGGAATTTTTTCGATAAGAGTGGCGATAAGACAGGTAAAAGCAAAAACGGCCGGAGTAATAAATTTGGTAAAAGGGGAACGGAAAATTTGGTTAATTAAAGGAAGTTGACGGAGGAGAAAATTGATTTGGGTAAAAGGAGGAATTTGAGAGAGGAGAGTAATAGCAGAAAGTAAGAATAGACTAATGAGGAATTTATCGAAAAGAGTTTTGGGTTTTTTGAAAAGAGAAATAATAAAACCAAATACGGCTAATAAACCAAGAATAATGCCGGCAGTAATTGGGATGGGTGAGGAAAAATATTGCCGCCAAGTGTCCATTAAAAAGCCGTCGTTTTTGGGAAAATCGTAATAATAACCACGGAGTAAAAGAAAGTCTAAAATACCACCTCGGTAAGAATTTCTTAAAAAAGTTTCATCATTGGACATGAGATTACCAAAACCATTAGCTGGGCCATTGAGGTTGGTAAAGAGAAAGTAAATTAAAGGTAATAACCAAAAAGAATTAATGAGACCGATTTTGATGAGAGAGAAAAAAGATTTGGGATGAATAATGAGAATGATGAGGAGAATTAAGAGGTAGACAATAAATACAGTTTGAACATAAAAAGAAGGAATAGCTAAGAGATTGATTAAAATAAGTTTGACGAGATTTTTACGATTTGGTTGATGGAGGTAGTCAAATAAAGAGAAGATTAACCAGGGAAAAAATCCCCAAAAGGTAGAAAATGTTTCCAGCGGGACCCAAAAATTTTGGACAGAACCGAAACTGAGAAGATAAAAAAGAGCGGCAATAAATGAAGTGGATGATTTAAATTTAGTGGTATTTTTTAGACCAAAATAAACTCCGAAAGTGCCTAAAAAAATCATGGCAAAGTGCCAGAGATAACGAATGAGATTAGAAGGAAGAATGAGAGTGAAAGGAAGAAGAATGAGTTGGCGGATAAGGTCAGTACTATGAGACATGCCGCCGACAAGTCCTAATCCTTGGTAGGTTTGCCAAACGGCCAAGAAGGAACGTTTGAGATTGAGCCAGATATTCAGTTCCGGCATGAGATTATCCCAGCCAGTTAAAAAAGTATTGGGAGTAAAGTTGCGCCAGCAAAGGATGGAAATAATTAAACCTAAAATCAGCGGGTAAAAATTTTTCTTAAAAAAGAGTTTCACTAGTCAAATTATAGCTGAGATTGAGCGAAGGAACCAACGGTAATACCGGTGGGTTTTTTGATACCGCGGATACGATACCAGATTTCGTTGATAAGGTAGTTAGGGATCAAAAGGATGACAACGATTTGCATTAAATTAAGGATGATGGCTTTTAAACTTGGTTTGAAGCCTAATTTAAGAGCATTAAAACGACTTTTGAGAGTTAATTTGAAAGTGTTTTTAGGATTTTTGTGAGACAGACTGGTATCTAAATGTCGGTAAAACAAAAGGTTGTCAGTTAAGTTAGAAATTTGACCGTATTTCATAAATCGAAACATTAAATTGATTTCTTCAGCAGAAGATTGATTGGGTTGATACCAGGTAAATTTTTTGGGCAGTTTAGACAGATTAACCATCATAGAGGGTTGTTGCATGGGGATAGCCCAAAAAAGCATATCTTTAAGTTTGTGAGGTTCGGTAGGGAAGTTTTTGTGACCGATAATATTGTCCTGACTATCAATAACGATACATTGGCCACCGACAGCAACTAAAGAATGATTTTGTTGGAGAAAATCCAGTTGTTTTTGGAGACGGTCGGTAAAAGAAATGTCGTCAGCATCCATACGGGCTAAAAATTTGCCTTTAGCTTGGGAAATAGCGATGTTGGAAGTCAAACTAACACCCAAATTAATTTTATTTTTGATAGGAATAATACGGTTATCTTTTTTGGAGTAGGACTTGATGATTTTCCAGGAATTATCAGTCGAAGCATCGTCGACGATAATAAATTCAAAGTCAGAAAAAGTTTGATTGAGAATACTATTGATTGATTGATGAAGGAATTTGGCGGCATTAAAAACCGGCATGTAAACGGTGATTAAAGGTTTGTGTTTCATAATATTTTAAAGTTTTTCCGTTTCGTTCTTTTTTGAACTCATCAGTACCGAAATTATCGGTAGACGGGGAGGATTGGTACTGATGACAGAGATGGGGAAGTGAACTGGTGTTCACAACATTCATTTCTGTATTCATCAATACCAACCTCGGTCGGTCTGTAGAAGTTATTCGGGGATCGGCCCGCGGTTGATGTGGCTGTGTGCCCACCCGTATTCGATCGCCTGTGCGACGCGGAAGTCGAACTCCTGAGCTCCCCAATCGTCATCGACGATGGAGACAAAGCCATTGCTGACTTTGATCGTGTAGGTTCCGGGGCCGTAACCGCGGTAAACACCATTGTTGGTGCCATTGACAGAAGTTCCGCCAACGATCAGGTATTCGTCGTTGTTGACGACGAGGTTCTTGAACGTTTTCGTTCCTTCCGTTCCAGTCTCCTGATAGTACCTCGGGTGAGGTACGTAAGACTGTTCGGTCACCTTTCCAGATGTGTCGGCGGTGCCGGAGTAGATCTGGTAGGTCGTTGTGTCGGCAGGGACATAGGCGGTCGTGCCAGAGTTGTCGGTCTGAGCGGCGGCTTCGAGCTCGGCGATGCGCTGGGCCTGCTGAGCCTTGTCCCGCTCGGTGTTATTCACCCAGAGGGTGATCAGAACAGCAGCCACGATGGCCGCGATCAGCCAGAAGAAATGATTCTTCTTCACGGGTTTTGCCTCCTTTGATCCGGTGTCGGACGACGACGGAACGCTGTCGGGTTTGGTGGCATAAAACGGATCTTTGGGATCCATCGGGTGACTGCAGCTGGGGCAGAACAATCCAGTTGTCCTGGTTTCTTTCCCACAGCTGGGGCATTTCCTCCTACTGGGGTTCTTCTTCTGGTTTTCCATGGAACATCCTTCCTTTCTTTGGTGGGGCCTGTGTCTAGCGCTTCCCAATGTTTGGGCCTGTGTCTAGCACTTCCCGACCAATGGTCGTTGGGTGACAGAGTAACTATATAAAAGCAGATTATATCTGCTTGAAATTTCAATAATACATACCGTGCTGGGTTCAATGGTTTGAGCCCAAAATGGTACGTACTATTTAATTTTTATAAAGTTACTGATTAACTTCTACGGATTTTTAACGTACAGTGAAACTTTTGGTCGGGACGCAATGTCCTGATGTAATTGGTTTTACTTTGTTAAAGTTTGATACTTTTTGAGTATCAGGGGGATTGTAACAGTAAAGAGTCAATTTGTCAAGATTATAGGACGTAAAATAAAATTTCTAATGTCTAAGTTCTAATGTCTAATTAAAATAAAATTACTTTGTTATTTGGTTTAGAAGTTTGATTAAATCGTCGTGGAATTTAGGGTTTTTTAGGGCAAGGGTGATGTTGGCCATAAGCCAGCGGAGAGGGTCACCGGTGGTGAGCCAGTCTTCGTTTTTGTCGAAGGCTTGGGTTAAAACGATACCATTTTGGGCTAACTGATTGCTAGCGTCGGTGAACCAGAGTTCGCCATCGCGGGAAAGATTTTGAGTTTTAAGAAGAGGGAAAACTTTGGGGGTGACTAGAAATCGGCCGCCTTGGGCAAAAGTGGAAGGAGCCTGATCGGAGGGAAGTTTTTCGAGCATGGCAGAAATGCGATGAGGATATTTAGGATCGTCAAGGTATTGGGCGGAACCGTAACGGGAGATTTCGTCTTTACCAACATCTTTAACGGCGATAACTGAAGCAGGGGAATATTGGCTAAAAGTAGCCAACATTTTGGTCAAAAATTGGCCAGGAACTGGTTCGACAGTAAGGTCATCACCAAACATGTAGACAAAATTATTGGATTCAATAAAATCTTTGGCGGCTAGAACCGGGGAACCATTGCCATAAGGTAAATTGTCCGGTTGAGCGATGAAAGTTAGTTTAGCTTGAGACCAAATAGTTTTGAGACTATCTAAATATTCAAGTTTATTATTCTCAGTGAGATATTTTTCTAAATCAGGATCTGGAGTAAAGTATTTTTCGATAGAGTCTTCCTCAAGACGATGAACAACAGCAATTTCTGTTATTCCTGCTCCAATAGCTTCTTCAATTAAATATTGAATATTGGGTTTACTTAAAATAGGAACTAATTCTTTAGGATAGGATTTAACTACTGGAAGAAATCTAGTGCCTCGGCCAGCAGCAGCAATAACACATTTGGTAACCATAAAGTAAAATTTCTAATTTCTAATATCTAAATAAAAATAGAACTTTAATAAAGGAGGCTTTAAAATTGCCCTTTTTAAGGCGAAGTCCCACGACAGCGGGAGAAATGTCCTGATGTCCTGAAAGGACAAAGGGTTTTAAACATTTAAAGTTTTAATAAAATTAACTAAATCGTCGTGGAATTTGGGTTCTTTAAGTGCCATGACGATATTTGATTGGAGCCAGCGGAGAGGGTCACCGGTGGTGAGCCAGTCTTCTTCACCTTCAAAAGCCTGGGTGAGAACGATATCGTTTTTGGCCAGGTAATTTTGAGCGTCGGCCAGCCAAAGTTCATTACCTAAACCGGTTGATTGATTTTCAAGGATGGAAATAATTTTGTTGGAGATAACAAATCGGCCGCCTTGAGCAAAAGTTGACGGAGCCTGGTCGGCAGGTAATTTTTCTAGCATGGCAGAAATGCGATGAGGATATTTAGGATCGTCAAGGTATTGGGCGGAAC
>ENA-UOWO01007693-UOWO01007693.1-activated-sludge-metagenome-genome-assembly--contig:-NODE-7693-length-10573-cov-4.661723_pt1 | contig 10573 bp, 10 predicted proteins | sample MGYA00238148_ERZ761564 | MGnify/ENA primary metagenome ERZ761564 (study PRJEB28885, sample SAMN05720194) | activated sludge metagenome | isolation source: Anaerobic digester | place: USA...
GAAAGCTTTCTTCCTACAAAACAAAGATGAAAACTCTTGAAGGTATAAGAAGAAGAGCAGAAAGAGAAGAACTTATAAAATTAGGCAAGATCGTAGAAAACGCACCTAGAAAAAAATAAGTGTTTAAAAACGAAAACTTTACAATAATAAACAAAACAAATGGCAAGCTTCCCCGCTTGCCATTTGCTGATATTAAAAACCAGATACTTGGTGAAGACTATTCCCTTTCACTGGTTATCGTCAGTAAAAAAGAAATACATAAACTAAACAAAGAGTATAGAAAAATAGATAAACCTACAGATATATTAAGTTTTGAAGTAGACAAAGAACTTGGAGAAATCTTCATTTGTTTATCTAAAGCAAAAGAAAAAGCCGTCTTATTTGAAAGAACCTACAATAATTTCCTATCTTTCCTTTTCATACATGGCTGTGTTCACCTATTAGGCTTTGACCACGGAACAAAGATGGAAAAATTAGAAGAAAAATACAGGAAACATTTTAAGGTCTAGAAATACCTTCTCCACAGTTAAATTTGCTCGTAAAAATTAAATTACTTTGATATAATTTATAGGTAAAAATAGTTGCCTAATTTTTTATTATCAAATGTCACAAAAAATATCAGTAGGAATAGATATCGGTACATACCAAATTAAAGTTGTTGTTGCTGAAAATGTAAAATCAGAAGATGGAACAATAAACACAAATATTCTCGGTACTGGTTTTGCTGAATCAAAAGGCTTAAGACATGGATATATTTTAAACACATCTGATGTAGAAAGATGTTTACTAATAGCCATAGGACAAGCAGAAAAAGCTTCTAAGATAAAAATAAAAAAGGCCTATATCTCTATCGGCGGTATTGGACTATCTGGAATAATCTCAAAAGGTTTTGTAATGATTTCAAAAGCTGATTCTGAAATTACAGAAATGGATGTAAAGAATGTTTTGACTGAAGCCGAAGAAGAAATATCTCAGAGTGTAATGGCAAACAAAAGAATTATTCACTCTATTCCAGTCTCATACAAAATAGACGGACAAACAATAATGGGCAGACCAGCAGGAATGCATGGTGCAAAACTTGAAGTAAAAGCTCTTTTTGTTGCTTGTCTAGAACAACACTTAAATGACACAATCAAAGCCGTAGAAAATGTTGGAGTAGAAGTAATAGATGTAATGGCTTCCCCTCTTGCTGCAAGCTTAGTCAATTTAAACAAAACACAGAAAATTGCTGGGTGTGTACTTGCAAATATTGGTTCAGAAACCGTTTCTCTTGTTGTATTTGAAAATAACACTCCAATATCTCTAGAAGTATTCCCTATCGGAGGATCTGATATTACAAACGACATCGCTCTTGGATTTAGAATACCTATAGAAGAAGCAGAAAATGTAAAGATGAGAAAGACAGATTCTGATGGACAATATCCAAAGAAAAAATTGGAAGAAATTATTATGGCTCGTCTTTCTGATATTTTTGATTTAATAGAGGCTCACCTTAAGAAAATGGGTAGAAGTGGACTCTTACCTGCAGGTATCGTACTTACTGGTGGAGGTTCTAGCCTAGAAACAATAGAAGATATGGCAAAAGCTTCTCTTAAACTTCCTTCAAAAATCGCTTCAATCAATTTGGTATCAAATATCAAGAATAGTAAAACTATGGATTCTTCTTGGTCTGTATCATATGGTTTGGCAGTATGGGGAATAAACAATGGAGATGATATTCCGAATGGAATAAAAATTCCTACAGACAAAACAAAAAAGCTGTTTGGTTGGTTTAAACAATTTCTTCCCTAGGTAAACAAAAAGAAAACCTCGTCGTAAAAACGAACGCGATTTTTTTATTTTATCAAATCAACATATCTATTTTCCAATTACTGAAACCCCGTGTATTCAGGAAATCAACAGTCTTGGAAAAACTTTCCCTGGCAGCATCTGAATTTAGCTCAACGCCATAACGAGAAATAAGATCCCCTTCTGTCATCGGTATTTTTTTGATAACAGAAAGATAATGATTGACCAACATATCCTCAGGTACCCTTACAGAAACCTGTATCATCTCTTTGATGTCAGGTTCCCTCGGAACCTTAATTTCTTTCGTAAAAAGATATTTCAGACCTTTTACCTCTAAAATGAACTCGAGTTGTATTGTAATCATACTCCACCTCACTTTCTATCTTTAATCTATAATACCATGAGAAAAAGTCAACTCTTTTCTTTTTCTTCTTTATTCTGATATTATAGAGTAAAGAAATTTGAGAATTATTAGTTATTAATTTAGCTTAAGGGTTATCCCCAAGCAGCCAATTTTAGATATGCCACAAATAAAACCAGATGTAGAAGCTTTCGCTAGAATAAAGGTCCTAGGTATCGGAGGTTCAGGAAAAAATGCAGTCAACCATATGATCAACTCAAAAGTTAAAGGAGTTGAATTCATTGCTATAAATACAGATGCACAAGATCTACATCATTCTCTAGCAAGCAAAAAAATTCACATTGGAAAAAATCTTACAAAAGGTTTAGGTACTGGTATGAATCCAGAACTTGGTAAAAGAGCTGCTGAAGAAACTAAAGAAGAAATACAAGAGGCCTTAAAAGGTGCTGATATGGTATTCGTAGCCGGAGGTGAAGGTGGTGGTACTTTCACTGGTGCTGCTCCCCTTATAGCCAAAACAGCAAAAGAGCTCGGTATTCTTACAATTGCTGTTGTTACAAAACCTTTCACATTTGAAGGTCTACAAAGAAACAAGCTAGCAGAGCAAGGAATAGACGAATTAAGAAGATGTGTAGATGCTATCATTGTTGTACCAAACGATAGACTTATGGCCATGGTTACAAGAGAGACTACTGCAAAATCAGCTTTTGCAATTTGTGATGATATTCTTAGACAAGCTGTTGAAGGTATTTCAGATTTGATTACAACTCCAGGAACAATAAATATAGACTTCGCAGATATCAAAGCGGTTATTGAAAATGCAGGTTCAGCTCTTATGGGTGTAGGTACTGCTTCAGGAGAAAAGAGAGCAGAAGAAGCTGCAAAGATGGCTATCAATTCCCCACTTCTTGAAGTTTCAATCAATGGTGCAAAAGGCGTACTATTCTCTATCGCTGGTGGTGACGATCTTACACTATTTGAAATCCAAGACGCTGCTAAAGTTATTACAGAGTCAATTGATCCAAGTGCAAAAGTTATCTTCGGAACAGTTCATAGTGATAAACTAAAGAAAAACGAAGTTCAAATTACGGTTATAGCTTCTGGATTCTCAGATATGCCAACAAAAAAATCTTTATTTCATTCAGTCATAACTCCTAAGGAGGAAGAAAAAGATGACAAGAAAGGTGGAAAAATATTTGGTGGAACTCCAACACCTGAAAAAGAAGTCCAGCCAGAAAAACCTGCAGAACCTAAAAAAGAAACAACTCTTGAAGATGAGGATGATTGGGGTGCAGTACCGGCTTTCTTAAGAAGATCTAAAATTAAATAAAAGCTCGCTCGGATTTACTTTTGCTGAACACGAAAATATTTTGCTAAATATTTTCTCTGTCCGTCGCCGTCGCTCCTCCCAAGTTTCCTCAAAAGTAAATCCTCGCTCGCTTACGGGCAGATATAGAGTTTCCAAAACCGAATACCCTCTCTCGCTGACGGCAGATTAGAAAATAAAAATATGAATAATAAAGTTATTTACGACTTATGTATTGTGGGCGGTGGGCCAGCTGGTGTAGCTGCTGGTGTCTACGCTGCTAGAAAAAAAATCAGTACTATATTTATTACTGAACACTTTCGCAATCAAAGCGTCGTATCAGAAGATATTCAGAATTGGATAGGGACTATTTCTATAAGCGGAGAAAACCTCGCATCAAACCTAGAAAAACATCTTAAAAATTATTCTGATGCCATTGATATCAAAGAAAAAGAAACTGTTTTAAATATATCAAAAAATTCTGAAGGAATTTTTGTGATAAAAACAAACAAATCAGAGTATACTTCAAAAACAATTTTGATTGCTTCAGGAAGCATTAGAAGAAAACTAAAAATAAAGGGGGCAGAAGAATTTGAAGGTAAAGGTATCACCTATTGTGCCACTTGTGATGCTCCGATGTTTGAAGGTATGGATGTTGCTGTGATTGGTGGCGGTAATAGTGCATTTGAATCTGCTGCTCAACTTCTTTCATATGCAAAAAGTGTAACTATTCTTCAAAGAAGTGATTTCCGTGCTGATCCTATAACTATCAAAAAGGTACTCTCAGATCCTAGAGCTCACGCAATACCAAATGTTGACCTACTAGAAATCAAAGGAAAACAATTTGTATCAGGGATAGTTTATAAAGAAAAAGATAGTGAGGAAATAAAAGAACTTCCTGTGCAGGGTATTTTTGTAGAAATAGGCTCCGATCCATCTGTAGAATTTCTTAATAACGGAATTGTAGAATTAAATAAAAATAGCCAGATTATTGTAAATGCGAAGACACAAGCAACAAATACTCTTGGTATTTGGGCTGCTGGTGACTGCACAGATGGCCTATATCACCAAAATAATATATCTGCTGGAGATGCAATAAAAGCCCTAGAAGACATCTATAAATATTTGAAAACGAACTAAAATCATGCTAACCTAACATGACAAAGGGCGGTTAGCTCAGTTGGTAGAGCGCTTCATTGACGTTGAAGATGTCAGGGGTTCGAATCCCTTACCGCCCACACATATTAAAAAGGGTTATGTTTAAAAACACAACCCTTTTAAGAATGAAAAGATTTTTTATAAAAACCTGAATAACAAAACCCCTTTGAAGTATCTACATCGAGCTTGATTCCTAAATCTTCAGCATAATCCTGAATCATTCCTAGTCCGATTCCGTGGTTTACCCCATTTCCAACAAGAGTTGAGTGATTTATACATTTGTTAAAATTGTAAGATTTTTTACCACAATCCCCAATAACAAACTTGAACAAATCCCCTTCTTTAGAAATCACCAAGAAACCCTTACCTTCAGCATGATCAAAAATATTCTTAGCAATTTCATTTATAAGTGCATCTAAGGTCATCCTTTCACCAGTCACCTTTGTAACAGCACTTCTTATACAACTAAGGAAGACACCACGATCACGTATCACTCCATCAAAATTTATTCTTAAAACCTCATTCATAAACCCTCCAAGGTTAAACTATCTATATTAAAAAGTAGCACAAGTATAATGATAAATAAAGTTTATTCTTATGTTACAAAATCATTAAATATGATTTATGCTTCGCATTCTTAAATGGTGAGCCACAATAATTTTCATTCCGTCGAATGAAAATTTTCCAGCCCCGGACTCAGCTTTTTTTCTGCTAAAAAAACATGCTTCCGTCTTCACAAAAGCGAAAAAGACTAGAGTAGTCTAGTCTTTTTTAAAACCGCTTTTGTGACCTTACGGGGAATCGAACCCCGATTACAGCCTTGAAAAGGCCGTGTCCTAACCGTTAGACGATAAGGCCAAAATTGCCAAAACAATATAACAGTTTTTTGTAAAAAAAGCAAAAAAGTGTTAATGTTTTAATGTCTGATTTTCTGGAAGAGTGGCTGAGAGGTTGAAGGCGCCGCATTCGAAACGCGGTGGAGGTGAAAGCCTCTCGTGGGTTCAAATCCCACCTCTTCCGCAAAATATGGAAAAATTACCGATAGAAACAAATATAAAAAGTCTAAGAAGTCAACTTGAAAATGCTGGCATTAATATTTCCAATTGGGGTACCGGTAAAGCCAAGACTATAGAACATCTTCAGAAAGAAATTGAGGAGGGAGAAACTGTTTTAACAACCAATGAAAATGGTGAGCTTATAAGAAATTTAAATGTTGTTAGTTCAGATATTTATTATATATCAAAAGAAGGTAAACAATATAGATTAAAAGAAGAAAAACAGGTTTTCCAAGATGGAAGAGAAAGAAAAAGGGGGTTGGAATATGCAATTTCAGAAAAAATAAAAGCTGATGAAGATCCAGAAAAAGCGATAATCAGGGGAATAGAAGAAGAATTAGGAATTGAAGGTGATATTAAAACGAATAAGATTGAAATCGAAATAAATACAATAGAATCCCCTAGCTATCCTGGATTAAAAACAGAATACAATATTCACAAATTTAAAACCATCTTAAATGAAAAACAATTTAATCCTAATGGGTATATAGAAAGGCAAGACGGATTAACAACATTTTTTGTTTGGGAAGAAATAAAATAAAAAACCGCCCAATAAGAGCGGTTTTTGTCTTCAGGCGTGATGATCTTCCTTCCATTTAAGAAGAAAACTAAAAATTTCTGATTTCTCACACTCATGAGTACAACCCTTTTCCATCATTTTTTGCCGATGAAGAGGATTTGTTGATATGGACACAATTGGACGATTGAATTCCTGACCGATACGTTCAGCTAAGGCAAAAGTTGTAACACCTCCACCAAGATTAGTATCCATAAGTATCAAATCAATATCTGTGACATGTAAATCATAAAAACGTTCAGCACCTTCTAATGAACCAGCGATCAAAACATTGGTATCTTCACCAAAAACCACTTTGATCTGCTCCGATATCATATTCTGAAGTTGCGGAAAATCTTCGATCAAAAGAACTTTTTTTACTTTCATTTCAAACCTTTCTATTTTTTTAAAACAAAATAACCTACACACGATAATACACTAGATATACTCTTATGTCAATAAAGTACATTGTTCTTTTTTGGGTTTTTTATGATATCATCTAAAACGATGAAAATATTAGGTATAGAAACAAGTTGTGATGAAACAGGTATTTGCATAATTGAAACATCTGGTGAAAAAACCGCTGATTTTTCTATAAAAATTCTGGGTAATCAACTATATTCCCAAATAGCACTTCATGCACAATTTGGTGGAGTATTCCCAATGATGGCAAAAAGAGAACATGCAAAAAATCTCGTTCCTCTATTTGAAAAATGTCTTGAGGAATCAAATTTAAAAAAGGATTCAAATCAAAATAATTTTACAGAGGAAAAAATTGAGAATATTAAAAATATCTTAGTATATGAACAAGGTTTGTTTGAAGATTTTATAAATCTTGCAAAGAAAATTGAAAGACCAGAAATAGATGCTATCGCCGTAACAAATGGCCCTGGTCTTGAGCCAGCTTTGTGGGTGGGTGTTTGTTTTGCCAAGGCTCTTGGCGAAGCTTGGAATATTCCAATAATCCCAACAAATCACATGGAGGGGCATATCGTGGTTGGAGCTCTTATTCCCCAAACAGAACCAAAAGTTTATAAATTAAAACCAGTAGACTTCCCTGCAATTTCCCTACTTGTAAGCGGTGGACATACTCAGCTTGTATTAAGCAGAGAAAATCAAAAATATGAAATTATTGGAAATACAAAAGATGATGCCATTGGAGAAGCTTTTGATAAGGTAGCGAGAATACTTGGGCTTCCATATCCAGGAGGACCACAAATATCTAAACTCGCAGAAAAAGATAGGACAGAATTCCCAGACAAAAAAACTTCATATCCCCTACCTCGTCCAATGATTCATTCAAAGGATCTAAACTTCTCATTTTCTGGAATAAAGACAGCGGTACTTTATACTGTACAAAAAATAGCCCTAAACTCGTCTTCTCAAAAAGACGAGTCGGGCGAACATTTTTCTGAAAAAAATGTTTTAGCCAATCTTACAGACGCTATTAAACAAGAAATAGCTAGAGAATTTGAAGATGCTGTAATAGAAGTAATAATTAAAAAAACACAAAAAGCCGTAGAAATATACGGAGCAAAAACAATTATTATTGGAGGTGGAGTAAGCGCAAACAAAAAGATAAGAAATGATTTTGCAGTATTAGCAAATACTTTAGGAATCGAACTTATGATTCCAGAGTTTAGTGCATCTACAGACAATGCTTTTATGATAGCTCTGGCTGGATTTTTGAATATTAATTCTGGTAAACAACCAGAAACAGAATTTGTTGCTAAAGGAAATTTATCATTACAATAGCACTTTCAAAAAAGGGCTTTATTTGGTATTATTTCTTTTATGAACGACAAATTTTTAAAACCATACGACCCGCTAGAAACAGAACCTAGAATATATAAATTATGGGAAGAATCTGGATACTTTAATCCTGATAATTTACCAGAAAGACATAAAACTCCTTATACGATAGTAATGCCGCCCCCAAATGTTACAGGTATTCTCCATGTTGGACACGCTCTTGGACTTACACTGCAAGACATAATGGTCAGATATCAAAGAATGCAAGGTAAAAAAACCCTTTGGCTACCAGGTACAGATCACGCAGGTATCGCCACTCAATCTAAAGTAGAAAAAGAAATTAAAAAGACAGAAAACAAATCTAGATTTGATTTAGGTAGAGAAGAATTAGTTCACAGAGTTGAAGCTTTTGCTAAACAAAGCCACGATACAATAATCTCACAAACAAAAGTTATGGGTGCATCTTGTGATTGGTCTCGTGAAGCTTTTACACTAGATGAAAAAAGAAATCTTGCTGTACGTACGGTTTTCAAACAAATGTACGACGACGGACTCATATATAGAGGACATAGAATAGTAAACTGGGACCCTAAAGGACAAACCACAATTTCAGATGATGAGGTGGTTTATGAAGAAAGAGATGCAAAATTCTACACATTCAAATATTCAAAAGACTTCCCTATTTCAATATCTACAACAAGACCAGAAACAAAGGTTGGTGATACCGCTGTAGCTGTACATCCAGAAGATACAAGATATCAAGAATATATCGGCAAAGAATATGATGCTGTATTTTGTGGTGTTCCAATACATATTAAAATTATTGCAGATAAAGAAGTAGATAAAGAATTTGGTACTGGTGCACTTGGCGTTACACCAGCTCACAGTAAAATAGACTGGGAAATGGGGCAAAAAAATAATCTGCCTGTAGTACAAGTTATAGACGAGAAAGCTAGGATGATGGTTGGAGATGAAAGAATACTCGGTAAAAAAACAACAGAAGCAAGAGATATTATTGTAGAATGGCTTAAGTCGGAAGGTCTTTTAGAAAAAGAAGAAAGCTTAAAACAAAATATTTCTACTGCAGAAAGAACAGGCGGAATCATAGAACCACTTCCGAAACTCCAATGGTTCATCGCTGTAAATAAACCATTTAAAATAAAGAATTCAAAAATAAATGGAATTAAAGCAGGAGACGAAACTACACTCAAGGAAATAATGACGAATGTAGTTAAAAATGGGCAAACAAATATCATCCCAGATTATTTCAACAAAACATATTTTCATTGGATAGATAAATTAGGAGATTGGTGTATTTCAAGACAAATTTGGTATGGCCACAGAATACCTGTATGGTACAAAGGTGAGGAAATTTATTGTGGCACAGAAGCCCCTAAAGAAAGTGGGTGGACACAAGATGAAGATACTTTGGACACTTGGTTTTCTTCAGGTATGTGGACATTCTCCACTCTTGGTTGGCCAGAAAAAACAAAAGATTTTGACATATATCACCCAACAGATGTGTTAGAGACGGCCTATGATATTTTATTCTTCTGGGTAGCTAGAATGATACTTATGACTGGTTATGTATTAGGAGATATACCATTTAAAAATGTTTATCTACACGGAATGGTTCGCGATGCCAAAGGAAGAAAGATGTCCAAATCTCTTGGAAACAATATTGATCCAGTAGAAATGTCCACAAAATTTGGTACGGATGCAGAGAGAATTACTCTTATAGTAGCAAATACACCTGGTACAGATTTTAAAATCTCAGAAGATAAAATCCGCGGTTATAAAAACTTTGCAAACAAAATTTGGAATGTTACAAGATTTGTCCTATCAAACGTAGAAGGTTTCGATGTAGATGAAAAACCAGAAATTGTCGCAGAAAATCAAAAACAAATAGACGAACTAAATGAAACAATAAAAGATATTACAAAAGATATCGATGAATACAGATTCTATATGGCCAGCGAAAAGATTTATCACTACTTCTGGCACAACTTTGCTGATATAATAATAGAACAAAGCAAGGCTCCGATTTTTGGGACAGATGAAAAGGCAAAGAAATCAGCTCAGTGGACCACATACCATATTCTAATAAACAGTTTGAAATTACTTCATCCATTTATGCCTTTCGTCACAGAAGAAATTTGGGGTAACTTACCACACAAAAACAAAAAGCTTTTGATGGTAGAAGAATGGCCTGCTTAAAATAATAAATGGATTCATATATTTTAACACCTATAATTTTTGCAATCTTAGGAGGAGCACTCCCTACCTTTGTGTGGCTTTTCTTTTGGTTGAAGCAAGATAAACTAAATCCAGAACCAAGAAAAATGATTTTTCTCGCCTTCATCGGCGGTATGATTTCTGTTGTTATTGCAATGTGGCTTGAAAAAATAGCATTTATAGATGGAACAGCAAAATTACTCAGTATTGAAACTATTAAGACCCCGCTGCTTTGGTTAAAAGATTATGGTATTCACAATAATATAGCTTTTGATAGAGTTCTTCTCGTTTCATTTTTTGCACCAATAATAGAAGAGTGTGCAAAATTTCTTTTGGCTATTACCCTAGTATTAAGATCAAAA
>ENA-UOWO01007695-UOWO01007695.1-activated-sludge-metagenome-genome-assembly--contig:-NODE-7695-length-10567-cov-21.870909_pt1 | contig 10567 bp, 5 predicted proteins | sample MGYA00238148_ERZ761564 | MGnify/ENA primary metagenome ERZ761564 (study PRJEB28885, sample SAMN05720194) | activated sludge metagenome | isolation source: Anaerobic digester | place: USA...
TCTTCACGAACCCGCGCGGCACGTCATCGGCGCAAGGCCGCGTGGGCTATCGCGGGCCGCTCGGTCGCGCGGGCGATCCGCCTCGCATCAAGCTCGACCTGGCTGCCGATGAGGTGCTGGTGCTGACGCCGGTGCAGCGCCCGGTTCACCACCCCTACACCGACCGACCAGAAGACGGCATCCACGTCCTCAGCTACTCGTTCGAAGAGGTCTTCGCCGAGAAGATGCGGGCACTCGCCGAGCGCCAGCGCCCACGGGACCTGTACGACGTGGTGCACCTCTACCGCCGGCAAGACCTGCAGCCGGACCGCGCCGTCGTCCGCAGCACGCTGGCCCGCAAGTGCGCGTTCAAGGGCATTGCGGTGCCCACCTATGCCGCACTGACGGACCGCCCCGAGCGCGCCGCCATCGAGGTGGAGTGGGAGCAGATGCTCGCCCACCAACTGCCGACCTGCCCGCCCTTCGCCGAGTTCTGGCAAGAGCTTCCGGAAGTCTTCGAGTGGCTGAACGAGGTCATCGCCGCGCCCACCTTTGCTGCTGTGCCGGGCGGAGCATTCGGGCGCGATGCGCTCGATGCCACCTGGCGCTTGCCGCCGATGGTTCAGGCCTGGGGCGCCGAGGCAGGATCGCTCGAGACGATCCGCTTTGCCGCGGCCAACCGCCTTTGCGTGCAACTGGACTACACCAAGGTCAACGGCGAGCGCACGTCGCCCACGATCGAGCCCTACTCGGTTCGCCGGACGAACGCCGGTCACCTGCTGTTGTTCTGCGTGAAGGCAGACACCGGCGAATCCCGCAGTTACCGGCTCGACCGCGTCAACGCGGCCACGGTCACGCGGCAAGCCTTCCGGCCCCGCTACGTCGTCGAGCTGACCGCATCGGGCCCGCTGGCTGCACCCTCTGTGGAGCGCCCAGCAGCGCGGGCCGCCGCATTCGCACCGGCCAGGCCGCCTGCCCCCAGAAGTGCGGCGCCCGTGCGCCGCGCCAGCACCAAGCCCTTTGGCCAGACCGGGCTCACCTACACCTTCGCCTGCACGGTCTGCGGCAAGACCTTCAAACGCGGCACGTACGACGCCACGCTCAACCCCCACAAGAACAAGCAAGGCTGGCCATGCCTCGGTCGCATCGGCACCCTCAAGTAGACGACGCCCCATGAACCTACAAGAACTGCTCACCCAGCTCGACACGCCCATCGTCATCCGCCCCACGCGGCGCATGACGCAAGGCGAGCTGGAGACCTATCTCGACAAGGCTGCCGACATCCTGCGTGGCAACGCCGACCATTCCGAGTTCCGCGGCTACGTGTTCGCGCTGCTCTTCTACAAGCGCATCAGCGACTGCTACGACGAAGAGGTCCGCACCCAGACCGACGCGTTGGTCAAGGCAGGCGTGCCGCGCGATCAGGCGCTGCTGCTGGCCAGAGACCCGCAGAACCACCACTTCACGGTGCCCGAACACGCGGCCTGGGCTGACGTGGCGCGCACAGCCAAGGGGCAGCTCGGCCAGGCCCTGAACGAGGCCATGCTGTCCATCGAGCGGGCGAACGCTCACCGTCAGAACAACTTCGACGGCATCCTCACCGGCAAGATCGACTTCAACAAGCAGGACGAACTGCCCCGCGACAAGCTGGTCAACCTGATCAACCACTTCAGCAGCCAGACCTTCGACCGCGCGCACGTCTCCGATGACCTGTTCGGCAACGCCTACGAATACCTCATCCGCAACTTCGCCAGCAAGGCGGGCAAGTCCAGCGGCGAGTTCTACACACCGGCCGAGGTTGGCTTTCTGATGGCCGAGGTGCTGCAGCCGCGGGCCGGCATGTCGGTGTGCGACTGGGCCAGCGGCTCGGGCGGCCTGCTGTTGCAGTGCATCCGGCACGTCAAGAAGCATGGCGGCGACGTGCGGCAGCTTCAGCTGCACGGGCAGGAATCCAACGTCACCACCTACAACATCTCGCGCATCAACATGATCCTGCACGGCATCCCCGTGTGGGAGCACAAGCAGGGCGACAGCCTGCGCGACCCGCGGCACCTGACGGCCGAGAACCGCCTCAAGCAGTTCGACCGCATCATCATGAACCCGCCCTTCTCGCTGGAAGACTGGGGGCACGACACGGTGGCGGCGGGCGACAAGTACGGACGCCTGGGCTTCGGCATGCCGCCCGCAAGCAACGGCGACTGGGCCTGGCTGCAGCAGATCGCCAAGTCGCTGAAGGACGCCGACCCCGACACCGGCAACGGCGGCCAGGGCATGGTGGTGATGTCGCAGGGCGTCCTGTTCCGTGGCCAGCCCGAGCAGACCGAGGAAGAGGACGGCCAGAACCAGAAGGCCGACGCCGAGTACGTGATTCGCCGGGGCTTCATCGAGGCCGACCTGATCGAGGCCATCGTCGTGCTGCCCGGCAAGCTCTTCTATGGCAACAACGTTCCCGGCTGCCTGCTGCTGCTGAACAAGGCCAAGCCCGAAGCGCGCAAGGGCAAGATCCTGATGATCTGGGCGTCGCGCCACTTCCAGAAGGGCAACCCCCAGAACCTGCTGCGGCCTTCCGACCTGATGCGCGTGCTGGTGCCGTGGCAGGCCTTCGGTGACCTGGCAGCGGCCCGCCAGCTGGTGCCTGTGCACGAGGCGCAGCTGATCCGCGAGGTGGAGCAAGACCGCGACAGCCGACTCGCCGACATCGAAGATGCCTACGGCCCTGTGCTGGAGCCGCTGGCCCGCCTGCAGGCAGAACTGGCCACGCTGGAAGCGCTGGACCTCAAGGTGCAAGCCGTCAGGGACGCGATCACCCCCGAACACCCGTACTTTCACCCACTGGCACCGCTGAAGACCGAAGTGGACCGGATCGAGGCCGAGATCGCCGCTGCGGGGCGGGGAGACAAGGGGGCGCTGAAGGCGGCCCTGCTGACCCCGAAAGCCAAGTTCGACGTGGCGCGCAAGAAGCTCGTGGACGCGATCAAGGCGCGCGAGAAGCAGGTGGCGCGTGCCGTCAAGGAACTGCAGAAGTTGCAGGAAGAACGGGACGCGCGCGAGCTAGAGATCAAGCAGGTCGCCGACCGTGAGATTGCTCATCTGCACGAAGCATCCAAGGACCTGCTCCGCATTTGCGGCAGCGAGGACGAGGCGCGACGCTACTTCGCAATCGTGGGCCTCGGCGAGATCGGAGAGAACGAGTTCAACCTGAACATGCCACGGTACGTGGACACCTTCGACCCGGATACCACGAAGCCCCTGCCTATCGCAGCACGTGAACTGGCCGATGCCGAAAGGGCCGCGCATGAGGCCCAGCAAGCCTTGAAGGCTGTGCTTGCCGCAGCGGGAGTACTGTCGGAATGAAGGCCATCTACGACTCGCCGCTGCCGAAGGGTTGGAGCGAGGAGCCGCTCGCAAACCTGGTCGTCACGCGGCGGGGTTACACGTGGGAGAAGGCCGACGAAGCGGACTCGGCCCACGCGGATACTGTGCCCGTGATCCGGATTCCGAACGTTCAGGACACACTGGACCTGACCGACCTCGTGCATCTGCGCAATGTCTCGCCGGAGGCGCTTCAGAAGGCTGCTGTGACAAAAGACTGGCTGCTTTTCGTCGGCTCCAACGGAACGCAGGATCGAATCGGGGACTCCGTTCTGATCGAAGAAGACCGACCAATGGTCTTCGCCTCGTTCCTGATGGGAATTCAACCAAAGGATCAGGCCCGCATGCGGTCAGATTTCTTCGGCTACTGGATGCGCCTCCATCTAGTTCACGAGGTATTCAGCAAGACCTCTCAGCAAACGACTGGATTGGCCAACTTCAGCTGGGGCGCAGCAAAACGACTGCCGGTTCGCTTTCCCAACTGCATCGATGAGCAGGAGCGGATAGCAGCTTCGATCAAGGTAGCTGCTAAGGCCTTGTCTGCTGCGAAAGCCGAACTGACTGCGACACGCGAGATGAAGCGCTCCCTCATGTGTTCGTTGTTCGTGCGCGGCATGCCAGGGCGAAATGCGAAGTTCCAGGAGACAAAGATCGGTTCGGTCCCGTGCGGATGGGTGGTCCGAGCGATCAGGTCGGTCCTCGCTGAGAAGCCAGACAGTGGGACTTCGCCGCTCTCACGTCCAGATCCTCCCGGCACGCCGATTCTCAACGTCAGCTGTGTCAAGGACGGCGTTTGCAGCGCTGCGGACGTGACGTACGTGGACGTCACTGCCGAGGAGATCGCCAGATATCGAACCCAAGCAGGTGACTTCTTCGTACTCCGTGGGAACGGCAATCGCGACTTCGTCGGAACAGGTGGCTTACTTCGGACGACTCCTGAAGTCGACACGATCTACTCGGACAAACTGATTCGACTGCGCTTCAATACAGCGGACGTCGCCGATCGGTTCATCCCCTACCTATGGCAGTCCAATGTGTTCTTGACGCGCTTGCAATCAAAGGCCGAGTCGGGAAGTGGGTTGTGGATGATGAGCAAGCGGGATATTTGCCGTGAGCTGTTCGCATGCCCACCGATAGACGAACAGGAGGAGATCGTGAAGCTCCTCGACAGCACGGAAAGCCAGATCATCGCGCAAGCCAGGAAGGTAGAGGCGCTCATGGACATGAAGCGCTCGCTGCTGCAGAACCTGCTCACCGGCAGGATCAGGATTCCAGAGGGGGCCATTCATGCCTGAGCTGATGGAGGGGCCGGTCCCTTACTCGGTACGCACGCTGTTCAACGAAGAGACCACCGTCGAACGCGAGATCATCGAGCACCTCAAGGCCGCCAGGCTGGGCTGGACCTGGCGGTCACGCGACTACCTGAAGAAGTACCGGCCCGACGAGCGCGAAGTTCTGCTGCTGCCGCTGCTGCGCGAGAAGCTCAAGGCGTTGAACCCCGCCGTGCTGACGGACGATAGCCGTGTGGAAGCCATCGTCACCAAGCTGCTGGCCTGCCGTGACAACCAGCAATGGCTGGCCTGGCTGAAGGACGGCGTGAACTACAAGTTCGACGCGGCCGAGAACGCTCAGGACGTGCGGCTGATCGACGACGAGAACCTGGATGCCAACGACTGGTGGGTGACCAACCAGTTCTCGATCGACGGCCGCTCGACCCGCCGGCCCGACATCGTGCTGCTGATCAACGGCATCCCGGTCATCGTGATCGAGGCCAAGACCGCCAGCCGCAGCAAGCCCGACTGGCGCGAGGGCGCCAAGCAACTGGGCATGTACGCGGAGGAGATCGACCAGCTCTTCTACACCAACGCCTACGGCGTGGGCGTGAACGAGACCCGCATGATGTACGGCGTGCCGGGCCGGCGGCTGCAGTTCTGGCTGCAGTGGCGCGACCCCTGGCCACACGACATCGATGAGTACGACGAGATGAAGGTTTCGCTGTACGGCCTGTTCGACCGCAGCAACCTGCTGGACTTCATCCGGCACTTCATCATCTTCGTCACCAAGGACGGGCGGACCGAGAAGGTGGTGGTGCGCTACCAGCAGTACCTGGCGGTCAAGGACATCGTCAACCGCGCCACCGCGCTGACCCTGGCTTCAGAGAAGCGCCGCGGACTGATCTGGCACACGCAGGGGTCGGGCAAGACGCTGACCATGATCTATGCCGCCCGCAGCCTCTGGGAAGACCCGAAGCTGAAGTCGCCGACGGTGATCCTGCTGGTGGACCGCGAGCAACTCGGCGACCAGATGGACCGCGAGCTGAACTCGACCGGTACAGAGAACGTCTTCATCGCCAACACGCGCGCGGAGCTGGAAGAGAAGCTGCGCGGCGACTACCGCGGCGTGATTCTCACCACCGTTCACAAGTTCGACGGCATGCCGGCCCGCATCACCCAGCAGCGGCCCAACGTCATCGTGATGGCCGACGAGGCGCACCGCTCGCAGGAGCGCGAGCTGGGCACCTACATGCGCTCGGCGCTGGAAGGCGCGTCGATGTTCGGCTTCACGGGCACGCCGATCGAGAACGACGACCACAACACGCCCAAGGCCTGGGGCTACGTCAAGGAAGACGGCAAGATCGAGCGCTACATGGGCAGGCCCTACACGGTGACCGATGCCCTGCGCGACGGTGTCGTCAAGCCCATCCACTGGCAGCCCCGGGTGACCGATTGGCAACTGCACGGCACCAAGCTCGACGTTGCCTTCCAGCGCGAGTTCGGCCACCTGCCCGAGGAGGAGCGCAACAAGCTGGTCAATGAAGGCGCGCAACTCAACGCGCTGCTCTACCACGACAAGCGCATCGCGCAGATTGCCGATGACGTGGCCCAGCACTTCACCGAACACGTGCAGCCCAACGGCTTCAAGGCCATGTTCGTGTGCCGGGAGAAGAAGGCCGTCAAGCTCTACACCGATGCCCTTCGCGCGCGACTGGGCGATGAGCTGGTGGAGGCGGTGATCTCCGAGGCGCCGCAGATCGACCCCGAAGACATCAAGGCGCTGTACCTGTGCGACGCCAAGCGCAAGGCGCTGCTCAACCAGTTTCTGATCCCGGCCGCATCAGAGGCCGACGAGCACCGCGACAAACCGCTGCGCAAGGTGCAGATCCTGGTGGTGTGCGACATGCTCACCACCGGCTTCGACGCCCCCATCCTGCAGGCCCTTTACCTGGACCGCAAGATGGAGAACCACGGGCTGCTGCAGACCATCGCACGGGTGAACAGGCCGTACAGCGAGCTGAAGGGCCACGGCCTGATCCTCGACTACTACGGTATCTTCGACCACCTGAACGAGGCCCTGAACTACAAGCCCGACGAGCTGGGCGACGTGGCCTTTCCCTTCGAAGCCATCCGTGATCGGTTCCGCCAGACTTTCCGCGAGGTGTGGGACATCTTTCCCGAAGCCACTGTGCCGCGCGATGGCTCGCACGATGCCTTCATCACCGCGATGACCATCCTGCGAGACGAGGACGGCGCTGAGAAGCGGTTCGACGTGGGCTATCGCAACCTGCGGGTGATGTACGAGGCGTTGCAGCCCGACGAGCAACTGCGGGACTTCATCCGCCCCTACGCCTGGCTGACCAAGCTGTACCTGCTGTACCGCAAGAAGTTCTACCCGGTCGAGAGCCGCAGCATCGAGGCCACCGAGGAGGATGCGGCGCGCACCCGCGAGCTCATCCGCGACCACATCGACGTGGAGGTGCTGGAGACGGAGTTCCCGACCTACGTGCTGGACGAGCACTTCCTGACCAAGCTGAAGGACAAGAAGCCTGACGCCAAGGCGCTGGACATCGAAGCGATGTTGTCGTCGGAGCTGCGCATCCGGCTGGACCAGGATGAATCGTTCCGCCTGCTGTCGGAGAGGCTGCAGCGGCTCATCGACGAGAAGCGCGCCGGCACGCTGGCGGGAGTGGCGCTCATCGAAGAGCTGGAGAAGGTGACAGACGCGGTACGCCAGGCCATCGACGAGGTGAACCGCCCCATCGCCCAGCAACTGGCGTTGAAGGTGAAGGCGCTCAACGCCGCGATCGCCGACACGGTGGCCGTGGAGGTGGCAGCGGCCACGCTGGAGGTGGCCGACAAGCATTGCTTCCCGAACTGGTGGGCCACGTCAACCGCAGACCCCGATCTGACGAAGGACCTGCTGATGATGGTGGCCACGAAGTTCTCAGGGGCCGGGCTGCTGACGGCCGACGCCATGGGCTTCATCGGCACACTGGTGAAGACGCTCCGGCGCCGCCGCTACCAGCCGCGCGCGGAAAGCGCGGCAGCTTCGACGGATAGCGGCGATGCCAGCGCTGATTGATGAAGGTGCGCCTGGCAGCCTGGAGTTGCCAGATGGGCGATTGATCGAGTTCGAGATTCGTTACTCCATCCGTGCACGCTCGGCGCGCCTGCGTCTGGGCGCCCGCGAGGGGTTGGTCGTCGTAGTCCCTGCAGGCCTTCAACGCGAACGTGTCAACCAGCTCGTCGCGAGCAAGCGCGATTGGATCGCGACGAAGCTGGACGACATCGAAGCCATTCGACACTTGATCCCGACGGTGACCCCGGCGCGCCCGCAGGCTTTCGACCTGCCGGCGCTTGCCGAGACCTGGCGGGTTGAGTACCGCGAGATGCGCCGGGCGTCGGTCGGCGCCAAGACAGATCAGCCTGGCCGCGTCGTGGTCTTCGGTGCCATCAGCGATGTGAACGCATGCCACGCAGCGCTTCGCCGGTGGCTGGCTCGCAGAGCTGCGGAAGCGCTCCCACCGTGGCTGGAGCGCATAGCGGCTCAATGTGGGCTGCAGCCCGCCGCTGTCGCCATCAAGAACCAGCGCACCCGCTGGGGAAGCTGCGCTTCCAGCGGGCGCATCAGCCTGAACTGCAAGCTGCTGTTCCTGCCGCGAGAACTAGTGCGCTACGTGATGGTTCACGAGCTCTGCCACCTCGTCGAGCCCAATCACTCGCATCGGTTCTGGACCCGCGTTCACGCGTTAGACAGACAAGCGGATGTGAACCACGGGCAAATGCGAGATGCGTGGACGAGAGTTCCTGCTTGGGCTGCGGGATGAACGTTCTGTCGCCAGGGCGTGCTCAGTAGTACGACGCCGGCATCAGCTTGAACAGCAGGTTCTCCACCCGCTGCCACAGGTGCCGCGCCGGCTCGCGCGCCAGCGTGCCGGTGCCACTGCGCCACTGCAGGCTGCCGCCGGGCGTGGCCTGCACCTGCCAGCTGTTGTCAGGCCCCATGTCGCGCTCGATCTGCCGCGCCAGTTCGGCGGCCAGCGGCGGGCTGTCGACCACCACGCCCATCTCGGAATTGAACACCTCCGAGCGCGGGTCGAGGTTCATCGACCCGATGAAGCTGCGCTGGCGGTCGACCACCATGGCCTTGACGTGCAGGCCGACGAAGCCCGACCGCACCGGCGGCGTGTCCACCAACTCGGCCTGGATGGCGGCGTCGGCGCGCAGCTCATGCAGCGTGACGCCGGTCTCCAGCAGGCGCCGGCGCCAGGGCCCGTAGTGGGCATTCACGGCCGGCACATCGTTGGACGAGAGTGAATTGGTCAGGATGCGCACCCGCACGCCGCGCGCCGACAGTTCACGCAGATCGTCCATGAAGGTGGCGTCGGGGATCACGTAGGCATTGCTGATCAGCACCTCCTGCTGCGCCGAGCGCATCACCGCGCGGAAGGCCGCCGGCATGTGGTTGGCCGAGCCTTCGGCGCGCGACGGGGGGTCGGCATGCACGGTGCTGCGGCCCGGGATCAGGGTGTGCACCAGGGCCAGCATGTCGGCCGTCCAGTCACGCTGGCCGGCCGCAATGGCGCGCAGCCCCGGGTGGGCGGCAGCGGCGGGCGGCAGTTCCAGCATGGCGGGCGTCAGACGGCTGGCGTCGGCCCCGGGCGGTGGTGGCGGCAGGCGGCGCACCCAGTCGCTGTTCCAGTAGCGGTCGAACACCGCGCTGGCCTGGCGCGCCACCGGGCCCACGCCCAGCACGTCCAGGTCATGGAAATTGAAGTCTTCATGCAGGCCCATGTATTCGTCGCCGATGTTGCGCCCGCCCAGGATGGCGGTGCGGTTGTCGGCGATCAGCTGCTTGTTGTGCATGCGCCGGTTGATGCGCGCGAAATCGGTGATGCCCTCGCCCAGCCGGCCCAGCCAGCTGCGTTCACGCCAGGCGTTGAACACCCGCACCTCGATGTGGGGGTGGGCGTCGACCCGCGCCAGCATCGCGTCGCGCAGCTCGGGGCTGCCCATGGTGCGCAGCATGGTGTTCAGGTCGTCGAACAGCATGCGCACCTTCACGCCGCGGTCGGCCGCGGCGATGACCCGGGCCATCAGCAGCTGGCCGGCGCCGTCGGCAAACCAGACGTAGTACTGGATGTCGAGCGAATGGCGGGCGCCGTCGATCACCGCCAGCCGGTAGCGCAGGCCGTTGGCATTGCTGTCGAGCAGGCGGAAGCCCGAGGCATCGGCGCCGTGGCCGGCGGTGATCTGGCGCTCCACATCGGCCAGCAGGCCGTCGTCGCGCGGGGGCAGGGCCTGGCTGTGGGCCAGCTTGGGTGGCACCGGCGGGGGCGGCGTTGCGCATCCGGCCAGCAGCATCAGCAGCAGGCCGGACAGCAGGGCGATCATCGATGGGCGCGGGCGCATGGCGTGGGTCATCTGGAACGGCGGCCCGGCAGGGCAAGTTGGTGCCTGGACGGCATTGTCAGCGGGTGCGCCACGGCACGGCCATGGCAAGATCCTCCACTGCGGCATGGCAGGCGGGCCGTGCCCCCCCCAGGAACGATGCTGCCAACCCTGTTTGCCCCTCGGCCCTGTCGCCCTCCCATGCGCCTGGCCCGCGCCGCGGGTGTGGCCATGCTGGGTGCCCTGCTGCTGGCCACCAGCGCCCGCGCCTGGGTGTACCCCGAGCACCGCGACATCGCCCTGCTGGCCCTGGCGTCGCTGGCGCCCGAGCGCCGCGCCGCCTTCGACCGGCTGTGGGAAGACGCGCGCACCGGCCATGAAGGCCGGCTGTGCCGGCTGTCGGCCTTCGCGCTGCATGGCGTGGCGCCACTGTGCCTGGACTGGGCGGCGCTGACGGCCATCGCCGGTGACCATGCCTGCTCCGGCCGGCAACTGCTGGACACCGCGCTGCGGGCAGACTGGGTGCTGCAGGTGGCCGACGTGGCCGC
>ENA-UOWO01007698-UOWO01007698.1-activated-sludge-metagenome-genome-assembly--contig:-NODE-7698-length-10565-cov-7.131208_pt1 | contig 10565 bp, 10 predicted proteins | sample MGYA00238148_ERZ761564 | MGnify/ENA primary metagenome ERZ761564 (study PRJEB28885, sample SAMN05720194) | activated sludge metagenome | isolation source: Anaerobic digester | place: USA...
GCCTTTGTCGCCGTTCATGCCTTGGGCGAAATCATACTGGCTGACCTTGTAGCCCTGCTTGGTAAATTTTTCAATGGCCAGCCGGCCCGGTTCCTGTAAAAACGCTTTCTTGCTGGAGGAGCCGGCGGTGAGGTCCATACTGGCGGAGACGTCGCGCAACACGATGAGTTCCTGTTTTTCGGTCAGCTGTTTCAGATAGTAGATGATGGGGCTGAGCAGCAGCAGGAGCAAAAGCGCCGAACTGACGCTGCGCAGGGCGAAAAGCAGCCAGCGCCGGCCCCGGGAAAGCTCCGGCTGGGTGCGAAAGTAGTAAAATCCTGAAAGCAGCAGCGAGATCAGGACGATGAACGCGTATTTCAGAGCTCAGATCCTCAGGTTGAAGTAGGAGGCAAAGGCGATTCCTTTGGAAGAATAGCCCGGCAGGAGGTTTTCCAGCGACTGGATGCCCAGACCGAACTGGAGGGCTTTGAGGTTGACGCCGATCCCGTAGGAAACCCGCCAGGGATAGCTGTCGTTGCCGGAACCGAAGCCCAGATAAAGCGGCAGGATGGGCAGCGGGGTCAATTCCGCGCCGATGGCGAAACGCACGGTTTTGCTGAGGTTGGGGCCTTCGCCGAAGCCTTTGACGAGATCCACCGAGAGCGAGGCCTGGTTCATCTTGTAGAGCGCGGAAAGCCGCAATTCGGGAGGCAAATTCGTGGTGAAGGGATCGCCCTTCGTCTCGGTCAGTTCGTCGGTGTATAGTTCCTCGATGTCCGACTGGATATCGGCCACGTAAACACTGTCGGCGGCGAATTGGTAGCGGTAATCGCGGCGCACGGCGCCCCATTTGAGGAAGCCGAACACATTGTCCAGTGTGATCCCAGCGCGCAGGTTGGGCAGGGGTTCGCTGTAGAGGCCAAGCAAGCCTTTGAAGCCGTAGCCCCCGGCTCCAGCGCGCAAGAGCGCGTCCAGATCGGCATTGAGGCCGTCCAGGTTGGAGGAGAGGCGGCCATCGACTTTTTCGGTGTTTCCGGTGCCGATGCCGGCCAAGAGGCTGGCCGCGAAGCCGAATTTGATGTCCGGGATCGTTTCCGGCAGGGGGATCCGGATGTCGCCCATACCCAGCGTGAAATCCAGGTAGGCCAGGGCGCTGGCGTTGTTTTCGGCTTTGTTGAATTCATAGATCTCGCTGCCGTCGCCGTTGCCGTAGAGGGCGAGCTGGACGACCTTTTCCGTGATGGCGGCGCGTCCGCCCAGGTGGATGGAGTTGGTGAACGCGGTGTTGCCCAGGGTGAGGCCAAAGATGCTGATCTGGCCGCCGAAATTGAAGTCGAGTTTGCCGTCGATGGCGTCCAGGATGTGCTGTTTGTCCGCATCGTCGAGGTAGTCCTGCTCCATGACGTAGTTGTAGAGGTCGAGGCTGAGGGAATTGTTGCCGGCATAAATGCCCAGATTGATGGCGGGTAGCCAGAGGTCGTGGTCGTGGGCATTGAGCAGCGCGGGATTCCAGTAATTGGCGTCACAGCCCTGGGCGCGGAGCATGTAGCTATCCGCGAAGAGCATGGATTTGGAGGTGAAGGTCGTCCCGCCCAAAGCTCCGGCGGCCAGGAGTAAAAGGAGGGGCAGCAGTATCTTTCTCATTCTTCACCGTCCACCAGCACCTTGGCGCTGAGCATGGCTTTCAACTGGATGTAGTCTGCCGACGAGGCATAGATCGTGACCGGGCCGTTGCTGGGCTCGAAACTGAAGGTCCAGCGCAAATAGAGCAAGGGATTTTCGAAGAGATTCAGTTCCTCTTCCGTCAGGCCCAGCTGGATGATCTGCTCGCCGTCCTGGTTGACGTCCGGACCGGAATACTGCGAGGAATGCAGAGTCACCGTCTTGCTGAAGGCGTAACTTGCCGGATCGCCCGGATCGACCTCCGGAGTGGTGCCCACATACATCGTCGCCACCGCGCCCACGGGAACTTTGTTGACCGCCCCGACAGTCAGGTTGGCGCCCAAAACTCTGTCCGCGATCAGGTCGCGTGTGTCCTCGGAAATGTTCACCTCTGTCACGTCGCTGAGTTCGAAGGTGTGATCGAAAAACTCGAAGACGAAGGGGGCGTTGATCGTGTAATCGCAATAGAGTTTGTCGTGTTCTTCCACGAAGCCGGGGACTCCGTTGGCGCCGCCGTTGATGAGCAGGTAGCTGTCAAAAATTTCCACGGTGTCCGGCATGATCTGTAAGATCTGGCTGATGTTGTTGGTAAAATTGAGTTCGGTGACCGTCGAGCCTGTCAGCGTGGCGGGATCTACATGGAAGAAATTGCCGTCTTCGTCCACGACGGGGATGATGCGGACCTCGCCGCTGCGGGTGTTCGTGGCGCGGATGGAGCCATGGAATTCCGCTCCGAAGCCGACCTCGTTGGTCACTTCAAGCATGACCGAGGCCTGGTTGAGCGCGATCGCTTCTTCGATGTCGAAGGGATATTCGATCTCGATCGTGGAAACCGTTCCTTCCAGGGCGCGCACATAGTCGTAAAGATAGCCCTGGAAAATCCTGAAACCGATCTGGGTGTTGAGGCGCAGGGCCGCGGTGCCGACCGGTGTGCCGTCGGGCTGGTTGGATTGGACATTGAAGACGAAACGCAGCGAATCCTGGATCAAGCCGGAGTCCTCGATCCCGATGTGGCAACCCGGGAGGTCGTAGCTCTGCCAGTTTTCCGAGCCGTTGAACACAAGCGCCAGCGGCGTCCCGTTGGGATCCTGGACGTCCGGCAAACTCAGTGTAACTTGCACGTCCGCGGCGTCATCCACGTCGAAAAGGTATTGCAGATAGCCTTGGGTGAATTCCCCGAAAGACAGGAAAACCGAGCCCGTGGGATCCTGCAGCGGCAGCGTAAGGTCCAGATCGATGCCGGAAAGCAGAGTGAGGTTATTTACCTCGATCCCCGGATTGAAATTGACGTGTCCGAAGATCGGCGTCTCGGCCTGTCCGGAATTGATCAGCGTCAGCACCTGGTCGTCGCCGACGATGAGGTTCACGCTGTCCGCCAGGTCCGAAACGAAGAAACGCTCGTTCATCAGGGGCACCGTGAGATCGACGTCCCATTGCGGAAGGTGCGGCTTGGCGATGTCACAGGCGGCCAGCGCCAGAAAAACGAGGGCCAGGCAGGCCAGCCAGTATTTCATGATTCCCGTCCTTGCGCGTCCCAACGACGCTGATCTGGTTTTATTCATTTAATTGCACAATTGTTTCTTCACCAAGGCTGTCAAGGTTTTTCAGCCATTGGACCTGAGCGCGGCGCGGACCAATTCTCCGAAATTGGGATGCCAGGGCCCGGCTACGATGTCCTCCCGTTTGAGGTTGGAAGGCAGGCCCAGCTTGATGATCCGGATCCCGCAACGCTCCGCCAGGGGAAAATAATCCGCGCAGTGGCGGATCGCCTCATCCAAACTGAGCGGAACATAGTCGCCTTTCCGGAAAAGCTCTTCCAACGGGGTTCCGCGGATCACGATCAAGGGATAGAGGCGCAGGAATTTTGGTTTGAGTTCTTCCAAGGTCCGGTGGTTGGTTCGCAAGGATTCTTCTGACCAGCCCGGCAGGCCCGGCATCAGTTGCACTCCGAGTTCGAAGCCGGCGTCTTTGACCCTGCGCGCAGCTGCCAGGGCCTCATTACCGGTATAGCCGCGTTCGCTTTGTTTTAGGACCGCGTCGTCAAAATCCTGGATGCCCAGCTCTATCGTCCGGATCCGCCGGGAAGCGCACCAATCCAGGATTTCTGGCCCGACGTATAAAGGATGGGTGGATATCCGGAATGAAGTTTGCGCATCGCAGACAGCCAGGACAGCTGATAAAAGTTTTTCCCGGAAAGCTGCGTCCAAAGCGGTGAAACTGCCTCCGTAAAAAGCCACCTGTTTGGCCCGGACCGCGTTGCGTTTGATGAAATCCGCGATTTTTGGCAGTTCGGCAGCCAGGGACAAATCCTCCACTCCGCTGATCCTGGATTGGTCGCAATAGACGCAGCGTTGCGGACAGCCCCGCATGGGCAAAAACACCGGGTAGATCAGGGTTTTGTTTTTCATCCTGGCTGGCCCCGTTTTCCGAGCCTGATACCAAATTCATTCATTTGCAATAACCTACCTTTTCCGGCCTTGTTCGGCTCCAGCGATCATTACGGGATCAATACGGGATCATTACGGATGAAATCCGTATTGATCCCGTATTGATCCCGTAATGATAGGGAGGGCGGAGCAAGCTTGGTTTCGGGGTGGAAACACACAGAAGCAAAAAAAAAAGGCTGGTGGAGGAATTGTTCAGACATATGGGCTATTACTTGTCTGACAGGTCCAGACAAGCGGATCAGATGCCGAGTTTCTGGCAGGCGAGGCGGGCGGCTTCCTGGTGGGCCTGTTTTTTGGTGGCGCCTTTGCCGCTGCCCAGGACATCGGAGCCCCGGCGCACCTCCACCACAAAGATCTTGTTGTGTTCGGGGCCTTCCTCGGCGACGGTCACGTAGCGCGGCGGCTCCTCGTTGCGGGATTGGATGTATTCCTGCAGGATACTTTTGTAGTTGACCAGTTCGTTACGGGTGACGGTGGTCTCATAATCCGACAAAATATGGTTTTTGATGAAGCGCGTGGCGGAGGAAATCCCGCTGTCCAGATAGATCGCGCAGATGAGGGCTTCGACCGTATCGCTGAGGATGGAGGGTTTTTTGGCGCCACCGGACTGGGCTTCCTCAGGGCTGAGCAGCAGGTATTTTCCCAGGTCGAGGGTGTTGGCCTTGAGGGTCAGGTAGGTTTCTGAAACGATCTTGGACTTGAGTTTGCTGAGTTTGCCCTCCTGCTCTTCGGGATGGCGCGCAAAGAGTTCGCGGGAGACGATGAAGCCGAGGATGGAATCGCCCAAGAATTCCATGCGCTCGAAAGGCGAGGGGGCCTTGTGGTCGCTGTATTGGCGGCGGAGATAGGATTTGTGGGTCAGCGCCGCCCGCAGTAGCGTAAGGTCGTGAAAGTTGTAATCAATGCGCTTTTGCAGTTGCGCGAGGTTCTTTTCCCATTTGGGATACTGCTCCGCGATGCGTTTGCCGTTGAAATACTCAACGATTTTTTTGATGATGGCGTTCACTCGTTCCTCGCCGGCGCCGGCGTCCGGAAACCGCGGTTCCCGTTCCGGCTGGAAATGGCTGTCAACTGTACTTTTTGATGACGATGGCCGCGTTGTGCCCGCCAAAACCGAGGGAATTGGAGAGCGCGGCTTTGACCTCGCAGTTTTGGGCGACTTGGGGCACGTAATCCAGATCGCAGTCGGGATCGGGATTCTCCAGGTTGATGGTGGGATGCAGGATGCCGGTCTGGATGGATTTGACGCAGACGATGGCCTCGATGGCCGCGGCCGCTCCCAGCATGTGTCCGACCATGGATTTGGTGGAATTTATCTTGAGTTTGTAAGCGTGGGGGCCGAAGCAGCTTTTCAAAGACAGCGTTTCGCCTTTGTCGTTAAGCTGCGTCGATGTGCCGTGCGCATTGACGTACTGGATCTCTTCGGGCTGGAGTCCGGCGTCCGCGAGGGCGGCCCGCATGGCGTCCGTGCTGCCCGCTCCGTCTTCGGTGGGAGCCGTGATGTGGAAAGCGTCGTCGGTGGCGCCATAACCGGCCAGTTCCGCGTAGATCCTGGCTCCGCGGGCTTTGGCGTGTTCCAGTTCCTCCAGAATGAGGAAAGCCGCGCCCTCGCTCATCACGAAGCCGTCGCGTCCGGCGTCGAAAGGCCGCGAGGCTTTGGTGGGCTCGTCATTGCGGGTGGAAAGCGCGCGCATGGCGCAAAAACCGCCGATGGCCAAAGGTGTGACCGCGGCTTCGGCCCCGCCGCAGACGATGATGTCCGCGTCGCCGTATTGAATATAGCGGAAGGCTGTCCCTATGGCGTGGTTGGCGCTGGCGCAGGCGCTCATGACGTTAAAATTGACGCCCTTGAAGCCGTTTTCGATGGCGATATGGGCGGCGGCGATGTTGCCGATCATTTTGGGAATGAAAAACGGGCTGATGCGGCGCGGGCCTTGCTCGTGGTATTTGAAGCATTCCTCATCGAAAGTGTAGATGCCGCCGATGCCGACTCCGGTGATGACACCGACGCGTTTGCCGTCCATCGCTCCGCCGCCGATCCCGGCGTCCTTGATCGCTTCGCGGGAGGCGACAATGGCGTATTGGGTGTAGGCGTCGAGTTTACGGCCTTCCTTGAGGTCAAAATGCTCTTCGGGCTTAAAGTTTTTGATCTGCGCGGCGATGTGGGTGCTGAGCGCCGAGGGATCGAAACTGGTGACCGTCGCCACTCCGGATGTGCCTTTGACCAGGTTGTCCCAGGTTTCGGCGAGAGTGTTGCCCACGGGGGTGAGAGCGCCCATTCCGGTTATTACCACTCGTTTTTTCATCTGCAAACCTCGTTGTCTTTGTGGTTGGGGCCGGATCGCCGCCCGCTCGGGGTAAGAATCGCTCCAGCCTGGTTATTGCCGGGGCCGCGGACGGGATCGGAAAGATCGGAAAAAAAGGAACCAATCCTGATGACGGGCGCCATCAGGATTGATTCACAGGGTTTGTTAAGCCAGCTTTTCCTTGAGGTAGTCGATGGCTTGTCCGACGGTGCGGAGCTTGTCCTGATCTTCATCAGGGATGCTGATTGAGAATTCTTCCTCAAAGGCCATGACCAGTTCCACTGTGTCCAGGGAATCGGCGCGCAGATCTTCGATGAAGTTCGCGGCAGGAACAACCTGGGATTCTTCGACCCCGAGTTTGTCCATTACGATCTGTTTTACTTTGGCTTCAATATCCATAATTCCTCCTATGTTATTGAAGTGTTAGTTTTTTTTATCTTGAAGGGTTGCCCCGTTCAAAGCTCAATGCATGGTCAGACCGCCGTCCACGGCGATGGTCTGGCCGGTGATGTATTCGCTGGCTTGGGAAGCCAGGAAGAGACAGGTTTTGGCGACGTCGGCCGGAGTTCCCATCTTTTGCAGCGGGATGGCCTTGGCGTAGCCGGCGATCACGTCTTCGGGCAGGGTGGCGGTCATTTCCGTCTCGATGAAACCGGGCGCGATGGCGTTGACGCGCACTCCGCGCGAGGCGAATTCCCTGGCGCAGCTTTTGGTGAAGGCGATGAGTCCGCCCTTGGAAGCCGCGTAGTTGGCCTGGCCGGCGTTGCCCATGATGCCGATGACGCTGGCGATGTTGATGATGGAGCCGCGCCTGGCTTTCATCATGTGTTTGAAAACTTTCTGGGTGCAGATGAAGGCGCCCTTGAGATTGATGTCCAGCACCAGATCCCAGTCCTCTTCCTTCATGCGCAGCACGAGGTTGTCGCGGGTGACGCCGGCGTTGTTGACCAGGCAGTCGATGTTGCCGTATTTCTCGGCGATGGCGGCCAAGGCGGTCTCCACGGCTTCAGGGTCGGTGACGCTGGCCACGTAGCCGGAAGCGGAAAAACCCAGATCCGTCAAGGCCTGGACGGCTTTGTCCACATCCTCGCGGCGCAGGTCGATGACCGCCACATGGGCACCCTGGGCTCCGAAGGCCTCGGCGATCGCAAAACCGATCCCGCGGGCGGAACCGGTGATGACTGTGACTGTATTTTGAAGATCGTAAGTCATAATGTCCGTTTATTCTGGTTCGTTGGTGTCCTGGCCGGCTGACAGCGCCTCGAGCAGCGCGTCAAGATCGACCAATTTATCCAAATTAAAAATCTGAACATCCTTGTCAATGTTCTTTATCATGCCGCCCAGCACCTTTTGCGGTCCGAACTCGATGAAGCGGCCCACGCCCCCGTCTATCATGCGGCGCACGCAATCCACCCACAGCACCGGCGAAATGATCTGCAGGCCGAGTTTTTCCCGGCTGACGGCGCCGACGGTGTTGGGCAGGGCGTCCAGATTCGAGACCAGCGGGATCTCCGCGTCTTTGAACTCGATATCCTTCATTTCGCGGATCAGCCATTCGCTGGCCTGATGGATCAGCGGGGTGTGGAACGGCCCGCCCACCACGAGCGGCAAAACGCGTTTCGCGCCTTGCGCCCTGGCCAGTTCGGAGGCTTTGGCGACGCCGGATTCCGTTCCCGAGATCACGGTCTGGGTGAGTGTGTTAAAGTTTACCGCCCGCACCAAATCGGCGGCTTCGGCCTCGGCGCAGATGTCCAACACGGTTTGCGCGTCCAAACCGATCACAGCCGCCATGGCAAAAGGCACGCCGGCGTTGGCTTCGATCATGAATTCTCCGCGTTTGTGCACCAGATGCAGGGCGTCCGACCAGTCGAGGGTTCCGTTCGCCACGAGGGCGCTGAATTCGCCCAGGGAATGTCCCGCCACGAAATCAGGCCGGAGTCCGCTCCTGATCTGAAAAATTTTGAGCGCGCAAAGGCTGTGGAAAAGGATGGCCGGCTGCGTGTACTTCGTTTCCTTCAACAGGTCTTCCGGGCCTTCCGCCATGATCCTGGCCAGCTCGGTGCCGTGGACGGAATCGAAGTTGCTCAGCACAGCGGCAAATTCGGGTTCTTTTTCCATGAAATCCGTGGCCATGCCCACGTATTGGGCTCCCTGGCCGGGAAAGACAAAGGCTGTTTTCATATATGAAAATCCTAATAGCGGGCCAGCACGCTGCCCCAGGTGAGTCCGGCGCCGAAAGCCGTAAGGAGGATTATGTCGCCGCGGCGGATCTTTTTGGTGCGGATGGCCTCGTCGGTGGCGATCGGGATGGTGCCGGAGGAGGTGTTGCCGTATTTTTCGATGTTGACGATGACCTTGTTCATCGGGACGTGCAGTTTCTCCGCCAGGGCTTCGATGATGCGCAGGTTGGCCTGGTGGGGGATGATCCAATCGACGTCCTTGGCCTCCATCTTGTTGCGGCGCAAAATTTCATCCGTGGAGGCGAACATCGAACGGATGGCGTTTTTGAAGATCTTGTTGCCTTCCATGTAAACGGTGTGGAGGTTTTTGTCCACAGTTTCATGGCTGGCCGGCATCCTGGAGCCTCCGGCGGCCTGGTAGAGAAGATCGCCCTGGCTGCCATCGGAAAAGATCGCCGAGTCGATGATGTGCGAGATTTCGTTTTTTCCGGCGCGGGAAACGATGGTGGCGCCGGCTCCGTCGCCAAAGAGGACGCAGGTGTTGCGGTCGGTCCAGTTGGTGATCTTGGTCAGGATGTCCACACCGATGACCAGGACGTTTTTCATCGTGCCGTTTTCCACGTAGTTGCGGGCCACGTCGATGCTGTAGAGGAATCCGGAACAGCCCGCGGAGACGTCGAAGGCCGGAATGTCCTTCAATCCGAGTTTCTTCTGCACGATGCAGGCCGTGGAGGGGAAGGCGTGGTCGCCGGTGACGGTGCCCACGACGATGAGGTCGATGTCTTTGTATTTGACGGAGGACGACTCGATGGCGTGGATGGCGGCCTGGGTGGCGAGGTCGCTGGCGGCCTCATCGGGCGAGGTGTAATGCCGCTCGAACATCCCGGTGCGGGTGCGGATCCATTCATCGGAAGTTTCCACGAGTTTTTCCAGGTCGAAGTTGTTGACGACCTTCTTGGGGGCGAAACTGCCAAAACTGGAAAACTTGGCGTTGTATAAAGCCATTATTGCAGCCTCTCAAAGTACTCTTTGGTGTGCTGGACAAATCCCGTCTGCGCGGTGCGGGCAGCCACGCGGATGGCGTTTTTGATCGCTTTGGCGTCGCTGCGGCCGTGGCTGACGATACTTGTGCCATTGAGGCCGACCAGCAGCGCTCCGCCATATTCCGTGTGGTCCAGTTTCTTTTTCAGGTAGGAGAAGACAGGATAGGAAAGCATCGCGCCGAATTTGGCGATCCAGTCCTTGTTCATCTGCTCCTTGATAATGTCAAAAATGGAGATGGCGGCTCCCTCGATCGTTTTCAGGACCACGTTGCCCACAAAACCGTCGCAGACCACCACGTCGCAGATGCCCTTGAGGACGTCCTTGCCTTCGATGTTGCCGATGAAATGGATGTCTTTGGCTTCGGAAAGGAGTTGGTAAGCCTCGCGGGACATGGTATTGCCCTTGGCGCTTTCCTCGCCGATGTTGAGCAGCGCCACGCGGGGCTTGGCCACGTTGTAGAGGTAGGCAAAATAGATGCTGCCCAATTGCGCGAACTGCAGGAGGTTTTTGGCTTCGCAATCGACGTTGGCGCCCATGTCCAGCAAGATTTCCTGATTGCCCTGCGTGGGGATGGTGACCGCGATGGCGGGGCGTTCGACCCCTTTGATCCTGCCGTAAAGCATCAGCGAGCAGGCCATGAAAGCGCCCGAATTGCCGGCGCTGAGGGCGGCGTCGGCCTCACCTGACTTGTGCAGTTCGACCGTGCGGACCATGGAGGAGTCTTTTTTGGTGCGGGCTGCCGTGGCGGCGTGGTCGGACATCGTGATCCGCTCACTGGCGTGGACGATACGGATGCGGGAACGGTCGTAGAAATATTTGTCCAATTCCCGGCGCAGGACGGTTTCGTCTCCCACCAGGAGAATTTCTTTGCAGTAGTCTTCCTTGATCGCCTGGATCGCGCCCTCCACTTCCGGAAACGGCGCTTTGTCGCTTCCAAAGGCGTCTAA
>ENA-UOWO01007700-UOWO01007700.1-activated-sludge-metagenome-genome-assembly--contig:-NODE-7700-length-10563-cov-5.839931_pt1 | contig 10563 bp, 8 predicted proteins | sample MGYA00238148_ERZ761564 | MGnify/ENA primary metagenome ERZ761564 (study PRJEB28885, sample SAMN05720194) | activated sludge metagenome | isolation source: Anaerobic digester | place: USA...
TAGCACGCATCGATGTGGTTCCTACGGCACAAATTCTTTTCTTTTTGACTTTCGCAGCATTGACAATATCGCAGGCTTCTTGGGTGATGATGAGTTCTTCTGAATCCATTTTGTGTTTCGACAGGTCTTCTACCTCAACCGGATTGAAGGTTCCTAAACCAACGTGAAGTGTCACTTCAGCGAAATTTACTCCTTTAATTTCAAGTCGTTTCAACAAATGTTTTGAGAAGTGCAAACCAGCGGTTGGTGCTGCTACAGCGCCTTCGTTTTTTGCGTAAATCGTTTGGTAACGTTCGGCATCTTCTGGCGTTACTTCGCGGTTGATGTATTTTGGGATTGGAGTTTCACCAAGTTCTGTAAGTTTGTTTCTGAATTCATCGTACGAACCATCGTAAAGAAAACGCAAGGTTCTTCCTCGTGATGTTGTATTGTCGATTACTTCAGCTACTAATGAATCGTCGTCGCCGAAATAGAGTTTGTTTCCAATTCTGATTTTACGTGCTGGATCGACCAATACGTCCCAAAGGCGTTGTTCTGAATTTAATTCGCGAAGCAAGAACACTTCGATCCTCGCGCCTGTTTTTTCTTTATTGCCGTATAAACGTGCTGGAAAAACTTTGGTATTGTTGAGTACCAAAACATCGCCGTCACCAAAATAATCGATGATGTCTTTAAACATTTTGTGTTCGATGGTTTTTTTCTCTCTGTTGATGACCATTAATCTGGATTCATCTCTGTTTTCAGCTGGAAATTCGGCAAGAAGTTCTTTGGGTAAATTGAATTGAAAATGTGATAATTTCATGTAGTAGTTTTAATTGGTCGCAAATATACGATTGTGAGATAGGCGTTGTCAAGTGTTTTAAGGTTTATTTTTGAGAAGTCAATGCCACAAAGGCGTGAAGGCGCAAATATATTTTACAAGCGGGTTTTATTATGAAACACAAACTGCAAGGATTTCACGGATTGGTTATTGCAAATTCTCGGAATTTGTATTGTTTTAATTCGCAATTAATCCAAAAAAAAACTTGAATTCAACAGCCTATCTTTCTTTGTTAATTTTCTTCAGGCGCATGCATAGGCAATGAAAAATAAAAGGACGATCCTACACCTTCTTTACTTTCGGCCCAAACTTCGCCTCCATTTTTTTCTAAAAATCCTTTTACTAATAGAAGCCCGATGCCTGCTCCTTGGTTTTCTTCAATGGCTTTTGAAAGCGATTTTACTTGAGGTGCAAAAAGTTTGTCTTGCGTTTCTTGGGTCATTCCGTTGCCTGAATCTTTTATTTTAACCACTAGCATTTGCTGACTTTTCTTGGCAGATACTGAAATTTTTCCGCCTTGATGCGAATGTTTTATGGCATTGGAAAGGATATTCTGAAGAATGGAAAGCAGCATTTTTTCATCGGCATATACCACGCTATTATTTTCAATCTCATTTTGAAGCTCTATGGCATTGATGCCAGCAGTTTCTTTTAATGTTTCAAATACTTGTGCTATAGTTTGTTTGAGAGCAATTTTAGTAGGAACAAAAGTGTCGGAAGCATATTTGATTCTGGCCCATTCTACAAGATAATCCAACATGTTCAATTCGTTGATGGTTGCTTTGTGAAATTCATTGAGCAATTCCTTTACTAAAGCAGGTTCGATGGTATCGAAATTCATTTTTAGATATTCCGCACCTTGGATGATACCTGCTAATGGACTTCTTAAATCATGCGATAAAACAGCCAATACACTTTCTTTATGTGAATTGAGTTCTTCTAATTCTTTTGAGTATTTTTTTATCGCGTCTTCAGATTTTTTTTGAGCCGTGATATCACGAAGGATTTTTACATATCCAATAAGCTCGTTATCTATGCTTGTTAATGGAAACACCAAACCATCTGCGTAAAATTTCTTTCCGTCTTTGCAAACGTGCCATCTAATATCAACTGATCTTCCTGATTTTAAAGCAATGTCTATTTCATGTTGCGGAATACCTGCAATTTTATCTTCATTAGTAAAAATAACTTCAAAGGGTTTCCCAATAATTTCATCGGTCTCATATTGGAATATTTTTGTTGCACCCGAATTCCAACTGTTGATATTCAATTCTTTATCGACGGTAAAAATGGAGTAATCTTGTAAGCTATCAATAATTTGACTGTAAAATTCAGCCGTTGGGACATATTGATCTTTAAGAATTTTAGTACTGATTTGAGCGGTGTTCATGTGGGATGCTGCTATGGATTCATTGATGTTGTATCTATAAGATACACGACACCAAAGGTCAGCCGTTTCTTTTTAAATGTGTTGTATATCTTTTGCAATTTGTTGCATTATTTAAGGCAAAAAAAAGGTCTTGAAAACCCATAAAAAGCAAGAATTTACGAAATTCTTTTAGCACCTTTACGATTACTTGTGAAAACGTTGATAAGATTCAGAAAAAAGAGAAAAAATAAGCGTCGTCACGTAAAAAAGGTTTGTTTTAAGAATCCCTAATTTACGCAACAACGCCTTCAAAAAAAAATCAAAAACTATTACTTTATTTTACCATAACTTTCTTGGTCATTTGGTGATTATTCATGTCTTGAATTTTTACCATATACATTCCAGAAGTCAAATCAGCTATATTGATTTGCTTTTGATTGGATTCTAAAACTTTTTGACCTTGTATGTTATAAACTTCTACTGATTTTAATGTCGATGCTGTTTCTAAGTTTAGGTACTCTGAAGCTGGATTTGGAGAAATCACAACGGCTAAATTATTTTGAGAAAAGTCAGATGAAGACAAGGTATTGCTTGTAAATAAACTAGTAACTTCAGCTTGTGATAAAGCATAGTTGTATATTTTTAAATCATCGATGGCACCATTAAAAAAGTTTAGCGATCCATTTTCAGCCATACCAAGTTTGAAAAAATTTGAATTGTTTACGGTATTAAAAGTTTTTGCACCCGAACTAAACAGCACACCATTTTTATAAACAATTGCAGTCGTCCCATCATAAGTACATACATAATGTACCCAAGTATTAACTGTGTTTGTATCTGCGGTTTCGAGGTTAGCAGCTGCATTCGCAAAGTATAGCGTTGTTGCTGGTCTCAAAGCTAAACCGTTACCATTGGCATCATTACCAAAATGAAACACATAATTTATTTGATTGTTTAAAACATTAATCTTCGCCCATACCGATATTGTTCTCGCTGAGCCACCATAAGGCAACCCTGTTATGGTAGCAATTGTACCTGAATTATTGATATTAATAGCACTATTTGCATTTCCGTTTCGGTCTGTTGTAAAAGAAGTTCCGGCATTGGTTTGAAATGGATTCGCCCCTAAAGCATTATTGTAAGTATTATCAAAACTATATTCTGCAACAGACGCAGCTGCTATCGTTGTAAAACTGCCTATTGTACTTGTAGTTGTTCCAGCGGCATTTGTGGCTTCAATTTGATAATAATAAGTGGTATTAGATAATAGTCCTTGAATCTGAGCAGAGCCAGACGAAGCTGTTGAACCATTTGCAGAAAAACCAGTTACTTGACTTGATAAATTTACATTGGTTAAACCATACTTTACGATAGAAGTTGTAGCGCCATTATTGGCATTTAAATCATAATTTACAGTAGCGCCATTGATTGAAATTGTAGGGACTGAAATGGCAGAAATGATTGGAACCGTTACTGGTAATGTATTGTTTGCAAACAAACTTGTTACTTCTGTTTGGCTTAATGCATAATTATAAATTTTTAAATCGTCGATAGCACCATTAAAATAACTTTGTCCTCCTAGTTCGGTCAAACCAAGTCTCAAAGTATTGGCATTATTTGTAATATTCCAAGCCACTGCGGCGCTTGAAAGTAAAACACCATCTTTGTATACTTTTGCTGTGGTGCCATCATACGTGCAAACGTAATGCGCCCAAGGTGCATCTATGCTTGAAGGTGCAATTAAATTACCTCCTGAACCTGCGAAAAAGAGCGTCTCTGCCGTTCTAAAAGCAAGCCCGTTTCCATTAGCCGTATTTCCATAATGAAAAACATAATTAATAGTAGGGTTGATAACATTCGCTTTTGCCCATACCGATATTGATTTACTACTTGCTCCGTATGGAAGTCCAGGAAAATTAGCAGTAGTTCCTGTATTATTTATATTAATGGCACTATTCGCATTTCCGTTTCGGTCTGTTGTGAAAGAGGTTCCAGCATTGGATAAAAATGGATTGCGACCTAAAGTATTATCATACGTATTGTCAAAATTATACTCTGTAATCGCGTGAGGCAAACTTTCTTGCGCAGTAAAATTATCCATAAAAAAAGTAAAATTACCACCTGTGCAATATACATACAGTTTAAAAACTACATCATTTCCTGTTGGGATAGTTCCAGCTGGAATTACAGCTGCAAGTCCTTGACAAGCTGTTGACATGGTTGCATTGGTAATATCAATCCAACTATTGGTAGTGAAATTATAATATTGAAGGTAAAAAATGGCATTACCTGAGTTGTTACTTTTTTTGAAGTCACAAGAAATTGTGATTGCTCCTCCTGTTGAAACATACGTTGGAGTAGCAAGTTCGGCTCCTGACCCAAGTCCGAATGTATTGAAAAAACAAGAATAGGAACCTGAGCATGAAGCTGTGTTGGAAATATTAAAACCATTGTTGCTCCAACCAGCAGGAATAGTTCCAGATTCAAATCCTTCGACAACATTAATTTGCGCATTTGTAAATGTAAATGTTAGAAGAAAAAGTAAAAGTAATTTTGTTTTCATGATGTGGGGTTTTAAAGTTTGCCGCAAAATTAGTGGGCACTCTTTATCATTCTAGATCAAGTTTACCAAAGGGTATTTTGAGTTAACGAATGGCTATATTCCAAGTATTTCTTCATTTGTAAATTGTTGCGCTTGTTCGGAAATTGGCTGTGTTTAAAATCCCTAAAAAAACAAAGCCTGGTTTTTGGTTTGTGAAAATTGATTTTGCGTTGACAAATTATTTTTTCCGTTAAAAAAAATTGAGTAATATTAAAAAATGAATTATGCTCGAATTACCACCCAAATCCTAATTGTTTTTTTTAGCTTTTTATTTGTCAATAATGCTGCTGGACAACCGACAGATTTGCTTTTAAAAAAAATTGAAAACTATAAAAAAAGAGATTCTGTTAAAGTAGAATTATTGGTCGATTATTGCGTGGCCAATACCTTTTCTAATTCAGATAAAAACCTCGAATATGCTAAGAATGCCTTGGCTATTTCTAACGAAATAAACTACGGCCTTGGAAAAATTAGATCTTTAAATTGCATCGGAAATTATTATTACCAACAAGCCATTTACGACAAAGCAACCTACTACTATACGAATGCTTTAAAAAAATCGGAAGAAACCAACGACGTGCCTAACATCGTCATCGGGAAAAGTAATTTGGCAAGTATTTACAACAGAACCAACCAGCAACAGAAAGCACTCGTTTTATTCAAAGAAGCCGATGAAACCATGGTAAAAAACGGCTTAGCAAATTCTCAAAACCGCGCGGCGATTCTTACCAATATCGGCGGTGTCTATTCGTCTTTAAAACAGCATGAAGCAGCAATCGGTTATCATCAAAAAACATTGTCGATTTGTGAGCAAATGAAAATCCCATTTGGAATCGCAATTGCGACAGTCAATATCGGAGAAGAGTATGTTAGTTTGAAAGCTTACAAAAAAGCGGAAGTCTATTTAAATCAATCGAAAGCCATTTCTGAAAAAGAAGGTTATGAGAATTTCTTGGGTCAAATCTATAAAAACTTGGGCATCGTTTATTGGTCGAATCATTCGAAAAGCAAAGCCATTGCCTATCTGGAAAAAGCCATGAAGGTTTCAGAAAAAGTCAACGAACAAAATGAATTGTTGAAAACCGCCGAAATATTACAACAGTATTATGCTGACAACAATGATTATAAGAAAGCCTACGCTACAAGTTTGAAAGCACTGGCATTAAACAAGAGCATTAATGGTGTCGAAAAACAAAAAACAATCACCGAAACCAACACCAAGTACGAAACAGAAAAGAAAGAAATCCAAATAAAGTCGCTTCAAAAAGATAAAAAGATTGCGGCTTTAAACAGTCAATCGCAAAGAAATTTGATCTTGATTTTGGCTATTTTATTTGTTTCCGTTTTATTGATTATTTACTTTTTGTTCAATCGATTTAAAATCAAAAAGCAGAACGAATACTTAAAAACAAAACTTGTTGAGGCTGAAAAAACAATCCTAGCAGAAAAAAAAGCGGCGCAAAGCGAATTAAAAGCATTCAAATCGCAAATGAATCCACACTTTTTCTACAATGCTTTAAACACGGTGCAGTCGTATATCCTTTCCAATGATAAAAAAATGGCGATTGGTTATTTATCAAAATTTTCCAGCCTGACGCGTTCTATCTTAGAGATGACTGAAAAAGAAACCGTTTCGATAGCCGAGGAAATTAAAACCTTAGCGCTTTATCTCGACATCGAAAAGGCGCGTTTTAATGAAGATTTTGAGTTTGAAATTACAACAGAAAACATTCCCGATACCGAGCAAACCAAAATACCATCGATGTTTCTGCAACCGTTTGTTGAAAATGCTGTAAAACACGGGCTTCTCCACAAAGAAGGAACTAAAAAGTTAACCGTTCATTTCTCCATTAAAAACGAAATCCTTGAAATCACGATTGCCGACAATGGTATTGGTCGTGAAAAAAGTGGCGCTTTGAATGCGATTAAAAACAAAAATCATAAATCCTTCGCCACAGAAGCGATGCAAAACCGGATAGACATTCTAAACCGAACCCGAAAAAAGCCTATTAAACTAGATTATACCGACAAGAAAAACACTAAAGAACAAGCTATAGGCACTGTTGTAAACATTGAAATTCCACTAAACATATGAAAGCCATAATTATTGATGATGAAAAAAGAGCACGGGTATCGCTTTCGTTACTATTAGCTGAATATTGTCCCGAAGTTACGCTGGTTGCCGAATGTGAGAACTTGCCCGAAGGTGTCAAAGCCATCCGCAAACACCAGCCAGATTTGGTGTTGTTGGATATCGAAATGCCTGGTCACAGCGGCTTAGAATTGGTTGATTTTTTTGATGAAAACGAAATCCATTTTTCTATTATTTTCACAACGGCTTATAACGAATATGCGGTTCAAGCCTTCAAACTTTCTGCTTTGGATTATCTTTTAAAACCGATTGTTCCCGACGAATTAATCAATGCCATTGGGCGATTAGAGCGTCAGAAGTCGATTCAATTTAAAGCCTTGGCCGATAACATGCAGCAGGAGAACTTCGAGAAAATTGCGGTTCCTTCTGGAAATAGTTTGCAGCTTTTAAAAATTTCAGACATCTTGTATATCAAAGGCGAAGGTGCTTATTCTGAGGTCACAATGAGAGATAAAACCAAACATTTGGTGAGTCGGAATTTGAAAAATTTTGAAGAGATTTTATTGAAAGACAAGCGCTTTTTACGAACCCACAAATCTTACATTGTCAATTTCGATGAAGTAGTAGCGTATAACAAATCGGATGGTGGTTGGTTGGCCATGAAAAACGGGACTTCTATTCCAGTTTCATCAGAAAAAAGCAATCTGATTTTAGACAGAATTCAAATCGTAAAACGTTGATTTAATGTTCTGAAACTTCAAATCCAATGCTTTTCAAATCAATCCAAAAGTTGGGATACGATTTAGAAACAACTTCAGCATCTTCAATAATGATCGGCACTTTTAAAGCTAAAGGTGCGAAAGCCATCGCCATTCTGTGGTCGTTGTAGGTTGCGATTTTTATATTGGAATTGATTTCAGCGGAAGCTTCTAACTGCAACGAATCATCTGTGATTGTAACCTTTCCTCCTAGTTTTTGAAGTTCATTTTGCAAAGCTAATAATCGGTCAGTTTCTTTAATTTTTAAAGTATGTAAACCCGTTAGATGACAGCTTAATCCCAATCCGAAGCACGTGACTGCGATGGTTTGTGCGATGTCGGGTGTGTTGTTTAATTGATAATTGATAATTGATAATTGATAATTGGTTTTTCGGAGTGTAATGCTGTTTTCGTTGAATGTTGTTGCTACTCCGAAATTTTTATAGATTTCCGTTAATGCCGAATCGCCTTGCAGACTGTTTGCTTTGTATTTTGAGAGAGTGATTTGAGTTCCTTCGGTTGACAAGGCAATTATGGAATAGAAATACGAAGCTGACGACCAATCGGATTCTATGGTTAGGGTTGTAGGTTGTTGGTTGTTGGTTGTTGGTTGTGTTTCGACTGTAATTTTGTTTTGATTGAAGATGGTTTTGATTCCGATTTGCTTCAATAAATCTAAAGTCATTTGAATGTACGGAACTGAAGTGATTTTGCCTTCCAATGTCAATTGCAAACCGTTTTCTAATTTGGGAGCGATTAACAACAAGGCCGAAATATATTGACTGCTTACATTCGCGGCCAATGTCACTTGATTTTGTAGTAGTTTTTTTCCTTTGATTCTTAGCGGTGGAAAACCTTCATTTTCTTCGTAAGTAATATCGGCACCGAGTTGTCGTAACGCATCGACTAAAACTTGAATCGGACGTTCTTTCATTCGAGCTGAACCAGTCAACACAACTTCGCTTCCTTCTTGAATTGCAAAATAAGCGGTTAGAAAACGCATGGCAGTTCCTGCGTGATGAATGTTGATTTCTTGAATCCCTCGACTGCGCTCGGGAGGACAATGGCTCGATGAAAAATTGGTAGTTAAGGCTTTTTGCATCACTTCTGAATCATCGGAGGTTGAGACATTTTCGAGGACAATATTGGGATACAACGCCTGCAAGAGTAACAGCCGATTGGTTTCAGACTTACTACCAGAAATCTTTAAATGGGCATTATGAATCTCGGTAATTTGATGCAAATGAATATCCATATCTCCTAATTTATAAAGTCTCCATCATTCAAAATTTAAAATTCAAAATTCAGAATTTATTTGAGTTTTTCGTTGTTGTGATGGCGGTCGTGGTCACGATTGGTTTTGACGTCCATTTTTTTGTCGAAAGCTGCTTGCAAATCGATGCCTGTTTGGTTGGCTAGGCATAATACTACGAAAACAACATCGGCCAATTCTTCTCCGAGATCTTTGTTTTTATCGGATTCTTTTTCGGATTGTTCTCCGTAACGGCGCGCAATAATTCGGGCTACTTCACCAACTTCTTCGGTGAGTTGGGCCATGTTGGTGAGTTCATTGAAATAACGGACTCCGTGATTTTGAATCCATTCTTCTACTTCTAGTTGGGCGTTTTTGATATCCATTATTCTTTATTTTTTGAATCGATAATTATGGTAACCGGACCATCATTGAGCAACGATACTTTCATATCAGCGGCGAAGATTCCGGTTTGTACTTTCTTGCCTAGCCCTAGTTCTAGTTGTTGCACAAAACTTTCGTACATCGGAATTGAAATTTCGGGTTTTGCTGCTTTCAAATACGAAGGTCGGTTGCCTTTTTTGGTAGAAGCATGCAGTGTAAATTGACTAACTACAATGATATCGCCGTTACAATCTTTCACCGATAAATTCATGACATGATTGGCATCATCAAAAATCCTAAGATTGATAATTTTGTTGACCAACCAATCGATATCTTCAGCATGGTCTTCGGCCTCAACGCCTACTAAAACCAACAATCCTTTTTGGATGTTGGCAACTATCTTTTCTTCGATGGTTACTGAAGCTTGAGTAACTCTTTGTATGACTACTTTCATTTATTGATGATAGAAATTTAATTCTTTCAGTTTGTCAATTAATGCTTGTTTAAATTTAACGTAAGAACTTAATTTTTCTAATTCAGACAATTCAATTTTTTGACCTATAATTTGGTATAAATCGGAAATATTCAACCCTTTATTTCTTCTCCTTTTTGTAACATCTTCTTTTGAAATACGAATTATTTGTTCAATGTGATTCTTGGGATTATTAATAAATTCGGGATTTAAATGTATCCCTAATTCCGCATCTGTTTTATCAATTCCTATTTCGCTTTTTAAGAGTTCTTTATCAGCAATCATCCATGATTCCGTCATTTGAATTGGAACGATGGCAACCATGTTCTTACAAAAAGTATTATTATCTTGTGCGGAAAGAAGTTCTTGTGCGGGAAGTATTTTTGATTGAAAAATTATTTCATCATTGAAGTTGTCAGAATCAGTATGAATAAATAAGAGTAATATTCCAAATTTATCTAAGGCAACTCTTGAAGCTTCAAGTACTTGTTCATTAAAGCTCAAATTTGTTTTAACTATGCTTATAATTTCTAAACTTGTCTCTATATCGCCTTTACAGTCAAAAGCTACATCTTCTAGAGTTCTCTCGACAACACTAGATAAAAATTTAACATCTGTTGTACCTTCTGTAAACAATCCCGCAAGAATAAAATTACTCATACTTATATTTTATCTTCAAATTCAGCTGTTTGTAAATAGTCTTTAACAATCGCTAAAGTTAGTTTTCTGTCTTGTTCAGAAAATATTAAATTAAGTTGTAGTAAAGTATCCTCTTTAATTACACGATTGACTTTAGTAGAATTTAATTTTAATC
>ENA-UOWO01007715-UOWO01007715.1-activated-sludge-metagenome-genome-assembly--contig:-NODE-7715-length-10554-cov-5.019430_pt1 | contig 10554 bp, 8 predicted proteins | sample MGYA00238148_ERZ761564 | MGnify/ENA primary metagenome ERZ761564 (study PRJEB28885, sample SAMN05720194) | activated sludge metagenome | isolation source: Anaerobic digester | place: USA...
GCAACTTGAAGGCATCCATCATCCAAAAGTATTGTCTTATATAGATGTGTTGAAGAATGGTGCCAACGTTGGCAAAAAAGTAGCGGTGATTGGTGCTGGCGGCATTGGTTTCGATGTGTCGGAATTTTTAACAACACCAGCTGGCGAAAGCACGACTTTAGATAAAGCTGAATGGTTGAAAGAATGGGGCATCGATAGCAATAATGAAGTGCGTGGTGGTATTGCTGGTATCAAACAACATATTGAAGCACCGGCGCGCGAAGTGGTGATGTTCCAAAGAACTGCTGGAAAAGTAGGTGCCAAATTAGGCAAAACAACAGGCTGGATTCATCGTACGACTTTGAAAATGAAGAAAGTAAAAATGATTGACGGCGTTGAATACACCAAAATCGACGACGAAGGTTTACATTATATCGATAAAACAAAAACACCACAAGTGTTGCCTTGCGACAATGTGGTAATTTGCGCAGGACAAATTTCTTTAAAAGAATTAGAACAACCTTTGCTGGATTTGGGCAAAACCGTACATATAATTGGTGGTGCTTTCGAAGCTGGCGAACTAGATGCTAAACGAGCTATTAATCAAGCAGCGAGATTGGCTGCGGTGGTGTAGGATTTTAGGGGTCAAATCATAATATTAGCTTTACTGAGTCAATATTGACAATAGTTAAAATTAATAAAAATGATAACTCTAGAAATCACATCAGAAACTACAAAACTGTTCAAAGAACTAATTTTGCCAATATGTACATTACTGTTAGCAGGTTGTACATTCTATGTTGCTTATAGGCAAAAGAATATTAATGAAGCACAACTAGAAAATAATAGAGACCAATTAAAACTAAACTTATACAATAGAAGGTTTGTCGTTTATGAACACACCAAGAACCTAATTTCTAGCGTACTTCAAAAATCAGTTGTTAACTTGGAAGAATTCACAAAGTATAATGTTGATATTAAGGAAAGTAAATTCTTATTCGATGAAGACATAATTATTTATATTAATGAAATATACAAGAATGCATATAGAAAAAGTCAAATAAATTTATTCCACGACATAAGCAGAGAAACCGATTTAATCTATGAATACAAGCTTCTATGTGAGTATTTATTAGAAGAACAGAAAGAACTTTCTAATAAATTTAGTAAATATTTGGATTTAAAAAACGTTGCTAATTAATTATGACCACAGAATCTTTCAAACACATCTTTACCAAAGCCAATTTTATTCAGGAATTAGGTTGTGAGTTGGTTAGTTTGGAAACTGGTTTTTGCTAAAGTCGAAGAGATTTAAACCTCTTCGACCTTAGTATACAAAATAGCATCGGCTTTTAAACTATTTCTACATCGGCTTGTTGTGTAATCACTATATTTGTCTATGAAAAAATTACAACAACTTCTATTTGCTTTCTTATTACTTTCCACCATCATTTCCTGTAAAAAAGAGGAAGTTGTTTCGGACAATTATGTTCCGATTATTTTTGTACATGGTTTGTATGGATGCGGCGATTCTTACACTCAGATGATTCAATATTTCAGGGCAAATGGCTATCCAGAAAGTAAATTATTTACCTACGATTGGAATACCTTAGATTTTCAAAATGCACCTAAAAACACTAAACCATTAGATAATTTTATTAACGAAGTAAAAGCTGCAACTGGCTACAGTAAAGTAAATATTGTTGGTCATTCATTAGGTGGCAATATAACGTTCAATTATTGCAGCAACACAAGCTATGCTGAAAACATCAACCGTTTAGCATGGCTGGCACCATATCTGCCAGACAGAACTAAAATTCCTGCGAATGCAATTCCAACTTTAAACATTCGTACAAACACCGACTTTGTGGTGCCTGATACTAGCACCATACCAAACGCCATAAATGTAGTGATACCGAACAAAGACCATAATGAAATTGCTTCTTGTGAGGAATCTTTTATTGAGTTGTTTAAATTCTTTAATGATGGAAAAATTCCAACAACGACAATTCCTGAAAATAAAGCACCAATAATTTCCGGTAGGTTGGTGAGTTTTATCGAAAATACGGTAAGTGCGAACAATAAAATTGAGATTTATGAAGTAAGCGCAATCAATGGTGAACGTTTAAGCACAACACCAAACGCTACTTTATTTACAGATTCTAAAGGATATTACAGCAGCTTCACGGCAAAGAAAAACACCTACTATGAATTTCAGGTATCGACTGGAAAAGCAGGCGACCGACCCATTCATTTCTATTTTGAACCATTCAAAAATTCCAATCATATGATTTATTTGCGTACGTTTCCTCCACAAGGCAGCTTACTCAATATTGGTTTTAATGCAATTATACCATTTACGGCTACACAAGGTGTTTCTATTTTCTTTAGCGTTTCTAAAACAGTTTTGCTGGATAGAGATGCTTTAACTATTAATGGCAACGATTGTGTGAATACTACTTTTGCCGCCAAAGAATTAAATACGTTGGCATATTTTATATTCGACAATAACCGCAATGCTGTTTCAGATTATACATCTGTACCATTGTTTGCTGGTGTACAGTCTTTCAAAGGCATGGATTTTAGTTTGCCAGCAAATGGATTTTCTTCGTACAATTTTAATGGAAGAATTTTACATACCTACAATTGGCCTTCTGCTTCAAAAGGTTTAAGTGTAGCGATGTTTTATTAGCCTATTCTTTACGTAATTGTTTTAAGAAGAATTTTAGCGTTATAAATTGATTTGATGTTGTTTGAATGTAAGAATTTTTATTAAACATTACATTCATAAATAGCCTAAAGTTGTATAAAATCAATCTGTAATATTGATAATCGTGCCAAAACTATTTCTTGTAAATACTGTTTATTTATTAGTTTTGCACTTAAATTATTTAATATGATTATTCCTAAGAAAGTAGAAAAAGCACTTAACCAACATTTAGAGATGGAAGCTGCTGCTGTTTTTAATTATCTAGCGGTTTCTGCATGGTGTGAAAGTGAAGGATTAGAAGGTTGTGCAAAATTTTTCAGGTCTCAATCTGATGAAGAGCATGTGCATTTTATGAAATTTTTTGATTACTTAAACGAAGTTGGTGAGCATGCCATTGTTCCAGCAGTAAAACAACCACGCAATAATTTTAAAGATATTCTTGAGGTTTGTGAATCTTCACTAAAAGGCGAACAAAACGTAACAAAGTCTATCTATAATATTGTAAAAATTGCAGAAGCAGAAGGTGATATGGCTTCTGTAGATTTTTTACGATTTTTTGTGGATGAACAAAGAGAAGAAGAAGTGCAATTTAAACGAATCATTGATAAAATAAAACTAATTGGCAAAGGTGCACAAAGCTTATATTATATTGATAAAGAATTTGAGAAGATAATAAGCAAAAAAGAAAAGGAAGCAGAAAAGAATGTTTAATTAGTTCTTTTTCGCTGAGTGATTCATGCTATTATTTGTATTATTTTCGAAATCCTGCTTGTAGCAAAGGAACTAAAATTCAACATTTCTTGTTAATTTCAACTCATGAAGAAGATTACTATAAACGTACCAGAAAACAAGGTTGAAGAAGTGGAATCTTTTATCCAACAACTTAATATCTCTATCTTAAAAGAAGATGAAAAATTACTCGTTGAAGAATGGCAACGCGATACGGTCGTGAAAGACGAATCTTCTGATAGCTATATCAGTAGCGATGAAATCGAGAAAACTTCTTTTAGTAGAGAAAAATAGTTTTACGAAGCCATCTTAAAGAGGCTTCACTTCGTTCGTCATGACGTTTTTACAGAGCATATAACAGTAAACTCGCTTCTTCTTTTTTTCGCATCATTTCTATGTCGGCTTTTTTCTTGTCTTTATAACCGCACAGATGCAGTAAACCGTGCGCCATCACACGATGCAACTCATTTTCAAACGTTGTATTGAATTTTTTTGCATTGACTTCCACGCGTTCTAAAGAAATAAAAATATCGCTTTCAATTTTGCCTATTGTTTCCGCATTATCGAACGTAATAATATCAGTATATGTATTGTGATTCAAATATTCAATATTGATTTTTAGTAAATCATCATCACTCATAAACACATAATTTAACTCTTTAATGGCAAAATTTTCTTTGGCTGCAATTGCTTTTAACCAAGGTTTTATTTTATTAGCCTTAAAAAATACTGGTTTGGTGATATGGTCGAAATGAAAAGAAATCATGAATGTAAAGATATTACGCTATTCTGAATATTTGGAATAGAAAGAAAAAATTGTCTTTTTTGATTTCGTAATATTAGGTTTATAACTAAAGAGTAACAATAAATTATATCAATGTAAAACGCATTTCTACGCATCTGCCGCCGTCGCTGAAGCAAACTTCATCTGCTAACTTTTTCATTAAGAAGACACCACGACCATCTGGTTGTTCGCGGAATTCTGGTGTGGTTGGGTCAGGCAATCTATCAGGATTGAAGCCTTTTCCTTCATCTTTTACCAATAATTTGAAAATTGAATTACATTTATATGCTTCAATATTTACTTCTTTCTTTTCGTCTAAATTATTACCATGCTCAATTGCATTGGTCACTGCTTCAACAGAAGCTAGTAACATATTTCCATATTGTTCGTCGTTGATAGCATATTGCACACGCAAACTTTCTATCATTGATTCTACTTTGGCAATATTTTCTAAACGAGATTTAATCTTTAATCTAACCACCTCAGACATTTCTCAGTATTTTAATCATTAATTGTAGATTTTAAACCATAGGCATTCATCAGTTGGGTTTAATTTTATTTTGCAGCCGAATATATATACGTAAGTTTATACAATTAGTTAACAAGTCGCAAGTATTTTTCTACTAAATTTTTGTAAAAAGGTGTTAAATTTGGTGGAACCGTCTGATAAAGTTCCAAGTTTGCCTTACGTTTTTGCAGATATTCTTCCAAATTAGGTGGTAATTTTCGAGGAATTTCTATCGCCGATTTAGATTGACGCTTATCGTCTTCTTCTTGATCGCGCTTTGCTTTTTCAAATTCTAACAGTCTGGTTTCTATTTCTTTCTGTCTTTTTATTGTTTCATTCGTGAGTTTTTTCGTCACTAAATCTTTCTCGATTTCGTCCATTTTTTGCATCATTCCATCAATTCCACTCTCATTTTTTTGTTGCTGACTCATTTTGTCTCTCATTTGACGCAATGCTTCGCGAATAGCAGCTTGTTTCTGAACGGCATCGGCAAAATCTTTACCCATTTTTTTCGGATCTTTTCCTTGTTGCATGCCTTCTTGCATCTTGCCTAATTGTTCGCCTAATTTCTTTTGCAGCTCACTTTGCGATGGTTTTTCGCCTTCGCCACCAGGTTTTTTGCAAGCACCACTGCCTGGTTGTCCTTGTTTTTGCTTTTGTTGTTGTTGCAAATTATCCAATGATTCGCTCAACATCAGCGCTAAATTGTTGGCTGATGTCATGACCATTTGCTGTGCAACCGCAGTTACAGGTTTATTTCGCTCTTCGAGTTTATCGAGTGCTTTTTTCATTTCTCGATTGAGCTTGTACATTTCATCAGAAATAAAGTTTTGTAACTGAAACTGACGTTTGCCTAGCTCTTGCAAACTATCACCAATTAATTTAGCATCATCGCGCAAATCCATTTGTTTTTGCATGATAACTGTATATTTTGGACTTTCCGTTTCTGTTTTCTTTAACTCATTCATTAATTGTTCTTGGTCGAAAGAAAGTTTTACCAAGTTTTCTAATAGTTGGCGAATCATTTTAATATCTTCTGCGGCTTGGTCTTGCTGCATTTTATCTAAACTCGACTTCATTTTCTTCGCCATTTTATCCATCTTTTGCGCAGCAGATTTTTGCGATTTAGAAGCTTTATCATTTTGTTTTTCTTGCAGTTCGTCGCTGCTTTTTTCCATGTCTTCTTTTGCTTCGTCTGCTTGTTCTTGGTTTTCTTTGGTATCGAGTTTATTGTCGTTTTCTTTATTAAATTGATCGAGTTGCTTTAAATCTTCTTTTATAGCATCCATCTTTTTATTCAACTCTTCTTGTTTTTTTTGCAGTTCTGAAGATGGTTGCTTGCTGTCTTTTGTTTCTTGAGAAAGTTTGTCTTGCTCTTTAGAAAGTTCATTCAGCTTGTCAATTGTTTCTTGTGCTTTTTGTTCGAGTTGCAATTGTTTGAATAATTTTTCCATTTTATCTAATTCAGACTTTAAATCTTTGTTAGACAATTCCATTTTATCAAGATTTTCAAACGTATTTTTTTGTTCCATTTTTTGCAAGATGTCTTCGATTTGTTTCATCAAATCTTTCATTTCATCGCTCATGACATCTTTCATAAGTTCCTGCAGTTTTTCTTGCTTTTCTAAAATTTCAGCATCTTCTTTTTTAAACTCATCTTGGTTTTTTAGGTTTTCCTGATATTTTTCTTGAATATTTTTTAATTCTTCTTCTAGCATTTTTTGTTGCTGTTGGATTTGTTCCATTTGTTTCTTGTCTTCCCAAGAAAGCGCTTTCTTACTTAAAATTTTCTCTTTCATTTCTTTAATCTGAGCAGCCAATTTTTGTGCATCTTTTGCCGCATCAGCTAAGTTATCTTTAATGTCTTCGCTGTTTTGATATTCTTGTTTTTCGAGTTCTTTTATGGTTGGTTTATCATAAACAAAAGATTGCGATTTGGATGATTTTGGTCCAGAAACGCCATCATTGTCGAACACTTCAAAATAGTAATCCATTTTGTCGCCACTTTTCAATTTGTATTTTGAGAAATCAATCTGGAAATTAAAATCAGATACCGATTTATTGGCTAATGGTAAATTTTGTTTTTTAGCTTCAGTGATATTTCCTTTTTCATCTTTAATTACGTAATGAAATTCCAAACGCGACAAACCATAATCATCGCCAACTGCGCCTAAGAAAATGGCGAAATCTTTTTGAGCAGAATCGCGAATTTGTTCTACATTGATACTTGGAAAATTATCTGGTGTTGCTGCAATTGTGAAAGAAACCGAATCGCCTTTATCTACTTCTTTGTTAGAAACTAAAATTGTATAGCGTGTATCTTTTATAATTCTTTTAGAAAAAGAGAAATTATCTTTTCCGTTTTTTGAAGAAGCAAAAGATTGTCCATCGATAATAATTTTTACATCATCTGTTCCTGAAGTTTCAAAATTCCAGTTTACGGTTGTTCCTGTTGGCACAATCAAATCGCCAGTATTTTTTATGGTTTCGTTCTTTTTATTGGTGTAAGTTGGATACATCAAGTTGGTTGCAAAGTTTGCAATCATTGGTTTTTTTAATACTCGAATTTGATGTTCATCGCTGTTGTAATCGTTGGCAGAAAAATAAAATTGTACGTCTTTTTGAACATTAGTAAATCTATATGAAAACTTATCCGGTGCAGTTTTCTCCATTTTGTAGTTCTTGCCATCTTCGTTAATAAATACTTCGTTTGGCAAGGTTTTTCCTTTTATAGAAAGTTTGATTTCGATGTCTTCATATTGCAACATCTTTAGTTTTTTGTTTTCTAACACAAAATCGAAAGGTGCTTTTTTTGCAAAGGTTTTATTTGGATTTAATAAACGTGTACTACTTTCTTTTAAAACATTCGGCGCAGCAATCAACAAAAACAACAACACAAAAAGTGGTGGCAAAGCATATTTTAAATACTTTTTATTTTCGTTTAAGTTGATAGCATTTGAGAAAGGCACCAACTTTATAGATTCCGTTTTCTGCAAAATACTCGCTTCAATTAAATCTTTATTGAAAGCATTTTGTGATTGTTGTTTAAGTTGTAAAATATTGAGCAACTTATCTTTAACATCTGTAAAATGTTTTCCGATGATGGTTGCTGCTTGCTCGTGTGAAATCTGTTTTCCAAGATGTAAGTAATGAATCAGTGGTTTGATTACGAGAAAAGTAAATGCTGACAATGTGCTTACACCAAAAACAAACAACAATAATTTTCTAACTGTTGAAGAGAAATAAAGTTGATATTCAGACAATGAAATAAACAAATAAAAGCCAAGCAATAGACCAACAAACAGCAATGTGCCGCGCAGCAGTTTATTCAGGTAAAACTTCCTGATAAACGCATCGAGTTTTTGTATAAGTAGTTCGTAGTTGTTCATTTATTGTTGCAATAAAAATAGCGAATAGTTGTGCTATTCGCTATCAAATTTTGTTATTTTAATTTAATGAAAATTATTTTTTCTTTTCTTCTTTCACTGGCACAAAATATACTTCTGAAAAATCACGTTGTTCCATGGCGTTTTGCGGACAATTTCGCACGTTTGGTTGTAGTAACCGATAGTCTACATCATAATAAATTGGCAATACCACAGCATCTTCAATTACTTGCTGGTCAGCTTTTGCATACAACAAATTTCTTTGTGTTTCATCAACGGTTGCAACAGCAGCATCAAAATAACTATCAAAAGCTTTGCTTTTATATCTAAAAGAGTTGATGTATGTTTTTTGTTTGATATCGTCAGGCACATATTTGCTATGAAACAAATTCAGGAAATTTTCCGCATCTGGATAATCAGCTACCCAACCTAAACGATAAAAATCAATTTTTGCGGTTTCCACCGCTTCTGTATGTTGAGCCCAAGGAACAATCAATAAATCTAACTGAATTCCTAAAGTTTCTTCTATCATTTTTTTCAATGCTTCAGCGACTTGCGAATTACGAGAACCGCCAGAATTTAATTCCAAAGTTACTTTTGGAAAACCTTTGCCTTTTGGAAAGCCAGCCTTAGCCATATACTCTTGTGCTTTTGCAGGATTGAATGTAAAACCTTTCACCAACCTAGAATCAAATGTGCCAGTACCTGGTGGTACTGTACCATACATTGCAGGAAAACCTGTGCCTTTCAATGTATAGTCACATAGTTTTTGTCTATCAATTGCATAACAAAATGCTTTACGTACATTTTCATTATTGAAGATTTTTCCTTGATGTTGAAAACCATAATATTGCAAAGCCATTTGCGGTTTAAATTGCAATTGATAACTTTTAAAAGCTGGTTTTAAGTTGTGTTTATAATCTACAATTTCATCAATCATTTCTAATGGAAAACGATACACTAAATCGCTGTTGCCTTTCTGAAATTCTGACAATTCATTTTTCTTTTCCTTAATGTATGAAACACGAATTCCATCTAAAAAAGGTAGCTGATTTCCAAACTCATCTTTTTTCCAATACTTAGGATGACGTGCTAAAATTGTGACCTGATTGTCTTCATTTACTTTCAAATAAAATGGTCCTGTACCAACGGTGTGAATACGCATTTCGCTGCCATATTTTTCAACGGCTTCGTGTGGATAGATTTTGCCAAAAACCAACCCTAAACGAGCTAAGAAAACAGCGTAAGGTCTTTCCAATTCTATTTGTATGGTATAATCATCTATAACTTTAACACCAGCAACACCGCTATCTGCTTTTATTTTATTTGCTGTTAATGAATCATATAAAGAAGCACCTTTCACAACATCTTTAAAAATCCAAAAACCTTGATTATCGGCTGGATTGTGGTAGCATAATCTGTCGAAACAATATTTCACATCTTGTGCTTTCATTTCTCGACCTTTTCCGTTTGGAAAACAAGCATCATCGTGAAAAACGACACCTTTACGAAGATGAAAAGTATAGATTGTTCCTGATGGATCAATGTCCCATTTTTCAGCTAATGCAGGTTCGATTGCTAGTGATGAATCGTTGAATGTAACTAATCCATCATAAATTTGCTCGCACAAACGATGTGCTGTAACTTCTGTAATATTTAACGGATAGAGCGATTTAAAATATTCTTCTTCGTTGTAGCGAAAAATACCACCATAATATTTGCCACCTTTAGCTTCGTGTAAGTTAAATTCGCGTTTGGTTTGTCCGTTACAAGCAACTAATAAGATGATTACGAATACGTAGAAGAATTTTTGCATCGATAGAAATTATACACGAAAATACGAATTATAGATTACACTTCTATCTTCAAATAAATTGGGCAATGATCTGAGTGTTTTACATCCATGAAAATTTGTGCGTCTTGTAATTGTGGTTCTAGTTCTTTGGTGGCAACATGATAATCGATGCGCCAGCCTTTGTTGTTGTTGCGTGCATTGGCTCTAAAACTCCACCAAGAATATGCTGCTTTTTTATCTGGATGAAAATATCGGAAAGTATCAATAAATCCACTATCGAAATATTGTGTCATCCATGCTCGTTCTTCTGGCAAAAATCCAGAACTATCTTTGTTGCCTTTTGGGTCGTGAATATCAATTTCTCGATGACAAATGTTGTAATCGCCTGCAATAATTATTTTCTTTTTATCTTTCTTCAATTCATGAATATACGTGAAGAAATCGCGTAGATAATCCATTTTTATACTTTGGCGTTCATCACCACTTGAACCTGATGGAAAATAACTATTGATAATAGTAATATCTTCAACTTCAAATCTGATGAGTCTGCCTTCAAAATCAAAATGTGGAATTTCCATTCCTTTGATAACATTATCATGTGTGTGTGCTTCTTTTATCAATACACCAACGCCACTGTATCCTTTTTTTTTTGCAGAAAACCAA
>ENA-UOWO01007721-UOWO01007721.1-activated-sludge-metagenome-genome-assembly--contig:-NODE-7721-length-10550-cov-4.504717_pt1 | contig 10550 bp, 14 predicted proteins | sample MGYA00238148_ERZ761564 | MGnify/ENA primary metagenome ERZ761564 (study PRJEB28885, sample SAMN05720194) | activated sludge metagenome | isolation source: Anaerobic digester | place: USA...
GAATTTCAATATCATTAGGATATGACACGCTTAGATAACTTATGGTTATTGGAACCTTCACTAATTCATACTTTTTTGTTTCCAAATTAACGATGGCAATTATCGGTGTTTTATCTTTTTCATTCAATGAGTTATATGTAGGGCTTCCTAAGAAATGTCCGCCGTGAGAAACTGTTTCAGTATGAATATGTCCGCATAGGTAATTATCAATGGTTAGATAACTTAAATCTACATACTTTTTGCCAAAGTGTTGTGTTTCATCTTCTATATGATGAAAACAATAATCATAGTGTTTATTTTCTAATTTAGAATAAGTTTCAATTAGCTTATGTTCTATATGAGGTAAAAATAAACATTCACACTCACCAATCTTTTCGCTTTTATGTGTATCTATAACTTCAACATTCTTTATTGGCCTGAATATTGATAATAGATTTGAATCTAGTGTTCTATCATGATTACCAGTAAGAATGAAAACTTTTTCAAACTTACTATGATTGGAAAAATAATCTACATAAGTTTCAAGAAGCTCATGCTGAACACTTATTGATTCAACCAAGTCACCTAAAAGAAGTAATTGATTATTACTATTGTTATGTTCAGATTCAAATAGCCATGACATGAAATCACGCCATTGAGAATAATATGGTTCTTTTTCTCTAGCGTGAAGGTCACCAACAACTACTAAATTTTTCATTCAAACTTTCCTGTGCATTTAAACATTGTATTTATTATGTTCAATCGAAGTATATGTGATGGTCTTGTACACTTACCTCGCACATTAAACTCATCAATAAGCAATTGAGAATGCTTTGGGTTATCAATAAAAATTGCAATCAAATTGCGAATATATCTTGGCATAATGCTAGGGTCAAGTTCATCGAAGTTGTATGCTCGCTCAATGGCTAGCTTAAGCGCAACTTTTTTGTTAAAACTTTCTCCAGCTTTCCAATTGCAAACAGAGTATCCAACAATATTGCCAATCATCACAAAACATGCTACAGGATTCCTGCTCATATCCCTAACATAGCGAACAATCATTTTCTTCTCCTTGTTATTATAGTTAGTCTTTCATTAAAACTAATTCACCATAGTTATTAGTAAAATACACTTTTTTGATATTAGAGTCAAAAATTGCTTGCTTACATCCTTCACATGGTTTTGCTAATCCTATTAGGCCAGATTTTGTCATACGACATACAATCATAGCGTATCCGTTGTCATGGTCTTTTAATTTTAATATAGCGTCAATCTCTGCGTGAAGAAATATTTTTGAAGGATTGACACGTTGATTATATTCAAATTGTTTTGTATGTGTTTTAATAAACGAGTTTTTACCTATGCAAATAGGTCTACCTTTTTTATCAACAATCATAGCATAAATAGTGTATTGCTTAGTATAATCATACTCAAATTTCATTTTACTAATGAGCCGATTTAGAATCGAGTACTCTTTCACGTTCATACCTTTCATGTTAACAATCTAATAATAGTATACTAAAAATCTATATAAATATCAATATAATTATGAAATAAGTTCACAATAATCTAATGTAAGCATGTTTACCGACGGTGAAAAATGTTCATCATCGGAGTTTATCAAAAAAACCTTCTTGTAAAAATACACGGTACCAGTATGAATCTTTTCAGAATCATAATACTTGTATTGAACTTTGTCGCCTGATGCAAATTGTTGTATAGTTTTTTCCATAATGAAATAGTTAAAATAATCTTTTATAGGTACACTTGCAATTAAACCAATCATATATATCTACTTTTCGTTTAGAAACTTTCGGATTTGTTTCATCCATACAAACAAAAATATTCTCCATGGTATTTGAAGAATATGTATGATCATACAGCGGACAATGAATACAACTAATGACTGGAGAAATCTTACGATGAGATACTAATCTTATCATTGTTTATTCCTTTCCTTAATATATTATTATACTAATAAGCTTAGAATAAATCAATGTTTTATAAATAAAAAAGCTGCTAAACTATAATGTCTAGCAGCTTTTGTTTTTAAATTATTTTTATTATTTATACCATAGGATATGTTATAGAGCCATATTGCATAGTAACAGATACATCGTGAGGCTCGCCAGTATCTTCACTAAATGAAAGAGCGCTTTGTTCTGAAGGCCAACAGCCCATAATTAGCCAAGTACCATTGATAATGTTATTAGCATCTAACGCTATAATGGTTACTGGCACACGGAATAATGATAATCCACCAACACCTAACGGGCCAGAATCAGATAAAGGCATAAGTCCTGTAGTAGTATCTTGAATAAGATTCATCCATCTGGAAATAGCTTTATATGTATCATATTGTTTATCGGGTCTATAATTAAATGAAAATTGGTTTCCTTGCTCAGATATGCCAGACGGGCGAGTATATGTTTTTCCTCGTTTTGTAATAGTATATGTTGCAATAGCTTGTGCAGGAATTTCAACTGACGTAACTCGTAAGTTTAATCCTAAAATGTTACCTAGCCCTGGATGCGGATTTATAATCATTTGGTAATGATTTTGTAATGCATCCTCTCCAAAGTTGGCTAATATATCTAATTGGCTTGCCATATTACGTTTTCTCCTATATATTTATAAGTACCAAAATGTTAATGTTTTGGTACTTAGTTAATTATTATTGCTTCTTTATTACTTCTTCTACTGAAGTACCCGCTGGGCTGTTAATGAAAGTAAACTCTATAGTATTAGCATATCCTACAAAGGTTACGCCTACAGTTAAAATGAATCGCTGTTGTGCTCGTGTTTCATCAGTATTATTTGATCTATCACATAGCACATAAAAATCTTCTAGCCATAATTGAACTGATGATAAAATTTGGTCAGCTTTAGTTTTAACAACACTCATGTGGAAATCATCAATCTCTTTACCAAGTTGATATGGCAATACTTCAGATTCAATGCGTTCTACAATCCAGTCAGCTAAGCTTGATTGTGGAATATACGCATAATCTGATATTCTGCTTTGACGTGTTCTCCAAGACTTGATTATGTTTCCATAGGATTTATCATATACAACAGGATTTAACCTTGCTTCATCTAATTGTTGTAATTGTGATTCTGTAGCACCAAAACTAAACTTTGTAATTGCGCTACCTAATTGACCGCCTTTACCATTTTCATCTATCCATGCAGGATTACCACCAGGGCCTAGAATTAAAACATCAGCCATCTTACCAGCGATTAAGCCCATGTTTGAACATAGGAAGTTTTTGCCTAAGAATGAATCTCTGTGAATACCCCAAGTTAAACAATAGTAATAGATTCCTCTATCAACAGTATTGTTAGCTGCTGCCATAGGGTCCGCGATTAAAGCTGTAGCAGATAGGTTTTGAGTACATAGCATAAACCTAGTTCTGTTTAATTCACTTGTACGTAATTGTTCAAACTTTGATGCGACTTCTGCTTCAGCAGTACCATCAAAAATAATCTTTACTGGATATTTATTCTTATCTTTTAGATCTTCATAAGCTGTGGCTAAGTCAGAACCAGTAACAGTTTCGCCACGACTTCCGCCAGTAATATTTTTAGCCGATGTATCATTAACGAATGTTGTAAATACTTCATCAACGACTATAGGGGTAAACAAAGTTTGGTCATCAGCGTTAAACACATTTTCAATATAAATGTTTGAGCCAAAACCATCTTTTCCTAATGGGTCAATAGAGAATTGAAATGGTGAACCACTAATTTCAAAGTATTCTTTTTCAGTAGGAATATATCTATACACTCTCATACTGAAATTGCCATCTACATCTGGATCTGCGGATACTCTGATTTGTAAATCATCAATTTGTTGATCTCTAGCAAATAATGTTACATAAACATTGTCCGCCAAGTTAATGTTGTATGTAGCAGTGATTACTGAATCTATAGGAACAATAGGATCAAACGTAAATGACAAAGCACCTGTAGTTCTATTGTATGTTCCACTTCCTATTGACGGGTCAGTAGTTAATACTTCGGTACTAACATCTGATGCAACAATACCAATAGGAGTGCCATCTATTGAAATCTCAATAGATTGATTTACATAATAAGTATGATTAGGAATTGTTATTGAATAAGTAGCATCTTGACCATTAGCTATTGCTATAGGTGTTTCACATGGAATTACTGCATAATCAGTAATAGTTTTTGTAGATGTTCCGGACACAAACGGGATTGTTCCATCTTTAGTAATAAATGCACCACCAAACTTTCCAGCTTTATATGGAGCGCTTACGAATAGACCAGTCTTTAAGTTAAAATCTATTGCATCTTGAATAGAGGGATTATCTCTAGTTGGGTATCCGTATGTATTTAGAATCTTCTGTGTTGCACCCTTTTCAAAGAAGAACCAATCTTTAGGCCCCTTTAAAGCTTTTATCGCGGTGGCGCCAAAAACAGGAATAGAAGTTGTACTTCTTTCTGTTAGGTCTTGAAAACGAGTATTAACTCGCCATGAACTAGACATTTTATAGTACCTCCATATATGTATGTTTCATAAGTTTAATCTCCTAGTTAAATAGTTAAATCTTAAACATTAAAATAGCTAATTAACAACTCTTGCGGTTGCGAATTTAATAGATTCTCATTTTTCAGTAGTGCGCCTTTAGTAGATAAAAAGTTTAATATAACTTCGTTAGCTATAAACACGCCTCTATTATGTGGTTGCGGCGTTTGTAATATAAATGTATCAGGATATATTGCAAAGGTATCGAATTGAAAATCTAATGAAGCTGATATTATATTATTTTTTTCTAGCCAATCATTTTCTGTATACTCAGGTTTAAAATCAAAGTTGTAGTACAATACACCCATGTTTTTTAATTCGTACTCACTTTCTGTTTGAAGTGTAGAATATAATATTGTTTCGTTAGCATTCGACATTAAGATTTTTGATGTAGCGTATTGTAAATCTAAATCTTGTGAATACCAAATGGTTGCTTCATATTCTAAACGTATAGGTACAACCTTAATTCCGAATCCTAACTTTTGTTTATAATCATCTATGTTTAACATTGTTTGAACATTATTTGTGTTTTTCTTCCATAAACGATCTGTGTCTGGAGTAATAGATTTTAAATAATAATTCATAAATGGAAAATTAAGTAGCCCATCTTCATTCATCTCAGCTCGTCTTCTAAAACAATATTCATTCGACGCGTACACTATTCTTGACGCGTCAGAGTAAAACAACATTTTAGCAAAGTATTCTTCTATTGATAAATCTAAAGAATACACGCTATTAAAGAATGTTTCTTTATTGAGAAAATCACTTTGATAATAAAACGAGCTAGGCGATATTGTACTCACATTTTACATCCTATCTGCGTATGATATAAGTAAATCTAAAGTTTCATCACCTAATATTGGAATTTGTCGTTTCTTCATAGCTGCGTATAATCTTTCTTCTATATCAGATAAATCGCTAGAAGTAATCATTATATTTTGTACAATAGAGATACTTTTTCTGTCAAATCCTTGGTCTATTAGAATGTTTTCTATTTGTTTATCATAAGATGATTCTGATAGATTTTTTTCAGCGCCAGCTTCCATGTTTATCAATCTTGTGTAGTAATCATGTATTTCTGACACGTGATCCGCAGCAATGTTTAGCGCTACATATACATCGTCAGTATGTTCTAACTCTATATTCATACCAGTGATTAACTGATTTATGATAAAGTGTTCACCGTACTTTTCAATACGATCTAATATCAATTCAAGTTTATCATCGCTGTCAATTGATCGCAATATGTCAGAATTTAATATAGGTCCTTGTTGTATTTTACTATTTATTACAACATAGTCACCATCTTCAATCTCATAAATGTCGCCGTTCTCAGCGATTATTTTTTGTCCTTCTGCAAGTTTTATCATTTAATTGTTCTCCTTATTATATTCGTATAATTCGCCAACGAGCGAACCAACATTCTTTTCTTTTATAAACATTCGTAAACCAGTTATTGCTCGTGTTTTATCCGTAACACGAGTTTTAATAAATTTTGATAATATGTCTTTAATAAACCACTCACCAACTTCATACGAATTATGAAACTTCTTAAAATGTACATTAACATATCGTATTAGGTATTTTTCAAACATTTCGTCAATCATGTTTGTACCAGATTCATCACCTTCTTGTAAATCAATTGCCATTGGTAAACCCTCGATTCAATACTTCTTTGAATGTGTTAACAATTATTTTAGATGGCTCATGTATATAGTCTGGATTCTTTATGTTGTACACTAAACTAAATACATCTGCAAACAATTCTTCTGATTCATTATTCTCATCTCTAGTTAACATGAGTTTACTATTTAACCATTCAACGTAATAATCATGCCAAAGTATTTGACATTCTTCTGGCAACAGTGAGAATATAAAATGTCCTAACTCATGATATATGGTAGTTGTAAAAAATGATTCATCTTTTGATTCTACATTAGATGGCATAAACACTGTATCAGAAATAAAATAAGCCATTGTTCCTTCACCAGCTACATATTCAATATATTCTTTATGACATAAAATAATTGAATCTAATCTGCGTAAAGTTACTGGGAATTCTTCCTTCATTTTATGAATAAAGTTTTTAACTTCATTCAACACAAAAGGTTGAACTTTTTTATAGTAAATAGGAACCAAGTCTACTACTTCATATTCATATGAGTCTAAATCAATGATAGGATATATTGTAATTAGTTCAGTTAGTTCTTCCCACGCTTCGTATATCATCTCAATTGTGTCAACTTCATAATTTTCAAAATCTTCAATCAAATCAAAGTCTTCAACATTAGCAAAAAATAGTGATGACAATGCATTTACTATATTTGCTACTTCTGGATTAGTAAATATCTCATATTCACGAGATAAAAAATGTTGTATTTTACTTAGATATTCATGTTGCTTTTTATTATCAAAAATTTTAGTTATGAAATAATGAATGTATTGTTGTTTTTCTTCATCGCTTATATCATGGTCATTAAACATTTTATTGAATGTATAAACCCTATCGTTTAGATATTGATCTAATAGTTCTGTTACTAGATTAAAATCTTTTATAGCGAATGAGAAATCTAATTTTTCTGTTAATAACTTCATGTTAATTATATAGTTAAAATAACAATGACCTAAGAAATTACTCTTAGGTCAATGATATTTTATTAAATTATTTTAGTTTAGCGACGAAGCATTCGCATTCTTCGCATTCTGCGTAATCTGCGTAGCGCCATTATTTCTTCATCATCCATAGAAGGTTCAGTTGAATCTTCGCCTTCAGCAACAGGTTCAGTTTCAGTTTCAACTCCGTCTTCCATGGCTTTAAACATTTTATACATTTTTCTAAATCGTTTCATCTCTGCAATGTCTTCATCTTCTTGTTCAGCAACTTCAGGGGTCTCACATTCTGCATCCATTTTTCTCATACGAGCTAAACGACGCATGGTGTAAATATCAGTTGAAACATCAGGTACTGACGCGTCAGAAATGGTATCCGGTGTTACGTAGTCATCATAGATATCAGATGACTCAACCAAAATTTTAGTTCCAGCAGGGGCTATCTTACCCTCGATAAGATATGGCTTAGTTAAAGTAATTACTACTTTACTTGATTTTTCCCCCACAATCTTTTGTGTATCAATTTTCTTCATAGCATTCTCCTCTTGTTCTTTATTGAATCGTTTTTCTCACTAATATAAGTGAGACCATCTTCACCAACTATAGTTTGTCCTTCTTTTAACTTAATCATTGTTTATCTCCTTTTGTATATAGTTAAAAATTAACAATCATACTTCCAAGTATATCCATTTCTTTGCTTACCATAAATCTAACTTTTTATATTGTTCTAATATAGCTGTAAATTCAGGCAAATTGTATAACGCATAATCTGTTATTGGTGCAACAATCCATTCTTGTGACACAACACCAACTCTAGTAGCTTTAGATATTACGGAAATAAATTCTAATACCATAGTAAAATATGTATCATCAGGTTGTTTAACTTTATATAAAAACACATTGCCAGTCTTTACTGGAAAATCGAACGAACACCTAGCTGTAATAGGTAATACATCATACAAATGTAAAACATTATTTGATGTTTGATTATCATTATTTCCCATGTTAGGTGTTGGAATTTCCTCACCTGGAAATTGTACATATACCGCAAAAGGTGAATAGTCTTTTATTGTGTACCCTTTATTAGAATACTTATCTTTTACTAAATCAATTAGAAATGTATTAGCAGTAGCACCTAATGTTTTTATGTTATTATTATTTAATTTTTTTTGTATTGAGTAAAACGCGCGTTGTATCTTTTCATTAGGTGTTAACATATATATATAGTTATTATCGTAGTACTTGAGAAATTGATGCTTCTCTCCAATAAGTTAAAACTTCTTCTTTAAACGTGTCTGATTTTTCTCGCAAAGCGTCAACATCTAATGATGATGGTAAATCACTTTCAGACATTCCTAAAATAAAAGCAAAGTTTTCTAACAACATACTTTGCGCGTATTTTATAAATGATGGCCTAAGTCTAAATGGAATCTTACCTACATCGTTTCCTACTGCGGCTAGTTCAATATAGAATTGTCCTGAGATTAAAGATTTTAACTTTAGTTTATTTTCATATTCGTTATAATCAACATAGTAACCAGAGTTTGACGCTTCTTGTGATTCAGACAAAAATCTTTGTTGATATGCGAATTGAGAAAACTCGTAGTTATAAGGGGTACCAAATCCACGTGTGTTTTGAGACATATATGAAACTTGATTAAACGATGCGAACGGATTACCTAAAAAAGAACCTTGTGACATAGAATTGTTATTTCCAAAACAACTAGAACTAGGAACGAAATATTGTTTATATATTCCTATAACATTTTCTTCGCAAGGAACTTCGATTAACGCACCACCTGATGTTGCCACCTCTTTAACTATGGTCATAGGAAACCAACGATGAAACTCTTCTAACGCTGGCGATACAGAATAGTCTTTAATTTGTTCATCTGTAGCAATATGTTCGAACTCGTTGGTAATGACAGGAAAACCTATGCATTTCTTTATTTCGTTTAAATCTTTTTCAGAAATCTGTATGTTTTCAATTCTATTCATAATTAAATAGTTAAAGTTGACATTACATAAGTTAATTAGTATATGTATATTTGAATACTAATGTTTCACGGTCATTAACTATGTTAAAACGCGATAAGGATTAGATGCAAAATAATAAAAAAGAAATACTAACAAAATTCAAACAACTATTCCATTTTCACCCGACTAAACATATAGAACAAAAGTCGGGTGAATGGGTGCATAAAGATTTCTACCTACATGATGATAAATTATATAATCATTTAATGTCCTATGAAGATCATGATATAGGGTTCTTCAATTCGTATTCAACTAATTTTATAGCATTTGACATTGACAGTCATGATAATAAATACGACGTTAGAATTGTACTTGAAGCACTAAGAACATATCTAAAAATACCTAATTTTTCTGTATTAAAGTTATCACCTAGAGGATTACACGCATACATAAATTTTAGTTCTATACATTCTGTAGAAATTATTGTAAATCAATTTAAAAAGATATTAGAAAAATTCCAATATATAGATTATATTGAAATAAAGCCTACATCTAGCGTAGGGTTGCGACTACCTACTTATGAAACATTTATTGACCAATATACATTTAAACCATTATGTGAAACACAATCAATGATGGAAATTTTAAATGGCGTTGACCAATTTCAACTAGGAGAATTTCTATCTTTTAAAGTTGACACATTAGATAAATGTAATGTAATAAGACATACATCTATTGATTATAGATTTACTAATGGCGAGTCTAATAATTATCTTAATGATGTAGTTCCAAAGTTAATATCATTAGGAAAAACAAATTCTGAAATTGTCGAATACCTAAAAAGCCATGCTGAAGAAAACTATAGAGGAAACATATTTAAGAATATAAATTCGTTAAAAAAACGAATAGAATGTTATAGAAAAGAGCGCATTTTTCTATCTGCATTAGGGATAGAAACTTTAGACAAAATGTTGGAAGAACAATATATTCTTCATAAAGAAGAAATAGAAAATCTATGTAAACAATATCCTATATGTAGTACATCATTATACCATAGAGAAAAAAGTTTAAAATCATTGCGAAGATCCATATCAGGAATATACTTAGCTGTAATGTTGAATAATAAAATTATAGACAATCCAGAATTATTAGAATATTATTCTTCGATGTATCCATTTTATAGGTTTGAAACAAATAGATTTTGCATCCCGTTATCAAACAATTATTTAAGATTATTATCATCTAATTTTCAAAAGCATTTAAAATTTTTAAAGCACATGGGAATATTGTCTCTTCCTTATGGAAGACACTATGATGTAAAAAAATCATCATGTATTCACTATAAAGTTAAATTGCCAACAAAATATATTGATTGTAATCAAGACGTTGATTTCAATTCAGAAATTGAATTAGATAATAATAATAATCTATA
>ENA-UOWO01007723-UOWO01007723.1-activated-sludge-metagenome-genome-assembly--contig:-NODE-7723-length-10545-cov-13.320877_pt1 | contig 10545 bp, 5 predicted proteins | sample MGYA00238148_ERZ761564 | MGnify/ENA primary metagenome ERZ761564 (study PRJEB28885, sample SAMN05720194) | activated sludge metagenome | isolation source: Anaerobic digester | place: USA...
TACCAGGGCAAGAGGAGACAGGGCTGGTGCAGCAGCAGGCAACCAGGCATCATGGACACAATTGGAAACAGATTGTATAGCAAGGGGCGAAACACCGTGGTACAGTCTTGAATTCCCTAAGCGTCCTCCCATGTTACCGGGCTTTGGCAAAGTGAAAGCATTTTTGTTTGATTCCTTAACTGCTGTTTCTTTACGTCCAGCAGAACCACCCTTGGTAAAAAGCGACCAAATGAAAAGGGAAACAGAAGAGGTTTTGTCAATGATCAAAAATCCAACAAGGGAACGTACAGCCATTGTACATTTTTGGGCTGATGGCATAGCCACTTATACACCACCAGGCCACTGGGATGCTATAGCGGCCGAAGATTTTATCGATAAAAATTTTAGCGAAGTAAGATGGGCAAGGAATATGGCATTGCTGAATATGTCACTGATGGATGCAGCGATTGTTTGCTGGGATACCAAGTATCATTATTACAATCCCAGGCCCACACAGTTAAACCCGGAAATAAAAACATTGACAGGAATACCCAACTTTCCTTCTTATATATCAGGCCATTCAACATTTAGCGGAGCAGCAGCCTCTATTTTAGGGCATATCATCCCGGAAAGGAAGGCAGCCTATGATGCAATGGCAACCGAAGCCTCCATGAGCCGTTTGTATGGGGGTATTCATTATCGGAGTGATTGTGAAGTGGGGCTCACTACAGGTAACAATGTTGGTAGTTATGCCATTCAAAGGGCACGAACCGACGGAGCAGAATAATTCAGTCCCGGTCTGACTGGGGTGTTAAATATTTTATGTTTTAGGTAGCGGCGCTGTAATTCTTTACAGGGCAAATTTCTAAAGATCAATTTCTTTATATAAATTTTTTATCGGTAAGTTTTATGTTAAGGCGGAGTAATTCTTTACAAACGCCATTTTTTCTTTCTTAAATATTACTGTGATGAAAAGAGTTTTGTTTTTTATCTGTGCTTTTAATATGTCCATTGCTTTTTCTCAAACTGAAAAAGGAGCAGTTGATGCTACAGAAAAAATATTAGACAGTGTTACCCTGCGTTCTTATCTCTATCAAAATCATATAAAACAATTGGCACCAGCCGAAGGCACGTATCTTTTTTCAGGAAAAAAAACAGAAATGATCAGTATGGCAGGTATTCCTGCAGATATTACCAATAAAACAGGCAGGCAGGTTTTTGCAAAAATTCCAGGCATATTTGTATATGATATGGATGGTGCCGGCAACCAGATAAATATTGCAGCCCGTGGTCTTGATCCTCACCGCGGCTGGGAATTTAATAACCGGAAAGATGGCATTATCACCAACTCCGATATGTATGGTTATCCTGCCAGCCACTTTAGTATGCCATTTGAAAGTATTGAAAGAGTGGAGCTGGTACGAGGCACAGGTTCATTACAGTATGGTGCACAGTTTGGTGGCATGCTAAATTATATTACCAAACAAGGAGACAGTACAAGACCATTTAGTTTTGAAAGTATCAATACTGTTGGATCATTTAATTTGTTGAGCAGTTACAATGCCATTGGTGGAAAGGCCGGAAAGTTCAGGTACTATGCCTACCTTCAAAAAAAGTCAAGGGATGGCTACAGGAAAAATGAACATACAGATTCGGAAAGCGAAGCCATCATTCTTTCTTATGAAGCAAACAAGAATTTATCTGTCCGTGCCGAATGGGCAAGGTCAAAATATTTGTACCGCATCCCGGGTCCGTTAACAGACAGTATGTTCTATGCCGATCCAAAACAGGCAACCCGTTCCCGTAACTATTTCAGCCCGGATATTCATATTCCATCTGTTACCATTAACTGGCAACCTGCGTTAAGAACAAAATTACAGTTCACCTCGTCGGCAGTGTTAGGCAAAAGAAGCAGCGTACAATTTGATAAGCCAACCAACATTGGAGATACGATTGTTACTGCAACTTTGCAATATAATAACCGGCAGGTGGATATTGATGCGTTCAATAGCTATACAGCGGAACTACGTTTGTTGCAGGAGTATAGTCTTGGCAAACAAGTCAGCCAGTTTACAGCCGGTGTACAATACATGAATAACGATCTGCATCGTACTCAAATGGGCAAAGGAACTACCGGCAGCGACTATGACCTTTCATTGGTTACACCAGGATGGGGCAGGGATGTTTATCTTAAAACAAAGAACATCGCATTGTTTGCAGAGAGCCGGTTTCAGTTAACCAGCAGTTTTTCGGTTAACATAGGTGCCAGGTTAGAAGTGGGAAAAACGGATTTGAGCGGGTCCATAACTTATTATCCCGGCAACGCCATTCCTGTTTCGATCAAACGTGAATTCCCTTTGTTGGGTGCCAATTTTTCTTACAGGCTCCCAAAGAATATGGAACTATACGGCGGATGGAGCCAGAGTTACCATCCCATGCTGTTTAAAGACCTGATCCCTGCTTCCCTGTATGAAAAAGTAGATCCCAATATCAAGGATGCAAAAGGCTACAATGCAGAATTTGGTTTTCGTGGCAACTGGAAGTTTTTACGCTGGGATATCACCGGGTTTTTATTAAAATACAATAACCGCTTTGGTACATTGGCCGAAACAGATGAACAGGGAAATTTTTATACTTACAGAACAAATATTGGCAATTCACTTACCAGCGGTGTAGAAATATTAATACAAGGTGACTGGATGATCAATAAAATCAGTTTGTCAGTTTTCACTTCCACGGCATTTACCAATGCAAGGTATGCAGATGCTGTTGTAAAATCCGGTACCAATAACATCAACATCAAGGGAAACAGAGTGGAAAGTGCACCTGGTTTGATAACAAGAAATGGTGTAACGGTACGCTATAAAATGTTCAGTTATTCTTTGTTGTACAGCTATACAGCACAAACATATGCAGATGCTTTAAATACCGAAGCGCCATTAAAAACTACCGGTGCTGTAGGCCTGGTGCCATCTTACGGCATACTCGACATGAACTTTGCATTGAGATTTTCAAAAGCCCTTGAACTAAAGGCAAATATTAGTAATGTTACCAACAAGCAATACTTTACCAAGCGGCCAACTTTTTATCCTGGTCCGGGTGTATGGAGCAGCGATGGAAGAAACGCTGCTGTTACAATAGCCATACGCTTGTAAAACTTATTTTTACTTTTCCTCTGCCATTTTTATACTTACTGCTAACTTGTGAAATAATCAGCGGTTCTATATAAAGTCATTCTGCGAGGAAGTACTTTTTTTGCTGTAGGTATAACAAAATCATTTAATGTTAATCAACAAGTATACGCAGGTTGCAGCAGCAGTAATTACAATACTGTTTTTTTCATGCTCAGGTAATAACAGCAGCAATAAAGAAATGATCAGCCTGCTTACTGATGTGGCAAAGCAGGCAAACAACAGGGAAAATATCTTTTCACCACAGGCAAGACTGGCTTTTTATGATACCATACTGTCTAACAGCAAGGGCAGGCAGGCACCAGTTAGTATAACATACAATAAGGGAGTGGCATTAATGGAGTTGGGTGAAACGGAAAAAGCAATCGCTGTGTTAGAAAATTTAATAAGGGAAGTAAATCCGGCTGATAAAGAAAATATAAAAATGATCAGGCGGGATCTTGCAATGGCGTATATGCTGCAGGGTGAGCGAACAAACTGTATCACAACCCATGGTACCCAGTCCTGTATTTTTCCTATCGAAGGAAATGGTATCCATGCTGACAAATCGGGATCTTCAAAGGCAATAGAAATATACAAATTGTTATTGCAAAACGATACCAATGATCTTGAATCGAGGTGGTTGATCAATGTTGCGTACATGACATTAGGGAATTATCCAAATGAAGTGCCTGCAAAATATTTACTACCCGGACTGGATATAGATAATACGCCTGGCTTGGTAAAACCCTTTATTGATGTGGCAGGCACTATGGGATTGAATACAAAGAACCAGGCAGGCGGAAGCATTGTGGATGATTTTAATAATGATGGATACCTGGATATTGTCACCTCATCATGGGACCTGGCCGAGGGCATGCGCTATTGCAGGAATAATGGCAACGGCACTTTTACAGATGTATCTGATTCGTCTGGATTAAAACAATTGACTGGTGGCCTCCATATGATGCAGACAGATTATAATAACGATGGGTTTAAAGATATTTTTATCACGAGAGGGGGCTGGAAAGCTGCTTATGGAAAAGAACCCAATTCGCTGCTGAAGAACAATGGTGATGGAACTTTTACCGATGTTACCAAAGAAGCAGGCTTGCTTTCTTTTCACCCTACACAAACCGCCACCTGGAATGATTTTAATAATGATGGCTGGCTGGATGTTTTTATTGGAAACGAATCATCCATAAAAGGCGATGGTAATACCTGCGAGTTTTATATCAATGATAAGAACGGCCATTTTACTAATATCGCTGCCCAATGTAATGCGGATATTACAGCTTTTGTAAAAGGTGTTACATCGGGTGATTACAACAACGATGGCTGGCCTGATATTTTTATTTCCACTATGGGAAAGAAGAAAATATTGCTGAAAAATATGGGGGTTGTGAATGGTATGCTGCGTTTTGAAGATGTAACCGAACTGGCCGGTTTAGGTAGTTGTAATGAACGCACTTTTCCAACCTGGTTCTTTGATTACGATAATGATGGCTGGCTGGATATACTGGTTTGCAGTTATGAGTTTAAAAATTCACTTGCATGGTATGCAGCGGCAGAAGCATTAAAGTTGCCGGCGGCAGCTGCATCAAAGCAATATCTTTTTCACAATAAAGGAGATGGCAGTTTTGAAGATATAACGGATAAGGCTGGACTAAATAAAATTGCTTTTGCCATGGGTAGTAATTTTGGCGATATTGATAACGATGGATTCCCTGATATTTTTTTGGGAACCGGCAACCCGGAATACCAGTCGCTTGTGCCTAATAAAATGTTTAAGAATATGGGCGGAGCGTATTTTACAGACTTAACTGCAGCTGCAAGAGTAGGCAGTTTACAAAAAGGACATGGCGTGTCGTTTTGTGATCTCGATAATGATGGGGATGAAGACCTGCACATGGATATGGGTGGTGCTTACCCGGGTGATGTATATGAAAATTCTTTGTTTATAAATCCCGGTCAGAACAGCAACCGCTGGATCAACCTGCGGCTTGAAGGAACTAAAACTAATAAAGCAGCGATCGGTGCTAAAATTAAAATTACCATAAAAGAAAACGGCACTAACAGGTACGTGTACCGGGAAGTAAATTCAGGCGGTAGTTTTGGTGCTAACCCACTGGTACAGCATATTGGAATTGGGCAGGCCACAGCTGTTGAAAGTGTGGAGATAACATGGCCTGCTACTAAAGCCGTGCAGGTTTTTAAAAATATTCAACCTGGAGATTATGTTGTGATCAAAGAAGGAAGTAATATTTTATCCAAAGAAAAATTGAATAAAGTTGACTTCACCACAATAAAAAATGGCGTTATCGAATGCATCCCGGTCAGGTCAAAGTAATAACTGACTTCCGGTTTACCTGTTGACATTAATTTTTATTACTCAGCAATTGCTCTTTTTCAATATGATGGTGAATGCCCTCCAGTACACCTGTACTCATTGGATATTTGGTGAAATAAATAGAATTGTATTTTTTCAGGTCTTCCATTTCAGGACTGTAGTTTGACACCACAATGCCTTTTGCTTTTCCTTTCAACATGTCCTTATCGTTGCCGCTGTTACCGGCTGTTATAAAATGTTCAAGTGGCATTTTCCATTTGTAGCTGAGGTAGCGTACTGCACTTCCTTTGCTTGCCCGGAAAGGCAACAGGTCAAGGTATTTATTATCTGTCAGCAGTATCCTTGCTCTTAATTTATGATCATCCAGAAATTTATAGAGATCGGCCATTGAGTCTTCATCAAAACTGTTATCAATATAATAACTCAATTTAAAACGCCATTGTGCATCTTCTTCCTGCAAGCGGATGCCGGGAAATTTTTCCAGTGCTGCCTGCAGTTCTTTTCTTTTCCATTGATAATCGATATGACTTTCCCAGCCTTTGTCAGGTATAAACTTATCTGTGTAAAAAATTTCAGAACCAGCAGAGCAGATCAGTATGTCTGGTTTTGGAAGATCATATTGGGTGAAGGCCTGTTCTGTAATATGTTTGTTTCTGCCGCTGGCAATACCAAAAACGACTTTGCCTTTATGTTCAGCAATCCATTTGGTAAATTCTTTTAATCCTTGTGTATCGTTTCCTTCTACCAGCGTTCCATCAAGATCTGAGATGATAAACAACTCAGCACTGGCTAGTTTTTTTCCATATGCCGTTTTGTTTTTAAAAGAAGCGTCGTCTTTTGCTTTTTGCTGAAACAATTCATTGATCATTGTAACATATTTATTTGCATAAGATGTCCATGAATATAATTGATTGGCACCAACAATACCATTTGTAGAATATTTTTCCCATAACTGCCCGTCGGCTATAACTTTCTTTAGCGCTTCAGCAATGGCTTTAGGATCTTCCACATCTACCAGTATACCATTTTCACATTGTTCTAAAATTTCTTTTGGTCCACCTGTAGGAGAGGCAATGATTGGTAAGCCGCATGCAGCCGCTTCTACTATCGTTAAGCCAAAATTTTCGCCAGGCGTTGCATTTACAAATACGCCTTTTTTTCGTGCAGCGATCCGGTATATTTCCGGTACTTCCAGCTTGGGATCATTCTTTTTCGGGATGGCCATTTTTCCATACAGGTCATATTTATCCATCAGCAACAAAAGATTAGTGAGGATATCCTTTTCATCTTCCGGCATTTGAGAAATGTCTTTTCTTACACCGGCAAAGATGGCCAGGTTTGCCATGGCCTGTAATTCTTTATCCTGGCCATAGGATTGAATGATGGCTTCAAAATTTTTTCGTTTATCTGCACGGCCGATAGAAAGTATCAGCGGCTTTGCAGGATTGAAGAGAAAGCGTTCGATATCAGAATTAACCCTATACAATGCCTGCTCCTGCTCTATCGACATTTTAAAGGATGGCATATCCAGCCGGTAAAAAGGATAGAATACTTCATCGTTCACTCCTGGTGGAATAACTGTGAACTTAGCCGATTTCACATTATCATACAATGCATATTGTGTATCAATGATATGCTGTGTACTCACTACAAACATGTCAGCAGTTTTCAGCACACTTTCTTCTACAGCAATACGACGCTCCATGTTAAACTTCTCTTCAATCTTTTCTTCACTCATGCCTTCCTGCAACAAAATTGTTTTTTTATTTCTGCCTAATGAGTGGCCGGTAGCCAAAAATGGAATGCCAAATATTTCACTGATCTGCCCGGCGAGGTAGTTGCCATCAGCATAATGTCCATGCACCACATCGGGGAAATCTGCTTCTTCATCAATGAAGCGGATCGTTTTATCTATAAATTCATCGAGGTGTTCCCACAACGTTTCTTTTGCCCGGTAAGTGTTACCGCCACAGGTCATTCTGATGATCCGGACTTTTTCATTCACCACTTCTATTTCTTTTTCATACGAAGCAGAAACTCTTTTGTCTGCAATCCGCCTCGTAAACAGGTCTACCTTTCTTACCTGTGGATGCTTTGAAAGATTCTCTAATAACTCAAGCACATATTTTACCTGTCCGCCGGTATCCTTATCTCTTCCAATCTCAGGATCAGTATACCTGATGAGCCCGTGTGGACTGTATAGTTGTATATAATATTCTTTCATAATCTTCCCAATCTTATAACAAAACGTATTCCTAAAATTATCTCTAAGGTTTCTAATAGACCTAATTTTGCGATTAAAACCAGATTAAAATTTATGTATTCAGGTTCAGGCTTCAGCGATTGGGAAATAGGTGATATAACTGTGATCCTGCATGATGGCGTGTATCATTTATTCCACTTAATAATTCCCAACCATGATTATATAGCGCATGCGGTATCCACCGATGGTATTTCGTGGAAACGGGTAAATAATGCCCTGTTTGTTGGTCATCCCGGGGAGTGGGACGACGACATGTTATGGACCATGCATGTAGTGGAAGTAAATGGCGCATTTGAAATGTACTATACTGGTTTGCAGCGCAAAGACCGTGGTGTGGTTTCAAGAATCGGGCTGGCAGAATCAACCGATCTGATCAACTGGACCAAGAACAACAAAACGATTTTTCCCATTGAACCTAAAGGGATTTTTTATGAAACACATAAAACCAATCCCAGAACATGGCTGAGCTTCAGGGATCCTTATTATTTTGAGTATAACGGTGAAGTGTACCTGCTGGTAGCCACCCGTACCATTGGTGGGCCTGTTTCCAGGAGAGGTTGTGTAGGTATTGTAAAAATAACAAACGGTATATTTGAACTGATGCCACCCTTGCTGTACCCGATGGTATATGATGATATTGAATGTCCCTGTGTGTTTGAACTAAAAGGTAATTTTTATTTGCTTGGCTCCATCAGGGAAGACATTAAAGTACGGTATTGGTTTGCTACAGCATTTTTTGGTGAATACCATTCTTTTAATGCAGATGTTTTATTGCCGCAGGGCAACTATGCGGCCCGTATTGTACAGGATGGAAAGCATGTACTCGTGTACAACTTTTTTTATGCCTATGGCAAGATTGATTCTTTACGGGTATTACCACCACCAAAGGAACTGGATACTGACAGCGAAGGCAGGCTCGTGTTAAAAAGTTATTACCGCTGGGAGACTAAGGTAACACAGGCTATCCTGCAGTCTGCATTTGGCAGTATCAAAAGCCTGCTGGTCAATCCAACAGCATCCGTACTGGTGGAGGAAGACAAACTCACCTGCGGATCAAGAAGCGGTTATGAATTGTTTTGTTTTGAAAAACCATCTGAAAGTTTTATTTGGGAGGGATTGCTAACGGTGGAGGGTATGGGTAAATTTGGTTTGGTGAGTGATATTGACCGGGATGGCAATGGTTATTTTATTTCTTTGGATATAACCAATGGGATTGCTAATATCCGTACCTGGGGTTTTAACCCCGTGAATACAAGGGAGAATTTTATTTTTCGTGATATACAATCCGGCCTTTTTAAAGTGAAGGCCAGTAAGTCTTACTATTTCCGTTTTATAAGGTATGGCAATTATATCGAGCTTTCCATTGATCATGCGGTTGTACTTACTTTAATGGATTATACATTTTCATCCAGTTATGTTGGGCTGTATTCCTGTTCGTCTCTTATCTCTTTACAGCAGTCAGTTATCAAGACTTTGCCCAAGCCACCGGGTGAGTATGCCAGCCAGGAAGAGGTGCAGAAATTGACATAGTGTGGTTTGCATTTGTACAGGTGTTTCTTATCAGCGGTATCTGACGGCTTTTAATTTCCTTTTAATCTCCCGTTCATTTATGGGCCTTATTATTGCAGCTTTATAAGGAAAAACAAATGGGATGGAAGATTATTTAGGAAAATCAGTTTGGGGAAATACCATGCTGGCTTATGTCATTGTGCTGCTTGGTGCAATTTGTTTATGGACTGTGTTGAAATTAGCACGACGCCATATTTTAGGGTATATCAAAAAGATGGTTTCTCATACGGTGAATACTTATGATGATGTGCTGATAAAAATAGCCGAACGTTTTTTTATCCCCTGGTTATACCTGTTTATTAATTACAACATCGTTAACAGGCTCAATCTTTCTTTAAGAGTTGAGAAGATAGTTGATGCGGCAATGATGGCTGTTACCGCTTATTACCTGGTAAGATTAATCAATTTTGTTTTTCACCGGTCAGTGGTTTTGTTGATGCAAAAACGGGACGAGCCCCTGCATAGAATCCAGCAGGTGGATGGGATGCTGTTGGTGGTAAAAGCGCTGATGTGGATAGTAGGTATTATAATGCTGGCAGATAACCTTGGATATGATGTTACTACTATCATCGCAGGCCTGGGTGTTGGCGGTATTGCTATCGCACTGGCTGCCCAGTCTATATTGGGAGATCTGTTCAGCTATATTGTTATCTTCTTTGACAAGCCATTTGAAATCGGGGACTTCATCATTATGGACAAGCATACAGGTGTGGTGGAAAAAATTGGTATTAAAACCACACATGTGCGTAGTCTTGACGGGCAGCAATTAATAATGCCCAATGCTGAAATGGCTAAATCAGTGATACAGAATTTCAAGCGGCTGCAAAGAAGAAGGGTTGTATTTAGTATTGGTGTGGTTTATTACACCGCTGCTCAAAAATTACGCAGCATACCAGACCTGGTTAAACAGATCATCTCCGCTCACGGAAGTGCTGACCTGGACAGGGTGCATTTTAAATCTTTTGGAGACTTTAGTATCAACTACGAAATAGTATATTATATCAATTCAGCAGATTATGTTTTGTTCATGGATATACAGCAGGAAATATGCATGCGTATTTTTGAAGCATTTGAAAAGGAAAAAATTGAATTTGCATTTCCGACACAAACTTTATTCATAGCCAGGCAAAATGAACCAGTGAACGGGCATGTAAATCCAGTTGCTTCAGTTAGGAATTAGCTGGATGGGTACTTCAATATGTTGCTGGTGATTT
>ENA-UOWO01007725-UOWO01007725.1-activated-sludge-metagenome-genome-assembly--contig:-NODE-7725-length-10545-cov-4.511249_pt1 | contig 10545 bp, 4 predicted proteins | sample MGYA00238148_ERZ761564 | MGnify/ENA primary metagenome ERZ761564 (study PRJEB28885, sample SAMN05720194) | activated sludge metagenome | isolation source: Anaerobic digester | place: USA...
CCAACCGCAATCCCAACGCCTCGCGCGCCGGACGCACGACTTACTCGATGACCTCGGTGACGCGCCCGGCCCCGATCGTGCGGCCGCCTTCGCGGATCGCGAACCGCTGCCCGCGCTCCATCGCAATCGGCGCGATCACCTTGATCGTCACCGACACGTTGTCGCCGGGCATGACCATCTCCACACCCTCCGGCAGCGAAACATTCCCGGTCACGTCCGTCGTCCGGAAATAGAACTGAGGCCGGTAATTCGTAAAGAACGGCGTGTGCCGCCCGCCCTCTTCCTTCGACAGCACGTACACCTCCGCTTTGAAATGGGTGTGCGGCGTGATGGTGCCCGGCTTGGCCAACACCATGCCCCGCTCGACGTCTTCCTTCTTGGTGCCCCGCAACAGCACGCCGACGTTGTCGCCCGCACTGGCCTTGTCCAGCAGCTTCCGGAACATCTCGATGTCCGTCGCCACGGTCTTGCGGGTCTCTTTCAGACCGACGATCTCGACGTCCTGCATGCGGTTGAGTTCGCCGCGCTCGACACGCCCGGTCACAACCGTGCCCCGCCCTTCAATGTTGAACACGTCCTCGATGCTCATCAGAAACGGCTTGTCAACCTCCCGCATCGGGAGCGGCACAAACTCGTCCACCGCATCGAGAAGCTTCTGAATCGACTCCATCGCCTCGGGATCGCCGGCCAGCGCCTTCTTCGAGCTTCCTCTCACGATCGGCGTTTTGTCGCCAGGAAAACCGTACTTGGTGAGCAAATCCCGCAACTCCATGTCGACCAGCTCCAGCAGCTCCGGATCGTCCACAAGGTCCACCTTGTTCAGGTACACCACGATCGCCGGCACGCCCACCTGGCGGGCCAAAAGGATGTGCTCGCGCGTCTGAGGCATCGGGCCCTCGGCCGCGTCGACCACCAGGATGGCGCCGTCCATCTGCGCCGCACCCGTGATCATGTTCTTGATGTAGTCCGCATGGCCTGGGCAATCGACGTGGGCGTAATGGCGCTGGTTGCTCTGATACTCGACGTGCGAGATCGCGATGGTCACTGTCTTGGTTTCATCCCGAACAGTGCCACCCTTTGTAATGTCCGCGTAGGAGATCGGCGTGGCCAAGCCTTTTGCCGCCTGGACCTCGACAATCGCGGCGGTCAGGGTCGATTTGCCATGGTCAATGTGACCGATGGTGCCAATGTTAACGTGCGGTTTCGTCCGCACAAATTGCTCTTTAGCCATTGCGATTCCTGCTGTTCTCTTCGGTTTCGGTTGCCACTCTCAATCAATCACTCAAGCTGGAGCCCATGACCAGGTTTGAACTGGTGACCTCGTCCTTACCAAGGACGCGCTCTGCCGGCTGAGCTACATGGGCGAAACCCACACCAATTCCCGTTTCGACGCCATCTCAAAACGGCAAACCACCTTCGCCCCTCGCCCTCTGGCTTGCTCCATCCGGACGGGGACAATCGGTTGTCAGCTCTTCCCAAAATCAGTTTTGAGCGCGCAAATCTAGGAGACCGCACCCCCCGGTGTCAACGAATTTCGATGATCTTTTTGCGCTCCCCCGTCCGGCCCCTCTTCAGACGATTGGTTTCAGACGATTCGTTTTGCTTCCCGCGCAAGTCTGAGGGATTCTGCTGCCTCGTTTCGCATGCGCACAATTCCAAACCCTGGCCGCGCCCCGGGCGGCAAGTACAACGCACGGCATTGCCCCGCGCTCGATGGGGTGATCACCCCGGCGGACTGCGGAGCCAAACGCGGCAGCAAGCTCGAGTGCCCCGACGACTGCCCCTTCTTCCCCTTCGCCCGCGCCGGTTTCGATCTCTGGGTGAAGGTGGACAACGCCTGGACGGCCAAGGCCCTCGACTACGTTGAGAGACACATGAAACTGGCGCGGTTCCAGGAGATCGTCCAGCGCCATCGGATTCCGATGCGAAGCGAGCAGCTCGAAATCGAATGCGCTGTCCAGAACGCGCTCTACACAGTCCTGTTCATCGAGCGCGACGACGCGGGCAAGACCCTCGTCCAGAAGTGGGAGAGCGAAAACTGGGCAGGCCTGAACAATGACGAGCAGGTGATGATGCGCTGCCGGCTCCGCGGGCGCCCGACAGTGATCGAGGTCCAGCGCATCGTCGACGCGTGGTTCGTCGAGTGCCTGGATGTCCTCGACCCCGGGGCCGGGCCGTTCCGCGTTCTCGATCGCGGGCTGGCCTCCGCAATGGTCCGCTTCAGCCGCCTTCTCACCTGGCTGATCCCGTACCCGCACTTCTCCCGTGTGTCAGCCAGCGCCATCGAAGTCCCTTACGCCCTCTGGCCCGATTGGCGGGCCGCCGTCGAGCAACGCCATCAGTCCGCTCGAGAAACGCGTCCGAATTTGACCCTCAAGGACTTCCTGGCCGAGGCGATCGTCGAAATCACCGTGCTCGTGGGAGAATTGAACGACGCCCACCGCGCCCGCATGCTCGCCAGTCTCGATTTCGAGCACTGCTTGACCCTCTTCCGCTACACCTGCCCGAGAGCCGATCTCGAGCGGGTCTTCGACGCAAAATCGGATTTCGAGCGGACGGAGGAAGGCGATCGATCGCCGACCGATCGCGCCCTCGCCGCTTACAACTGGGTCGGCCGGGGCGAATCCGCCACGCTCGCCCAGGTGACACGGGGCGATGCGGCTGCGGGGACGGACTCATCGGCTGAAACGGCGCCGGTGTTCGGAACCGTGCGACTTTTCGAGGGATTGGTGGCATTCGACACGTTTTCAAAACGCAAACAGGCCTTTCTTCGCCAAATGGTCGAGCGCGATTTCGGATCGTTGCTCGCGTTCGAACAGGAAACGGTCAAGAGCTTGGCCGCCATCATGGGCGAGCGCGAGCGGCGCGAACGCACCCTGGCGTCCGCGGAACATATGGCTTTCGGCGACGCCGCCCAAGTGGCGCCCGCCGCAACCGATCCCGCCCCTCAGGATGCGGACGCGGCCAAGAGGGCGCTGGTGGAACAGCATCTTCGTGATTATCGGGCGTTCCTCGACACGAGCATTGCTGCCCTGGACGGATTGACCCCGCGCGCGGCGGCGGTGAATCCGGAAAAGCGCGCCCGGTTGATCGAGTTGATGAAGCAGCACCTGGTCATCCTTGAACAACGGAATCGCGACCAAGGCTTGAACCTCACACTCGACTGGGCCCTCGAGGAACTGGCGCTTCGCGAGTTGCTATGAACCCCCATTCTCCTCGCTCCTCGGCCCGCATGTTCCAGGCAGGTGTGACCGCCGCGAAGCGGATGACACAACAATGCGGACCGCGGCGGGCTGGCCGGGATCAGGTCCAGCGCGGGGTCTGCGATCGAACCAGGCTGGCGTGGCTGCCGCTCCTGGCCGGGCTGCTTGTGGCATGGGGCCCGATCCAAGCGGCGGACGCCATCCAGAGGGTTTCCACCTTGGGCCAGGCGATCGCCCGGCTCACCGCCGATTACGGCGCTCTCTACCCGTCCGGGCAGCGCCACGCCGAGCGGCTCGACGCGATCCGCCAGGCCCTCGAAGCCGCGTCGCCGGGCTCATCGACCGCCGCGGACGCGCAAATCGAGACACTCGAACGCGAGGCCTTGCTCTCCCATCCCCTGATCGAGGCGCATCCTCTGCTCTTTGTGGTCCGACGCCAGTACGCCCGGGACCACCACAACACGGCGACGTTCTTTCCGAAGGCCAAAACCGAGTTCAACGACGGCGCATTCGCTGGCGGCGGCGCGCTGCGTCTGCTCGATCGGAAGACGGGGGGGCGTCTGACCACACTGGTCGAACTGCCCGAGGGAATCGTGCGCGATCCGGACGTCGACTATGACGGGCAGCGGATCGTGTTCGCCCTGCGCCGCAACGCCGAGGACAGCTACCACATCTGGCGGATCAGGCCCGACGGCACGGATCTCGAACAGCTCACGTTTGCGGAAGACGTCGATGATCTTGACCCTGTCTGCCTGCCCGACGGAGGGATCGTCTTTTCGTCGACGCGCGAGCCCAAGTACTGCATGTGCAACCGGCACATCATGGCAAACCTCTACCGGATGGAGGCCGACGGCTCGAACATCCATCAGATCGGCAAGAGCACGCTCTTCGAAGGCCATGCGGTCGTCATGCCGGACGGACGGCTCCTCTATGACCGCTGGGAATATGTCGACCGCAACTTCGGCGACGCCCAAGCGCTCTGGACGGTGAATCCGGACGGATCGAATCATGCCATCTATTGGGGCAACAACACGCCGTCACCCGGGGCGGTGATTGACGGACGCCCGATCCCAGGCGCCGCCCAGGTCCTCTGCGTGTTCGGCTCGTGCCACGACCGTCCCTGGGGCGCCCTGGCCATCATCGACCGGCGCCTGGGCCTCGATGGACGGCAGGCCGTCGTGCGCACCTGGCCGCCCGAAGCCATCGATCTCGTCAAAGACCAAGGCTGGGAGCTGTTCGATGCCTTCAGTCAGGTCCGCCTCAAATACGAGGACCCGTATCCTCTCGACGCGCATTTCTTCCTCTGCGCGCGCATGACAGGCGAAGGCGAGCAGACCGCCATCTGCCTGGTTGACCTCTTTGGCAACGAAGTCCTGGTTCACACGGAGGCGCCCGGATGTTTTGACCCGATGCCACTGGCGCCTCGGGCGCGTCCGGTCCGCGTAGCCGACCGCCGCGATTTCGCGCGGGCGGAAGGGACTCTGTACGTCGCGAATGTCTGCGTGGGCACCCACATGACGGGTGTCAAGCCCGGCGCAGCCCGCTTTCTGCGCGTGGTCGAGTCGCCCGAGAAACGGACCTGGACCATTCCTGCATGGAACGGCCAGGGCCAGGAAGCGCCGGCGATGAACTGGCACGATTTCAACAACAAACGCATCCTCGGCACCGTGCCCATCGAGTCCGACGGTTCCGCCCATTTCACGCTGTCGGCGGACACGTTTGTCTATTTTCAGGTTTTGGACGAACGCGGCATGCTCATCCAGTCGATGCGCAGCGGCACAATGGTCCAGCCGGGCGAACGCGCCAGTTGCATCGGATGCCACGAGGACCGGCGGCAGACCCCGCCCTCATCCCAGCCCGCCCGATCGATCGCCCTGCAACGGGCGCCGAGCCCGCTGACCGGATGGCACGGCCCGCCGCGTCTCTTCAATTATCTGACCGAAGTCCAGCCGGTCTGGGACCGGCATTGCGTGCGTTGCCATGACTTCGGAAGCGAGGGGGGATCGAAGCTCAACCTGGCGGGCGACCGCGACCTGGTCTTCAACGTGTCGTACAACGAACTTTGGCGGAAGAAGTGGATTCAGGCCGTTGGGGCCGGGCCGGCCGAGACGCTCCCGGCCTACGCCTGGGGCTCGCATCGAAGCCGCGTGCTCGAGTATCTCGACACCACCCACCACGAAGTCGACCTGAGTCCCGAGGAGTTTGACCGCATCGTCACGTGGATCGACCTGAATGCGCCCTACTACCCCCTCTACGCCAGCGCGCACCCGCGCAATCTCGCTGGCCGCTCCCCGCTCGACGACCTCCAGTTGGCACGGCTCGAACAGTTGACCACCGTGCCCCTGCGCAGCCTCGCCGCGCACAACAGCAATCGCGGCCCCCAAGTCAGCTTCGATCGCCCGCCCTTGAGTCCGTGTCTGTCCGGCATCGGCCTCTTGGACTATCCCAAACGCCAGGAGGCTCTGGCGCTCATCCAGGAGGGACGGGCATTGCTTCTCGAACGGCCCGATGCCGACCAGCCCGGCTTCGTCGCCTGCGAAGCCGATCGTTCGAGGGAGGAACTCTACCGAACGCGCCGCCAAATGGAACAGCGTCACCGGACTGCCATGCGCGAGGGCCGTCGCACCTATGACACCGTCCGGTCCGACTCGAGTCCATGACGCCAACGCGCACCATCAAGCAGGAAATGCCCCCGTCTTGAAGAAATCACTGTCACCAGTCACGCCCTCTCCTGCGGCGGCGGGATCGGCCCTCCGGCGATTGGTTGCGGCCCTGCCGTGCCGTGCCTTGGCAGTGTTCACTCTGACACTTGCGTCGGCTGCCGCCGACCTCTACGTCCAGCGCGAGACGTGGGTGGACACCATGCTCGCCACGCGCGCCGCCTTGCACTCGACCCCGATCGCCGACGACACCCGGAGCGATGCCGCCCGGGAGATTCAGGCGGGTTTCGACCGGGACTTTCCGATGGCCTGGGATTGGTGGCGACAGGACAGCGGACGCGACAGACTGCGCTGGTTCGAAACCAATCGGACGTCCGATCTGGAGTCGACTCTCATTCAGCGTGTGCTCGCCTCCGGCGAGCTGAACAACCGCGAGTTGGGAGACGAATGGCGCCGTTTGCGCGACGCATCCGCCTCGATCGAGGATCCGGCCTGGCTTCGCCTCTACACCCAAGCCTGCGTCCTGCGTCGCAACCTGCGGCTGGCCGCGCTCCGGCAGAATTGGCCGCGCATCGTTTTCGCCAAACACTACAACCTGGGCGGTTCCCACTACGCCTACACCGAAGGCCAGTCCGATGCCCAACATGAGCGCACGTTTGTCCCGGGCGCGGCGCTCTGTGTCCTCGAATTCGACGCGCTCACCGAGCGCGTACGCACGTTGATCGACGACCCCCGGGGGGTCGTCCGCGACCCCGACGTCTCGTGGGACGGGCGTCGAATCCTCTTCTCCTGGAAACGGTCCGATCGCGACGACGACTTCCACCTCTACGAGTACGATCTTGAAGCCTCGCACGTGCGTCAGATCACGTCCGGACTCGGCTTTGCGGACTACGAGGGCGCGTACTTGCCGAGCGGCGACCTGATGTTCAACTCGACACGCTGCGTGCAGACGGTCGATTGCTGGTGGACGGAGGTCAGCAACCTGTACACCTGCGATCGCGATGGCGGGCGCCTGCGCCGTCTGACCTTTGACCAGGTCCACGACAATTTCCCCACGGTCATGCCCGACGGACGCATCCTCTACACGCGCTGGGAATACAGCGATCGCGGTCAGATTTTCGTGCAGGGGCTCTTCCAGATGCACGCCGACGGCACCGGCCAGACCGAGTTCTACGGCAACAGTTCCTGGTTCCCGACCGCGCTCCTCCACGCGCGCGGCATCCCCAAGAGCCAGGAGGTCGTCGCCGTCTTCTCCGGACACCACACCCTCCAGGTGGGCAAACTCGGAATCATCAATCCGGCCCGCGGACGCCAGGAAAACCAGGGCGCGCGTCTCATTGCGCCCTTGCGCGAGACCGCGGCCGAGCGCATCGACGCTTACGGACAGGAAGGCGAACTCTTCGCGTATCCCTATCCGCTCAGTGCCACCGAGTTCCTCGTGTCTTACGCCCCCGACGGTTGGGCCATCGAACCCGCACTCTTCAAACTCTACTGGTTCCACGCCGACGGACGGCGCGAACTGCTCGCCTCTGACCCTGACATCTCCTGCCACCAGGCGATTCCACTCGCCCCGCGCGCCACTCCGCCCGAGCGGCAGCGCACAGTGGATTCGAACCAGGACACGGGCGTCTTTGCCCTGCAAGACGTCTATGCCGGACCGGGGCTCGAAGGCGTGCCGCGCGGCACAGTCAAAAAGCTGCGCGTGATTGCCCTGAACTATCGCCCGGCCGGGATCGGACAGAACTTCAACGCGGGGCCGGCCGGCGACGCCCTGGTGAGCACGCCCATCGCCGTCGGCAACGGCGCCTGGGACGTGAAGATCGTCCTCGGCGACGCGGACTTGTTCCCCGACGGCTCAGCCTGCTTCAAAGTCCCGGCCCGGACACCTGTCTACTTCCAGGCCATCGACGACCGGGGATGCGCCGTCCAGACCATGCGCAGTTGGAGCACCCTTCAGCCCGGCGAGATCGCAAGTTGTGTCGGCTGTCACGAACCCAAGAACCAAGCCCCGCTGACTCACGGCACCACACCCCTGGCCGCACGGGCCGGGCCCCAACCGATGGCCCCCTTCCATGGGCAGCCCCGCGGCTTCAGCTTTCAACGCGAGATTCAGCCGATCCTCGACCGACACTGCGTCCGCTGCCACAGCGATTCCGTCCGCTTCAACGACATTGTGAATGGCCCGGCCGACGCCGCTCTGCCCTGGGCAGCCCCCGGGAGGAATCCGGCAGAGCCCGTCAAGGCCCTTTCGTTGCCGCTGAACCCGTCGGCCGACGCCGGCCAGACCTCCGCCGCGCCCCCCGTCGAGGTCGCCTTCAGTCTCAAGGGCGATCCGGTGACCGAACTCGGGGCTGGCCGGCGTTGGACCGAGGGTTACCTTGCCCTGGCCCAGGCCCGCTGGACCCGGATCGCCGGTGAGGAGTGCTTCGCCGGCGTCCCGACGTCCCTGGTCAATTGGATCAGCGCCCAATCCGCGCCGGACCTGCTGCCGCCCTATCACCGCGGCGCCGCGTGCAGCCGGCTGATGGACATGCTGGCCGAAGGCCATCACGGAGTCGCGCTCTCGCGCATGGAGTTCGAGAAAATCGCCTGCTGGATCGACCTGCTGGTGCCTTTCTGCGGCGACTACGCGGAGGCGAACACCTGGACCGCCGAGGAGCAGAGCAAGTACGTCCGCTTCCTCGAGAAACGCCGCAAGTCTGAAAAGATGACCGTTGCGAGCGATTGAGAACAGGCAATGGGGTCGCATCTAAATAGTTGACATTTCACTCCCGCGGTTGGCAACCACGCAGTTTGCGCCCCGCATCCTCCAGGGACAACGGAACCGGGTCAGTTCTCACAAATGACAATCCGCGGCTCGCGTGGCCGATTGAGATTGTCGTTTATAAGCACCGACCCCTGCTCGATTGTCGTTCGCAAGAACGGATGACTACATACCCGATCGAGACTGGGCGCCTCTATTGCCCGTTGTCTCGATGCGTGATCTAATGCCGGGGTGACCGCGATGCTTCCTTTTTTTGGCCGGGCACTCCCTTGCATGATCCTCGGCATGGCGATATGGGCAGCGGAACCCGGACAGCCGTCTCTGAGCCTGGTCCCCGGAGCAAACGTCGATGTGGCGCCCTGGGGCGAACGCGCCTCGTGGGGAAACGGACGCGACGTCGGCCTCTGGTGGGAAGATCCTCGAGACATCCACCGGGTCGTGGTGGCATTTGCGGACACGCCGCCACCGCCCGACCGGGCCAGGCTCGAGTGGTGGCAATCCCAGTGGCCGGAGCGGCGGATTCCCCGAGACCAACCCGCCGGCGCCGGAGAGTCCGGCTGGGGGCACCTGGGGGATCTCTACCAGGGCCAATGGCGGGAAGCCGACGCGGACATCGAGTCGACCGGGACGACCTGGGAGTACACCTTCCGCCCGATCAACCAGAAGGAGTTCAGACGACTCGAGAGCTTTGAGGTGAAGCACCGGACCACGATGCGGCTGCGTCTCCTGTTCGAAGGCACGGCGCCCAAGATCGAGAGAATTGAGGCCTTCACAGACTCGGTATGGAGGTCCGTCGAGATCGGCATCGAGTGGGGCGGCGAAGCCACTGGCGAACGACGCTGGGACGGACAACTCAGCGTTTTTAACGGCTACGTCGAAGCCCTCGCGCCCCTGGTCATCGGGCCTGGGGAAAGCCGCGTTGAAATCACCGGCCCGGCTCAGTGGAGGTCCAGCGTCCGAGATGTGCCGGATGGCGTTCGCTGCCGTGTGTGGTACGCCGACAGTCCGAATGTCAACACGTTTGATTCGACCGTCGTGACGCTCCGTGCCGCCTCAGGCGGCTTCAGCTTCGACCCGGCGGCAGTGGCGAAGGGCGCGACGATTCTCTGCCCAATGCACGACGCAGTCGTCGGCCCGGCCGATCAAATCGCCCTCGAACATCTCAGACAAACGAGAAGTCAGGGCGTCGGGTGTTCCGCCTTTCGCGCGGCCGCCGAGCGGGCCAGGACCAACGGCACGCCGACCCTCTATGCCCGGGTCTTCGACGAACCTGAGCAATCGCTCGAACGGGCCCTGGCCGAACAACCGCCCAAGCGGGGTCGCATGTACCTGCCGGTCGGGCTCGAAGGCGGGCGCCAGCGTTTCGGCATCAATCCGAGCGGCTCCGTGTTTTGCGTCAACGATCGGATCGACGCGCCGCCGGGCAAAGACACTGTGCGACGGAGATGGGGCGGTCAGCGGCTCGACTACGACTTCGGCCTTCCCCAGTCAGGATTGACCAGGCGCTGGATCGAGGACGACTGCCTCCCCATCCAGCATGCGGAATGGGAATACGAGGGCATCCGCTACAGCCAGACCGCCTTTGCGACCCGGCTCGACCCAGGCAGCCTGGGTTACCCTGACACGCAAGCTGACGACACGACGATTCTCATGGTCAAGATTGCCGGGCGCAACCTGGCCCAGGAGTACAAGCCCGCCCGCGTTGCGCTGTCGTTGCGCGCAGACGGACGCCGCGTGCCGCTTCACCTCGAAGAGGGTTTGGTTCGGGCGAAGCTCGCTGACGGCGAAGTGATCCGGGCATTGATTGAAGGGCAGGGTCAGGTCTATCCGCCTGAGGTCGATGGAACGATCCAGTACTTCGGGAACATGCCGCCCGGCACCGATGGCTTCATTGTGGTCAAGATTCCGTTCATTACAC
>ENA-UOWO01007727-UOWO01007727.1-activated-sludge-metagenome-genome-assembly--contig:-NODE-7727-length-10544-cov-9.986081_pt1 | contig 10544 bp, 8 predicted proteins | sample MGYA00238148_ERZ761564 | MGnify/ENA primary metagenome ERZ761564 (study PRJEB28885, sample SAMN05720194) | activated sludge metagenome | isolation source: Anaerobic digester | place: USA...
CTCGCCTATGACCACGCCGGTGCCGTGGTCGATGAAGAAGCGCTCGCCTATCTCGGCGCCGGGGTGGATGTCGATGCCCGTCTTGGCATGCACGTACTCGCTCATCATGCGCGGTAATAGCGGCAGACGACGCGCCCATAGCCAGTGGGCGAAGCGGTGCACGGTCAGCGCCTCGAGCCCGGGGTAGGCCAGGATGACCTCCTCGGCAGACATGGCGGCCGGGTCGCCGTCGACCGCTGCCTCCACGTCGAGCATCAGCATCCCGCGGATGCCCGGCATCGCCTCGAACAGGTCCTGGGTCAGCTCCATCGCCTCCAGATGGCAGGCCGCGGGGCAACCCGACCTACCCTCGGAGCGGTGGCCGAACTCGAGGCTCTTGGCCGCCTCGTTGACCAGGGCGCGGGCGCAACGCAGGGCCAGCTCGCCGATGACGAAGGGGGCGTTCAGGTCGTCGATGCCGTCCTCCTGGCGGTAGCCGGGGAAGGCGAGGGTCTCGAGGTCCGCCACGATCGCGTGGACGGCCTCTTTGGACGGCAGGTTCTGGCCGCTCCGATGGTTGATGCCCCCGGTCGCGCCGTACGACTCGATAAGCGCCTCGATGGCGCCTGATAGCGATTCCATGGCTAGTAACGTACTGCATCCGGTACCGTCCCGTGAAGTCCGGGGCGACGATGAACCATGCAAACAGGTCCCCGCCAAGGGCGGGAACCTGCCCTTGGCGGGGACTCGTCGGCCTCGCGGCCGGCTCAGGCCTTGACCGGCTCGTCGGCCACGTCGTCCGGCTCGCCCTTGCGTACCTTGGCCATCACGAGGAAGGCCGCCACCTGCAGTACGCAGGCGAAGGCGAAAATGCCCGTGTACTGGTATTCCGGCGCCGGCTTGAACAGCATCGTCAGGTCGATGATCAGGCCGGTGATGGGCGGCGCCAGGATGTTGGCCGTCTGCGAGAAGGTGTAGTACAGCCCGGTGAAGATGCCGATGTTCCCGAAGGTGGACATCTGCCACAGCATCGGGAAGGAGTTGGTGATCACCGAGCCCCAGAACACGCCGTAGACGAGCATCAGGCCCATGAACAGGTAGAAGGCCGGGGCGCCGGTCAGCCCGATCGACGGTCCGATCAGGTTGAGTAGCGTGAAGAGGCCGGTGAGGCAGAAGAGGCCGATCAGGCAGGCGCGTATCGTCGTCCTGCGGCCGTACTTATGGGCCACATAGCCCATCGGCACCGCGGTCAGGGCGTAGGAGATACCGGCCACGCCCTGGGGCAGGGCCATCTGGCCCGAGCTGGCGCCGAGCACGTCGCGCACGTAGAGGCCGAGGAACAGCACGACGCCGGCGTGGGCCGAGAACCACAAGAACAGGGATACAAGGATGTAGAGAGCGCTCTTGTCCTTCTGCGCGACGACCGCCTTGATCGAGGCGATCACCGGCACGTGCTCCTCGGTCGCCTCGCCGTCGTGGTTGCGTTCCCGGACGAACAGCGCCAGGATGACGACGGCGACGATCACGAACAGGCCGGCCAGCGGGAAGGGTAGCATATCCTTGGTGCGGCCGATGATGGGTAGCACGACGTCGAGGTCCATCAGGCGCGCCAGGGCCAGCGTGCCGATGATCGTGCCTATGCCGCCCATCGTGTTGATCACGCCGTTGGCCTCGGAGCGGTATTCTCCGGGGATGGTGTCGGGCATCAAGGCGACGACCGGGCCGCGGACGCTCGTCTTGAACATGTTGAGGAGGAAGATCATCGTGATGAGCGCGCCGAGCGATACGCCGGCGGACCACGGTATCAGGCCAAAGAACACCGCCGAGGCCGGCAACATCACGAGGATGAAGGGCATGCGCCGGCCTATCCTGGTCCGCGTCCGGTCGCTCCATACCGCGACTATCGGGATCAGGAACAGCTGCAGGACGTTGTCGAGCGTCATCACCGCGCCGACGAGCGTCTTGGACGAGATGTACCTGCCGAGGAAGGCCGGCAGGTAGGTATCGTACAGCGGATCCATCAGGCCCATCGTGAAGAACCCGAAGCCGATCAGGAAGGTCAGGCCCATGTAGTTCCTGAAGCCCTCTTTCTTTTCTTTCATACGTTCGCCTCTCCGGCCCCGTCGGGCCTGATATGAACAATGGTGGTGGCCCCGGCGCCGAAGCGCGCGTCCATGTACTCGGAGTACTCGGGGACGCGATCGATCGGCACGTAGGCCTGGATGGTGCCGGCGAAGCCGCCCCCGTGCACCCTGGACGCGCCTTCCTTGCCGACGAAGGCGTTCGACAGCTCTATGGCCGCCGCGAGCGACTGGTCGCGCGACGCCCCGGCCGGCGTCACGTTCTGGAGGAGCCTCCAGGACGAGTCGCCGGAGCGCCTGACGAGCTTCAGGTACTTCTTCATCTTGCCGGCCTCGAGGGCGGCCGCCATGTCGCCGGCGCGCTCGTTCTCGGCGACGAAGTGCATCGCTCGCAGCAGGGCCCGGTCGCCGAGACGCTCGCGTATCTCGGCCGCCTTCCTGATTACCTTGTCCATCGTCAGCCTGCGCAGGCTCGGCAGGCCGTACAGCTCGGCCACGGCGCGCATCTCGGTCGGTATGCTCGCGTAGTCGTCAGTCAGGTCGGCGTGGCTCCCCCCGGCGTTGACGATGGCTATCGCGTAGCCCGCCTTCTCGAAGTCGAAGGACACCCTCGACCAGGTCGGCTGCTCGGGTACACCGAAGTCTATGGCCGAGACGCCGCCGAGCGCGCAGGCCATCTGGTCCATCAGCCCGCAGGGCTTGCCGAAGTGACGGTTCTCCGCCTCCTTGCCGGCCATCGCCAGCAGGACGGGCTCGAGGCGGTTCCGGTTATAGAGGGCGTTCTGGATCTGGCCGAACAGCAGCTCCACCGACGCCGAGCTCGAGAGGCCCGAGCCGGCCGGCACCGACGAGCACATCCGCCCGGAGAAACCGCCTATCGAGCCGCCGCGCCTGACGATGGCGGCGGCCACCCCGCGGATCAATGCCTCGGGCCTGCCTCTCTCGGCCGGTACGGGCTCGAGCGAGCCCAGGTCCAGCTCGAACGGGGCGTCCCAGCCCTCGGAGCGCAGCTCGACGCGCAGGTCGCCGCGCGGCGCCACGCAGGCCAGGGCGTCGAGGTGGACCGACGCGCAGAGCACGCGGCCGTCGTTATGGTCGGTATGGTTGCCGCCTAGCTCGGTGCGGCCCGGGCTCGAGACGAAGGTCGCCTCTCGCGGGTCGAAGAGGGCGAACGTCGACTCGGCGAGCCGCTCCCATCGGTCCCGCTGGTCCGAGACCCGCGAGCCTCCGTACCACCTGGCCAGCAGTTCCTGGCCCTCGCGCGATCGCGGTAGCCGTAATAGCGAATCGGGGTCGTGCACGTTGTCTCCCTGGGCCGGCGCTGCGCGTCCGGCGCGTTGGTCTAGAGTAGAGGACAGCGATAGCACGATAGCACGGTTTCGCGCCTTGGGAAAGCGAAGGCCGCCCCTCGGGGCGGCCTCCTACGCTGGTCGTTTACATGGTTCGAGGTGTTTTACGGCTCGCTAGGCGGACATTTCATAGATATAGCCGGTGCGCATGCAGGTATCGAACAGCTCCCGGGTCATGAACTCCTCGCTGACGTCTTCCCAGTCGTCTCGATGCCTGACGATGCGCACGACGTACCCGTCTTCGATCTCGCCGACGAGTTCGAGTACCGAAGGCGCGCGATCGGTGCTCTTTATGGCGAATGTCTTCATCTTCATCCTCCGATCGACGCTGTTGCGTCCTTACCTATAATGTCGGCGGGCCGCGCGCGGCGGTTTACGCCTATTTACGTGCCCGGCGGTCTGGACTATCGATCCCCGAAACGCTATAGTCGTACCATCCCGCGGGACGGGCTTCCACTCGTCGATTCGCACCTCGCCGAAGATTCGCCCACGAGACCATACGTTCCCTATAAGGACACCGATGCCTTCTCTAACCTTCTCCGATTTCGGATTCTCCGCGCCCGTGCTCGAGGCTCTCGCCCGCAAGGGCTTCGAGGAGCCCACCCCGATCCAGTCGCTGGCCATCCCGGTTCTGCTCTCGGGCTCGTCCCATCTCGTTGCCCGCGCCAGGACCGGCACCGGTAAGACGGCCGCCTTCGGCCTTCCGCTCGTGGAGCGCCTGTCGACGCCCGGACCCAAGGTCCGCGCCCTCGTCCTCGTGCCGACCCGCGAGCTGGCCGTCCAGGTCTCCGGCGAGATCGCCAGCTTCGCTCCCGGTCCGGCCCCGCGCATCGCCACGGTCTACGGCGGCGCCTCCATGGGCGAGCAGCTCAGGCGCCTATCCCGCGGCGTCGACATCGTCGTCGGCACGCCCGGCCGCGTCCTGGATCATCTCGACCGTAAGACCCTCGACCTGTCGGCGCTCGAGTGGCTCGTACTCGACGAGGCCGACGAGATGCTCGACATGGGCTTCATCGAGGATATCGAGAAGGTGATGGACGCGTCGAACCCCGAGCGCCGCGTCGTGTTGTTCTCCGCCACGATGCCCCATCCTATCGTGCGCATCGTGCGCGACCGGCTCGGCGCCTTCGAGACGGTCGAAGACTCGACCAACCCGGTCCAGGCCGGCCTGACCGACCAGATCTGGCTCGAGGTCCGCTCCCGCGACAAGCTCGAGGCCCTCTGCCGTATCGTCGACGCCGAGGACGAGTTCTACGGCCTGGTGTTCTGCCATACCAAGATAGAGACCGATTCGGTCGCCCGCGCCCTGTCGGAGCGCGGCTACGCGGCCGAGGCCCTGCACGGCGACGTGTCCCAGGACATGCGCGAGCGCACCCTCGCCCGTTTCCGCGACAAGAAGACGCTGATCCTGGTGGCGACCGACGTGGCCGCGCGAGGCATCGACGTCGAGCGGCTGACCCACGTGGTCAACTTCAACCTGCCCTTCGACCCGGAGTCGTATACGCACCGTATCGGCCGCACGGGCCGGGCCGGCAACAAGGGCACCGCCATAACCTTCGTGACGCCGGAGGAGTACCGTCGCCTGTTCGCCCTGAGGCGCGCCTCGGGCGACGGCCTCCACAAGGGTAGCGTGCCGACCGTCGGCGACGTGATCGAGGCCAAGCGCTCGCGCATCCTGGCCAAGGCGGCCGGAGCGGCCCGCGAGACCCTCGGGCTCGAACTGAAGCGCGACGACGAGGCCGATGACGCCGCGGCGGTCGATCCCGCCGTCGTCGGGGCCGCCGACGCGGTCGTCGCTCCAGCGGTCGTCGCCGTACCGGTAGCCGCTCCGGCGGCCGAGGACGGAGCCGCCGAGGACGGTGCCGCCGAGGACGGAGCCGCCCCCGCCTGCGAACCGACCGTCGAGCCAGGCGCCGCCAAGCCCAAACGCAAGGCCAAGGCCAAGGCCGACCCAGCCGTCGCCTCGTTCTATACGCTGGCCGACGAGCTGCTCGCGATGTTGCCGCCCAGGGAGGCGCTCGCCTCGCTCGCCGCGGCGGCCTACTCCGGCGACCTCGACCCGAGGCGCTACGGCGAGGTCCGCGACGTATCGGTCGACTCGGCCGCGACGGCCCGCCTGTACGTGGGTATCGGCAAGCAGGACGGCGCCTGGCCTAAGGACGTGGCCGCCGTCGTCAAGCGCCTGACCGGGCTACCTGACCGCTTGGTCGACGATATCGAGGTGCTCGAGCGCTTCTCGTTCGTCAGCGTGCCCTTCGAGGCCGCGGAGAAGGCGATAGCCGAGGCGAGGAAGCAGCGCGGCGCGCCGCCCGTGCGGATGGCCACGCCCAAGAGCGGCCCGGACGGCCCGGGCGGAGCGTCCGGGGGCAAGCGGGGCTACGGCCCGAGGCCGTCGTACGGCTCGAAGGGCGGCTACGACCGACCCAAGCCGTACAAGAAGCCTCGCCCGCGCGACTAGCCCGGCTCAGGCCAGCGACAGGGCCTTGTCCATCGTCGCCTGGAGCGTCCGCCTGATGAAGGCGCGCAGCTTGGCGCGCTTGTCGTCGTTGACGCTCGCGGGTTCGAACATGATCACCGATATCACGCCTATTCCCGGCGCGTCGTGGCTGCCGATCACGACGCCGTTCAGGATCACGCGCACGCCCTTGAGGTTCAGCTGCATGTCCCTGAGCCTGGAGCCCTGCCTCGGCGTGGCCCCGCCGGCGAAGGCGACCGACATGCCGACGGAACTCAGGTCCTTGATCCAGCCGCGCAGCAGGCCCTCGTCGGTGGGGCAGCTCAGCTCGGTCGAGTCCGGGGGGCAGGCCGCGCGCACGTAGCGCCTGCGGCCGCGCGCCTCGTTGGCCTCGAGCATGCGCAGGAGTATCTCGGTGGTCTTCGCCACGCCGATTTTCACGACGACGAAGCCGCACTCGACGCCGAGATCCATCAGGTAGTACGAGCGCTTGTCCTCGTCGTCGAGCATCGTGATGATGCCGAAGGCGGCCCGGGCCGAAGCCTCCTCGCCCTTGATGGACTTGATCCACGCGCGCCAGACGCTCTCGTCGTCGCCCTCGTCGATGTTGACGAAGGTCAGGCACTCCGGCTCCTTGCGCAGGAAGCGCGCCAGCTTGGCGTGGTCGCGGGTCGAGTAGACCTCGAACTCGGCCTCGGCCAGGGCGTTGGCCACGTCGCCGATCACGCCCGGCGGGTTCAGGAAGAAGACCTTCTTGCCGAACAGTCCATTCCGTTCCAGCCCCTGATCCTCCGGCGGCTGGCTCGTTTCGCTTTCCATGCGTAGAAGAGTATCGCCGCGGCGCGGCGAGCGCAAGGGCGGGCGCCCTAGTCGTCGTCCCCGTCGATCCGGCGATACGAGGCGGTCTCCCTGGCCATCGCCACGTACTCGAGGCCGTTCCGGCGTATGCGCTCGAGCTCCTCGTCGCTGATCGTCCGTACGGCCTTGGCCGGGCTGCCCATGATCATCGAGCGGGGCGGGAAGGCCTTGCCCTGGGTGACGAGGGCGCCCGCGGCGACGATGGAGCCGGGCCCTATGCGCGAGCCGTTGAGGAGGGTCGCGCCCATGCCGACGAGGCAGTCGTCGCCGACCTCGCAGCCGTGCAGGATGACTCCGTGCCCGACCGTCACGCGGTCGCCGACGACGCAGGGCGTCTCGTCCGCCACGTGCACGACCGAGCCGTCCTGGATGTTCGTGCCCGAGCCGATGCGGATCGGCGCCATGTCGGCCCTGACCGTCACGCCGAACCAAACGGACGAGTCCTCGCCTATGGTCGCGTCGCCGGCCACCTCGGCGTTCCACGCCACGAAGGCGCTCCTCGCGACGCGCGGTATGGCGTCGCCTATGGCATGCAGCATAGTCCCTCCGATCAGGCCGACAGTATCGCCGCCGGGCCCCGGCTTGTCAAAATACCGCCGGCGCCGATCTTTTTCCTTTGCATCGACGGACGATAGTAGATAAGGTATACTAGAGAGACAAGGAGAAGTGATGGCCCCCGAGCTTGACGATGTCCACGAAATAATCCAGATCGATTCCGAATTGAATAAGATCCGTGATTACGACATCCTGCTCGAGCGCGTCTTGCTCGAGGCGCGTCGCGTCGTCCACGCCGACGCCGGCTCCATCTACGTCAAGGAAGGCGACGTCATCTCGATCAAGTTCGCCCATAACGACACCAAGCAGAAGAGCCTCCCGCCCGGCGAGAAGCAGGCCTACCCGCATTTCAGCATACCGATCAACGACGAGAGCATCTCCGGTTACGTCGCGATGACCGGCGAGCTGCTCAATATCCCCGACGTGTACAACCTGCCGCCGGGCCTGCCGTTCAGCTACAACACGGCCTACGACGCCAAGGTCAACTACAAGACCACCTCGATGCTCACCGTACCGCTCAAGAGCCAGAACAACGTGGTGCTCGGCGTCATCCAGATCATCAACGCGATGGGGCCGGACGGCCGGGTCGAGGCGTTCACCGAGCAGGACGAGTCCCTCGTCACCCACTTCGCCGCCAATGCGACGGTCGCCCTGCAGCGCGCCTACATGACCCGCGCGATGATCATACGCATGATACGCATGGCCGAGCTGCGCGACCCCAAGGAGACCGGCGCCCACGTCAACCGCGTCGCCGGCTACGCCGTGGAGATCTACGAACGATGGGCCTACAAGCACGGCGTCGGCAGGGACGAGGTCGACAAGAACAAGGACCTCCTCAAGCTGGCCGCCATGCTCCACGACGTCGGCAAGGTGGCCATCAGCGACGTGATCCTCAAGAAGCCGGCCCGCTTCACCCCCGAGGAGTACGCCATCATGCAGACCCATACCTGCTCCGGCGCCCGGCTCTTCGACGATCCCCAGTCGGACTTCGACACGATAGCCGCGGAGGTCGCGCTGACCCACCACGAGAACTGGGACGGCTCGGGCTACCCCGGCTGGGTCGACCCGGTGAGCGGCGAGACGCTCAAGGCCGACGCCGACGGCAAGCCCCTGCGTCGCAGGGGCGACGAGATACCCATCTGGGGCCGTATTGTCGCCATAGCGGACGTCTACGACGCCCTCATGTCGAGGCGCGTCTACAAGGAAGCCTGGACCGAGGACGATGTCCTGGCCGAGATACGCTCCTGTTCGGGCGGCAAGTTCGACCCCGACCTCGTCGAGGCCTTCTTCGAGGTTCTGCCGCGCATCCACGACATCCGCGAGCGCCACCCGGACGAGGACTAGTCGCGCCCTTCGGGCGCGGCGCCCTACTGGCGCGGAGCCGATAGGCTCGGCGCGCTCGAAAGGCGCGATGGTCCATTGACCGAGGGCTCGCCTCCTTATTACTATCGTCCCACTATGATCACACCGGACCAGTTGCGCTCGAAGTACCTGGATTTCTTCAAGTCGAAGCACCACGCCGTCATCTCGGGCAAGTCGCTCATCCCCGAGAACGACCCGACCGTGCTGTTCACCACCGCCGGCATGCACCCCCTCGTGCCCTACCTGCTCGGCGAGCCGCACCCGGCCGGCGCCCGACTGGTCGACTACCAGAAGTGCGTGCGCACCGGCGACATCGACGAGGTCGGCGACCCCGCGCATCTGACCTGCTTCGAGATGCTCGGCAACTGGTCGCTCGGCGACTACTTCAAGCGGGACTCGATAGCGTATTCCTGGGAGTTCCTGACCAGCCCCGACTGGCTCGCCCTCGACCCGCGCATGCTGTCGGTCACGGTATTCCAGGGCGACGACAACGCTCCCCGCGACGACGAGTCGGCCGGCTACTGGAAGGCCGTCGGCCTGCCCGAGGAACGCATCGCCTACCTGCCGGCCTCCGATAACTGGTGGGCCGCCGGCCCGACCGGCCCCTGCGGGCCCGATACCGAGATCTTCTACTGGGTGGGCGAGGGCCTGCCGCCGGCCGGCTCCAACAAGGGCACCGACCCGGCCCACTGGATGGAGATCTGGAACAACGTCTTCATGCAGTTCAACCGCGTCGACGAGAAGACCCTCCAGAAGCTCCCCAAGCAGAACGTCGACACCGGCATGGGCCTCGAGCGCACCGTCTGCGTGCTCAACGGCAAGACCAGCGTCTACCAGACCGAGAGCTTCCAGCCCATCATCGCCGCCATCGAGGCCGTCTCCGGCTACGCCTACGGGACCGACCCCGCCAGGGACCCGTCCGTGCGCATCATCGCCGACCACGTCCGCTCCGCGACGATGATCCTGGGCGACCCCAAGGGCGTCACCCCGTCCAACGTCGGCGCCGGCTACGTACTCAGGCGGCTCATCCGCCGCGCCGTCCGCCACGCGAGGAAGCTCGGCATCGAGGGCGGCTTCCTCGGCAAGCCAGCCGCCGTCGTCGTCGACCTGCTCTCCGGCGCCTACCCCGAGCTGGCCGAGAACCGCGCCAAGATCATCGAGGAGCTGGCCCGCGAGGAGGCCAAGTTCCTCGAGACCCTGCAGAAGGGCGAGCACGAATACGAGAAGATGCTCCCGAACCTGCTGCGGAACCCGCAGAAGGTCATGTCCGGCCGGCTCGCCTTCAAGCTGTACGACACCTACGGCTTCCCGATCGAGCTGACCCAGGAACTCGCCGCCGAGAGCGGCATGACCGTAGACCTGGCGGAGTTCGACGCCTCCTTCAAGAAGCACCAGGACCTGTCGCGGGCCGGCGCCGAGCAGACCTTCAAGGGCGGCCTCGCCGACCAGTCCGAGCAGGCGACCAAGTACCACACCGCCACGCACCTCCTCCACAAGGCCCTGCGCATGGTCCTCGGCGACCACGTCGCCCAGAAGGGCTCCAGCATCACCGCCGAGCGCCTGCGCTTCGACTTCTCCCATTCGGCCCCGATGACGCCTGACGAGGTGGCCCGCGTCCAGGCTATCGTCAACGAGCAGATCGCCCGCGACCTGCCCGTGACCATGGAGATGATGAGCCTCGACGACGCCAAGGCCTCCGGCGCCATGGCCCTGTTCGGGGAGAAGTACGAGTCGGTCGTCAAGGTCTACACCATCGGCGACTTCTCCAAGGAAGTCTGCGGCGGCCCCCACGTCGAGCGCATCGGCGCCCTGGGCAGGTTCGTCATCCAGAAGGAGCAGAGCTCGTCGGCCGGCGTCCGCCGGATACGAGCCGTGCTCGAGTAGCGACGCGCCGCGGAGCGGGAC
>ENA-UOWO01007728-UOWO01007728.1-activated-sludge-metagenome-genome-assembly--contig:-NODE-7728-length-10544-cov-5.031080_pt1 | contig 10544 bp, 9 predicted proteins | sample MGYA00238148_ERZ761564 | MGnify/ENA primary metagenome ERZ761564 (study PRJEB28885, sample SAMN05720194) | activated sludge metagenome | isolation source: Anaerobic digester | place: USA...
GAAAGCTTTGTCGAGATCAACAACTTCTACACCGCCACCGTCTACGAAAAGGGCGCCGAGGTCATCGGGATGCTGAAGACGCTGGTCGGCGACGCGGGCTACAAGCGGGCGCTGGACCTGTATTTCGACCGGCACGACGGCGATGCGGCGACGATCGAGGATTGGCTGGCGGTGTTCCAGGACGCCACGGGCCGCGATCTGTCGCAGTTCAAGCGCTGGTATTCGCAGGCCGGGACCCCGGTGCTGAAAGTGTCGGACGCGTGGGAGGACGGGGTCTACACGCTGACCTTTGCGCAGTCGAACCCTCCGACGCCCGGGCAGCCGGTGAAGGACCCCAAGGTCATTCCGATCAACGTCGGCCTCTTGAACCCGAACGGGGACGAGGTGGTGCCGACGATCATGCTGGAGATGACGCGGGCCAAGCAAAGCTTCCGGTTCGAGGGGCTGGCGGCGAAACCGGTGCCGTCGATCCTGCGCGGGTTCTCGGCCCCCGTCGTCCTGGACCGCAAGGCCCCGCCCGAGGAACGCGCGTTCCTGCTGGCGCATGACACCGACCCGTTCAACAAATGGGAGGCGGGTCGGGCGCTGGCCAAGGACGTGATGGCGGAGATGGTCCTGAAGGGCACGCCGCCCAGCGGGGCCTGGCTGGATGCGCTGGCGGCGGTGGTGTTCGACGACAGTCTGGACCCGGCGTTCCGGGCCTTGTGCCTGCGCTTGCCGGGCGAAGACGACATGGCGCAGACCATTCATGCGCTGGGCCGGATGCCCGACCCGGCCAAGATCCACAACGCCCGGCGCGAGATGCTGGGGGCGCTGGCGATCCGGCTGGGGGAAGGGTTGCGCAAGCTTTATGACGCGCTGGACGACGGGGCGGCGTTCTCTCCGTCCGCCGAGCAGGCGGGGCGGCGGGCGTTGCGGCTGGCGGCGCTGGCGCTGATCACCCGGCGCGATGGCGGCAAGCTGGCGGCGACGGCCTACACGCAGGCGCGCAGCATGACCGAGGAGATCGGCGCCCTGTCCGCGCTGCTGGACATTCGTGAGGGCAAGGCCGAGCTGGAGGCCTTTGCCCGGCGCTGGGGCAAGGACGCCAATGTCATGGACAAGTGGTTTGCCCTGCAGATCGGCCATGCCGAACCGGGCGAGGCGGCGGCGCTGACCGAAGCCCTGACCGCCCGGCCCGAGTTCGACTGGAAGAACCCCAACCGGTTCCGGTCGGTGATCGGTGCGCTGGCGGCCAATCACGCGGGATTCCATCACCGGTCTGGCGACGGCTACCGCGTCGTGGCCGACTGGCTGATCCGGCTGGACCCCCTGAACCCTCAGACTGCAGCACGGGTGTCCACGGCGTTCGAGACCTGGCCGCGCTATGACGCCTCGCGTCGGAAACAGGCGCGGGCGGCGCTGGAGCGGGTGCTGGCCACCCCGGGTCTGAGCGGCGATGTGCGGGAAATGGCGGAACGGATGCTTGGGGCCGGATGATTTCGCGTCCCGGTTGCCAAAACTTTGCCATGATGGTTGGGGATGACGGGCAAAACATTGTGTGGTGAGACATGCCTTATATCCTTGCTGTCCTTGGACTATTGGCCGGAGCGATCATCTGGATGGGCCGCGCCCGCGCCGCTGCCGACGCCACGCGTGAGCTGACTGGCGTCGCGCAGGATGTGATGGCGGCCGCGCGGCGCTTTGGCTTCAGCCGCAAGCTGAACCTGCATCCGGTGGAATCGCTGGAGGACGCTGACGTCGCCATCGCCGGGGCCGGAATCGCGTTTCTGGAACTGGGCGGCTTGCCGACCCGCGAACAGCTGGACCGGCTGGCGGTCAGCCTGCAAAGCCACTTGGGCCAGTCCGCGGACAAGGCCGAAGAGGCGCTGATCCTGGGCCGCTGGCTGGTGACGGAAAGCGGCGGCGCTGCACCGGGGCTGGAACGGTTGACCCGCCGTTTGCTGAAGCTGCGCGGGGCGGCCAGTTTCCAGCCGCTGATGGCGGTCCTGAAGGATGTCGCGGCCACGGCGCGGGACGGCAAGGTCTCGGCCCGCCAGTCCGAGGCGCTGGGCGAAATCGCGGTGCTGTACCGGATCAGCTAAAGCGGGAGGACGCTTGCCGGAAACCGTGCGCCCGGCCGACCTGGAGCTGGCGGAATTTTCGAAAATTCCGCATCGGAGCCTTCAAAGGCTCCGGTCCGATTTCTTTGAAGAAATCGGCGTTTGTGACCCGGGTCCGTGAAAAACTATCCGGCTTTCGGGCCTTAGCCCGCCTGGCAATAGGGCTGCTCACGCGTCCAGGCGGCCATGGCGGCGCGCTTTTCGCTGGACCGCAGCGGCGCCCAGTCGCGCCCGATGCCCCGGTTGCCGCCGCCGGCGACCATGCCGTCCTTGGCCACTTGCGTCGACATGATCTCGACCGCGCATTCCAGGTTCTGCTCGCCGTCCTTCAGCGCATTGACCGAAGTCGCCTCGCAGCCGTAGTTCGCGGCGGAGCGGGGCGAAATCTGCATCAGCCCGATCCAGCGCCCGCCCCCGCCCGATGCGGCCGGATTCCAGGTGCTTTCATAGCGCGCAACCGCCGACAGCAGGCCCGCCCAGAAGGCGCGGCGTTCCTCGACCGGGGCTTCGGCATAGCCCGGGCACCAGGATTCGATGTCGGCGGGAACATGTTCAGAAAGAATCGGGTCCTTGGTGGACAGCGCGACCAGGGTCGATTCGGTCCATTCCTCGGCCTGCGGGTGGTGATCCCACTGCATCGGCGGGGCGGCGAAGCTCATCGCCTCTTCCGGGGCGGTCTGGACGCAGGCGGACAGGGAAGTAGCCGCCAGCATTACGGAAATCAGGCCCAGACGGCCCCTGCTGACACCTGAAATCCACCGCATTTCCATCATTCCGCCCTGATCTAAGACAACATTAACCCAAGGGCAGGCTCGCAAGGCCTGCCGAGGACCAGTGAAATGCTTATTACTCCGTCGCTTCTGCATGTGAAAACCCGGACCGGTGGCGATCGGCGGGATGATGCCGTCGTCCTGCGTTCCGGGCAGGGCGCGGACCGTCCAGTCATCGACGGGCTGACCGCCGATGCGGTGCTGGCGCGGCTGGATGCCCCGGTCCTGCGGCAGGGGGCCGAGGTCACCGAATGGCAGTGCGCGCGCGACGACCACACCGCGATGGCCGAAGCGGGGGAATGGAACGACGTGCTGGAGGCGCTGCGCTTTGCCGACCAGGACCGCACCATGGCCTCGGGCGGGCGCCGGGTGGCCAGCCTGATCAGCGAAGGCGTGCGGGCGGGCCTGACGCGGGCGCTGGCCCGGCAGGCCTGGCCTGCGGCGCGGGCGGAACTGGCGCGGTTCGAAGCCGTGGTCGAAATGCACCCCGAGGATTACAGCGCCGCGCATCTGCTGGCGCAGGCGCATATCGACATCGGCTGCGCGATGCAGGAGGCGGCCACGCGCGACCAGTTGAAGCGCGACCTGTCGGTCGAAAGTGCCGCGCATTTCGAGGCGGCCGAGGATCTCTTGACCATCTTCGACCCGATCGAAGAGTTTTCGCCGCTTTTGGCCGGGACCCGCTATCTTCTGGTGCGCGGGATCGAGGATGGCCGCGACCTGTGCCGCGACTGGTTCGAGGACTGGTGCGACCTTGACCCGTTCGATGCCGACGTGCACGCCACCCATGCGGTGCATATGCTGCCCGAATGGTTCGGCACTCTGGGCGGTTTCGAACGCGAGGCGCGGCGCGCGGCGCAGATGACGCAGGAAACCACCGGCAAGGCGGCCTATGCGGTGTTTCACATGGCGGCGGCCAAGGCGCTGGGCGGCATGGTCCCGACGCTGGACATCGAGCTGTTTGTCGACGCGCTGGCCGATTACCAGGATGCGACCGGCTGCCAGCACCGCGCGAACGTGGCGGCGAGCCTGCTGACGTCGATGGTGCGCGACTATGCTCTGGCTGGTCCGGCGGCGGCCTGGCAGTTGACCAAGGCCCGCGCCGCGCTGTCGGACGTGCTGTGGAACCGGGTCAAGGAAATCCACCTGGATTGCTGGACGGACGGGGCGGACGGCATCGCCTTTGCCTTTGGCCAGGTCTTCGGCCCGGCCCTGAAGCGCGGCGCGCGGATCGTGCGCTGGGGCGAAGGCCTGGGGACCCGCATTCCGCGCAACTGACGCTTGCTCCGAACGCCAGCGCAGCCTAAGACCTGCGCGCAAAGCTTTCGGAGGCAAGATGCTGGACCTGACCTATACCGCGCCGCAGCCAAAGGTGATTGCCGGGGCCAAGCACGACTGGGAACTGGTGATCGGCATGGAAATCCATGCCCAGGTGTCGTCCAACGCCAAGCTGTTTTCCGGCGCGTCCACCACCTTCGGGGCCGAGCCGAACTCCAACGTCGCCTTCGTTGACGCCGCGATGCCGGGGATGCTGCCGGTGATCAACGAATTCTGCGTGGAACAGGCGGTGCGGACCGGGTTGGGTCTGAAGGCGCAGATCAACCTGACCTCGGCCTTTGACCGCAAGAATTACTTCTACCCCGACCTGCCGCAGGGCTATCAGATCAGCCAGCTTTACCACCCCATCGTGGGTGAGGGCGAAGTGCTGGTCGAACTCGCCCCCGGCGTTGCGCGTCTGGTGCGGATCGAGCGGATCCACCTGGAACAGGACGCGGGCAAGTCCATTCACGACATGGACCCGACGCTGTCCTTCGTCGATTTCAACCGCACGGGCGTGGCGCTGATGGAAATCGTCAGCCGCCCCGACATCCGGGGACCCGAGGAAGCGGCGGCCTATGTCACCAAGCTGCGCCAGATCCTGCGCTACCTTGGGACCTGCGACGGCAACATGCAGAACGGCAACCTGCGGGCGGATGTGAACGTCAGCGTGTGCCGTCCCGGCCAGTATGAGAAATATCAGGCCACGCAGGATTTTTCGCATCTGGGAACGCGGTGCGAGATCAAGAACATGAACTCGATGCGGTTCATCCAGCTGGCGATTGACTATGAGGCCCGCCGCCAGATCGCCATTCTGGAGGATGGCGGCAAGGTGGTGCAGGAAACCCGGCTTTACGATCCCGACAAGAACGAGACGCGGTCGATGCGGTCGAAGGAAGAGGCGCACGACTACCGCTACTTCCCCGACCCCGACCTTCTGCCGCTGGAGATCGAGCAGGCCTGGGTGGACGACATCGCCGCCCGGATGCCGGAGCTGCCGGACGCCAAGAAGGCCCGCTTCATGGCCGACTTTGGCCTGACCGATTACGATGCCAACGTGCTGACGGCCGATCTGGATTCCTCCAGCTATTTCGAAGCGGTGGCGCAGGGCCGCGACGGCAAGATGGCGGCGAACTGGGTGATCAACGAGCTGTTCGGGCGGTTGAAGAAGGAAGGCTTTGAGATCAGCGGCAGCCCGGTTTCGGCGGCGCAACTGGGCGGGATCGTCGATCTGATCGCGGCGGGCACGATTTCGGGCAAGATGGCCAAGGACCTGTTCGAAATCATCTGGACCGACGGCGGCGATCCGGCCGAGGTGGCACGCGCCCGGGGCATGCAGCAGGTCACCGACACCGGCGAGATCGAGGCGGCGCTGGACGCTTTGATCGCGGCCAACCCCGAGCAGGTCGAAAAGGCCAAGCTGAACGCCAAGCTGGCGGGCTGGTTCACCGGGCAGGTCCTGAAGGCCACCGGCGGCAAGGCGAACCCCGCGACGGTCAACGCGATGGTGGCGGCCAAGCTGGGGCTTTAGGGTCGGGGCAGGGCCGGACTCCTGCCCCGGATATTGGCCCCCCGCTGTGGCCGTTCAGGCGCGGCTGGGCGGAAAAAAGCTTCCGTGATTTGCCGGATGGGAGTTTATCCCCTATGACTGGCGGTGCACAAAACGGGAGAAACCCGATGCAACGCTTTGAATACAAAGTCATTCCAGCCCCGAAGCGGGGCGAAAAGGCGCGTGGGGTGAAGACCACGGAAGAACGGTTCGCCTATGCCTTGACGCTTTTGATGAACGAGCTTGGGGCCGAAGGCTGGGACTATGTCCGCGCCGACGCGCTGCCTTGTGAGGAGCGGGTGGGCCTGACCGGGACCAAGACCACGTTCCAGAACGTGCTGGTGTTCCGCCGGGTCGTTGGCGCGTCCGAGGTCGCCCCCGGTGCGCGGCTGTTGCTGCAGGACCCGTCGCCCGCCGCTGCCGCGCCGCGTCTGGGGCCTGCCGAGGCGCCTGTCCCCGCCTCGGCCCCGCCGGTCGGGCCGGTCAAGCCCGGCCTTGCGGCCGAGTGATCAACCTGCGGCCTTGATCGCCTGCGGCAGGCTTTCCGCAACGATATCCAGCGCCGGATCATCGCCCAGGCTGATGCGGATGCAGCGGTCCAGGGGGGCGACACCGGGCATCCGGATGAACACGCCCCGCTTGCTCATCTCGGCCAGGATCCGGCGCGCATGGTCGCCGTCGCGGCCGCAGTCGATGGTGACGAAATTGGTGGCCGAGGGCAGCGGCACAAGGCCGTTCGCCGTGGCGATGGCCGACAGCCGGGCGCGGGCCGCAAGGGTCCGGGCCTGCACGCTGTGCAGCCAGTCCTGATCCTGCAACGCGGCCAAGGCTCCGGCCTGCGAAATCCGGCCCATCCCGAAATGGTCGCGCACCTTGTCGAAGGCCAGCGCAAGATCGGGGTTGGTGATCGCATATCCGACGCGGGCCCCCGCCATCCCATAGCCCTTTGAAAACGTGCGCATCCGGATCACCTGCGGGTGGTCGGCGGGGATGTCGGGCACGGTGCCGGGCGGGGCAAGGTCGGCATAAGCCTCGTCCAGGATCAGAAGCGTGTCGTCGGGCAGGTTCGCCACCATGTCCCGCACCACCGCGGCGGGGTGGGCGCTGCCCATCGGGTTGTCGGGGTTGGCGAAGTAGATCAGCCGGGCGCGGGTGGCCTTTGCGGCGTCCAGCAGGGCCTGTGGGTCCTCGTGGTCGGCCTTGTAGGGCACGCGGGACAGGTCGCCGCCGTAGCCCGCGACGTGGAAGTTGAAGGTCGGATAGGCGCCAAGGCTGGTCACGACGGGCGTGCCGGGATCCAGCGTCAGGCGGCAGATCAGGCCCAGCAGACCGTCGATCCCCGGCCCGACCGCGATATGCGCCGGTGTCACCCCGTGATGCGTGGCAAGCGCCTGTTTCAGATCGTGAATTTCCGGGTCGCCATACATCCAGACATCGCTTGCGGCGGCCTTCATCGCGGCGATGGCGCGGGGCGAGGGGCCAAAGAGCGATTCATTCGCCCCCAGCCGGGCGCGAAACGGGGTGGTGCTGCGGCGCTCCAGCGTTTCGGGGCCGGTGAAGGGCACGGTGGAGGGCAGGCTTGCGGCATGCGGGGTCAGAAAGCGGCTCATGCCGGGCAGGCTGGCATGGGGCGGGGCGGGGTGCAAGCCGGTTGCCAGGGCGGGCGACGGGCTGGCGCAAGGGTCGGCGGCGGACCTGCGACAGTTTGGCGGGCGGCAGCGGGTCGTAATCGCCCCTGGGTTGATCAGGATCAAAGAGCGTGGCGCGACCGGGATGCCACCTGCGGCCAGACGGACCACAACAGGAAGACTGCCATGCAGAGACTGATCCCGGGGCTTGCGATGACGATGGCTTTGGCTGGCCCAGCGGTGGCGGACCCGCTGCGCGACATGGCGCTGGGGCTTTTCGGCCCCCTGCCGGATGCGGTGACCGAGGTGGAGGGCGTCCCCGTGACCCCGGCGCTGGTCTATCTGGGGCGGGTCCTGTTCTTTGATCCGCGGCTGTCGGCGCAAGGGCAGCTGTCCTGTGCGGGGTGTCACGACCTGGCCAGCGGCGGCGATGACGGGCGGGTGGTGATGGTCGGCCAGGACGGGACCGAGGGGCTGCGCAACACCTCGACCGTGCTGAACGCGGTGCTGAACGATGTGCATTTCTGGGACGGGCGCGAGGCGGACCGTGCGCTGCAGGCCGGGGGGCCGGTGCGGGCGGGGCTGGCGCTTCTGGACGCGCCCGAGCCGATGCTGGCGCGGCTGCAGGCGGTGCCGGGCTATGGTGACCTGTTCTTGGCCGCCTTTCCGGGCGAGCCGATCACCGCCGACAGTCTTGCGCTGGCGCTGGAGGCCTTTGCCGCGACGTTGCTGACGCCCGCCCCGTTCGACGCCTGGCTGAAGGGCGACGACAGCGCCCTGTCGGCCGAGGCCAAGGCCGGGGTGCAGCTTTTCAACGACCGGGGCTGTTCGCTGTGTCATTACGGGCCGATGTTGGGCGGGGCCGACTATTATCCGCTGGGCCTGGTCGAGCTGCCGGGCATCGACATCAAGGCCGCAGACGAGAGTGCGGCGGGAGAGGGCGTGGACGAGTTCGTCTTCCGCACCGCCCCCTTGCGCAACGTGGCGCTGACCGCGCCGTATTTCCATTCCGGCAAGGTCGCGGATCTTGCGGGCGCGGTGGATGTGATGGCGGCGGGCCAGCTGGGCAGCCCGCTGGCGCCCGAAGAGACGGCGCAGATCGTCGCCTTCCTGGACAGCCTGACCGGCAGTCTGGAGATCACGCCGCCCGTTCTGCCCTAAGGCAGCGTCAGCGCAGGAACTTGCGGCGGCTTTCCTCGGCGATGGCCTGCCGCAGTTCCAGCCGGGCAAGCTCGGCCATGGCGGCCTTGCGCGCCGACTCATCGGTCAGGGTGGCAAGCAGGGCGCGTTGTGCAAGCACCTGTTTTTTCAGGATGATATCTTCCGGAAGCACCCCCGCCTCGGCCATGATGCGAAAGCCGACCGCGTCGCCGGGCGACACGAAGGCATCGTCGGGCCGGTCGGGCAGGGGCTTGCCCTCACCTTCCAGACCCTGAAGCTGGCCTGTCAGGCGGGCTTTCTGGATCTGTCGTTCGGCCAGGCGGGAAAGCCAGGACATGCGCGTCACCTCTGGCCGGAAGATGGGCGTTTCGGCGGGGCTGTGCAAGACCCTAGGGCGCGGGGCTGTAGGCGACGGTCAGGGTGTAGTCGGTCAAGAGGGGCGCACGACCCAGCCTGGCCAGGTCCTCGGTCGAGGGGGCCAGGCCGACCAGGCTGATTGTCAGGCCCGCCACGGTCGCATCGCGGGTGCCGTCGTCGCACAGGTTGCACAGGACGATCTGCTGCGCCGCGCCCGAGGCGGGAAGGACGGTGATTTCCGCGCGGATCATGCCTTCCCAGTAGCAATCGACCTGCGCGGGGCAGCGTTGGTCGACAAGGCCGGTCAACAAAAGCCTGTGCCCGGTCTTGGGGACCGTCACGCCCGCGCCGCCCGTCAGGGACAGCGTCGGCAGCGGGTCGGTGGAATTGCCCAGGGCCGGGCCGGCCAGAGCGACGGCAAGGGCGAAAAGCAGCGGGCGCATGGCGGTATCCTTTCCGGGGGTTCGCGTCAGTGTGACGTTTCTTCCCCGGAAAGGCTTGGTCCGGTTTTCCTCAAGCGCCGAAAATCAGCCCAGGTCGGCAAGGCGGGTCAGCGCCTCGGTGATCTTTGCGGCTTCCTCTTGCCGGGCTTCCAGGTTGGATTGCGCTTCCATCACCACATCCTCGGGTGCGGACTTGGCGAAGTTCGGGTTGTCGAGCCGCCCTTTCAGGCCGCCGATTTCGCGCGTCAGCTTGTCCAAGGCCTTTTGCAGGCGGGATTTTTCCTCGGCGATGTCGATCAGGCCCTGCAGCGGGATCGCATAGGCCGCGCCTTCGGCGTTGACGGCGATGCTGCCCTTGGGGGCGGGGCCTTCGGTGACAGTCTCGACGCGGGCAAGGCGCTTGATCAGCGTTTCGTTGCGGCTGAACGCCTGGCGGGCCTCGTCGGTCAGGCTGGTCGCCACAAGGTCGGCTTTCAGGCCCACCGGCACATGCACCTGCGCGCGGGCGCTGCGGATGTCGTCGATCAGCGTGGTGACGAAGGTCATTTCGCGCGTTGCGGCCTGGTCGATCAGGGTCGCGGGCAGCGTCGGCCAGTCGGTGTGAACGAGGAGCTTTTCGCGCTTGCCGGTGGTGCCCCACAGCTCTTCGGTGATGAAGGGCATGAAGGGGTGGAGGAGGATCATGCTCTGGTCAAGGACCCAGGCCATCGTCGCGCGGGTCTCAGTCGCGTCGGGGCCGTCGAACAGGGGTTTGGCGAATTCGACATACCAGTCGCAGACCTTGCCCCAGACGAACTTGTAAAGCGCGTCGGCGGCGGTGTCGAAGCGGAAGTCATTCAGGGCCTGGTTGACCTCGGCCAGGGTCTTGGCCGTCTCGCCGATGATCCACTTGTTCGCGGTGGCCTTCGGCGTGGGCGCAGGGCCGGTCACATGACCCTCCCAGACCCCGTTCATCTCGGCAAAGCGGCAGGCGTTCCACAGCTTGGTGCCAAAGTTCCGGTAGCCCGCGATGCGCTGGGTATCCAGTTTCAGCACGCCGCCAAGCGAGGCCATCGCCGCATTGGCAAACCGCAGCGCGTCGGCGCCGTATTCGTCGATGATCTCCAACGGGTCGATGACGTTGCCAAGCGACTTCGACATCTTCTTGCCCTTGGCGTCGCGGACGAGGCCGTGCAGGTAGACGGTGTGGAACGGAATGTCGTTCACCACGGCCAGCT
>ENA-UOWO01007729-UOWO01007729.1-activated-sludge-metagenome-genome-assembly--contig:-NODE-7729-length-10543-cov-19.052155_pt1 | contig 10543 bp, 10 predicted proteins | sample MGYA00238148_ERZ761564 | MGnify/ENA primary metagenome ERZ761564 (study PRJEB28885, sample SAMN05720194) | activated sludge metagenome | isolation source: Anaerobic digester | place: USA...
CATCAGGAGTCTCATGATTCTAAGTCCTTGATTTCATTAATGTTTTCCATTACACACAACCTCCATTACCCACTTTATTACACACATCGACAGTTGATTGCGATGGACGAAGCACGAGCATGTGCTGGCTCAAGGTAGCAAGGGCTCCTGAGAGATGTCTTGGCGTGCGCCAGTGCGGTGTACTGACGCAGCGACGGCGCCCGCATGCCAGGGCCAAGTGCTGAGACTGGGCGGACAGACCTACCCCTCGCGGCGACACAGCGCGCGGGGCATCAGTTCTACGACGGGGCTGGGGTGCCAAGGGCATCGGGCAATCTCCTCAAATCTTGGAGCCGCCGTGCCGGGGAGCCTTCTTGAAACCTTGCCTGCCGGTACGGCGGCAAGGTGCGGTCAAGACCGCAACGACATGCCGCTTCCTATTGGAAGCGCCACCACAGAGCGATGTTGGTCGAAGCGGTACGGGTCATGGACAGACCAAAGTGTTGAATTTAAAAGCCAGAACTCGGCCCGAGTACACCCGAACGGAATTCCAAAGTAAGCCTGGGGAATTTTACCATGAGCATGTTAGGCAAAGCCACTTCCTGGAATGCCAGGGCATTCATCACCCCGCCCATCTACCTCGGACCGGACGACAACACTTCCAGTCTCGAAACCAGAGAGCAAGTAGACCAACTGCTACGGACTTGTGAGCATCGAATCTCAGGTTGGCAGTCATCTGGACCTGCGCGGGTGATGCTATATCGCTATATCAGCATCCGGGGCAGATATGACACCGCCGGATTTTCTCTGCCGACCCTAGGTCCCGGAGAACAGAAGCCGTTGATCGCAGCTTCTGAAACCATCGCCGTATCAGACCATACCAAATCGGTTTTGCGGGGAACAGCGCAGCGCATGACGCTGGTACCGTGAGCGCCAATATCGAGCTTTCGTCCTCATCGCTCGATGGGCCGGCAACCGATCGATTCTTGCACAACGAGCAAGACGAGGCCACCTACAGCGGACGCCAAACCAATCACCTCGCCCGTCTACGTTCAGGGCATCTTCCCAGGCACCCGCGGAAGGTCATAACGACACAGCAGCCCTTGGCAGGGCAAGAAAGGAGCCGGTGATGTAGCGCTTCCGAAAGGAGACGAAGACATGCACAAGGACATTCCAACATCGAAGGTGTTCTATCGTCCCATCGAGGCTGCCATACGGTGGGCCGGGTTGCTGCGGTACCTGCCGATGATCCTGGCTGCGATCGCGTCACCGCGCTTCCTGCCTCCATCGTTGAATTGCCCGCGATGGAATGAGTGCCGGCTGTACTCGGAGCGTATCTATGACGGCATCCTCAACGGGGAGCTGCCCTACGGCCAGAACGGCATCACGCTCAATGATCCGAAGCTGCTGCAGTCGCCGGATCTGACCGTTCGCCATGTCGATCTGAAGCGCTGGATGCGCAACCACTATCCCGAGCACCGGCCAGGATTCCTGTTCAGCCGTGGCGAACGCATGGCGCATCCTTTTATCACCTTGGAAACAGGACAGGCGATCCTGATCGAGCGACTGGCCCTTCAGGCGGCCCTGGAGCATGCGCGTCGCCAGATGCAGGAATTGCAGGAGCAGCGCGACACCTTGCTCAAGCAGTCCACCGCGCTGCTGGCTTCCAAGCAATGCGAGATCAGCGAGCGAGCGGAGACGACGTATCTCAACATCATCGGCGGGATGCTGACGCTGATGCTGGGCCAGTCCCCTTCGGGTGTGCCCTATTCCAGCTTCAAAACACAGGAGGCACTCGTCTCGGCATTGGTCGCCCACTTCGGCGGCACCATGGGCATCACGGAGCGAACCTTGAACGGCAAGTTCGCCAACGCCAGGAAGTACGTCCGTAGCGCAAGCGCATGAGGTTTTTCCAGCTTGTATGTGCAACCGCGGAGATTGCATTTGCAATGTCTTTCCGCAGCCAGGTCTATTGAATAGAGGTCACGCCAACAAACGCCACCGAGCGTTCAGGAGTGACCGCCATGTCGCAGCCCCCTGTACTCCCGCCGAACGAGCGCCGCATCCTGCGGCTCGATGAAGTCGAAGCCAAGTCCGGCTTCAAACGCGCCCACATTTACAACCTGATGAAGAAGCGCCAGTTTCCCCAGGCGCTGCGCCTGGGCGTGCGCGCCGTCGGCTGGGATTCGATCGAAATCGACCAGTGGATCGCCGAGCGCCTCAACCACCGGACCTGACCCGTTCTCCCGCGGACTTCCCATTCCCAGCCGGAGAGCGCCATGCAGGTCGTATCCATCATTTCAACGAAGGGCGGCGTCGGCAAGACCACGACGGCCGCCAACCTGGGCGGGCTCGCCGCGGACGCGGGCCTGCGCGTGCTGCTGCTCGATCTCGACGTGCAGCCCACCTTGTCCTCCTACTACGAACTGACCCAGCGCGCGCCGGGCGGCATCTATGAGCTGTTGGCCTTCAACGAGCGCGACCTTGGCCAGCTCGTGTCCCGCACGATCATCGCGGGCCTGGACCTGGTGCTGTCCAACGACCACCGGGGCGAGCTGAACACCTTATTGCTGCATGCGCCGGATGGCCGCCTGCGGCTGCGGCATCTGCTGCCAGCACTTGCTCCCCTCTACGACCTGGTGCTGATCGACACCCAGGGCGCGCGTTCCGTGCTGCTGGAGATGGCGGTGCTCGCCTCCGACCTTGCGCTGTCGCCCGTCACGCCGGAAATCCTCGCGGCCCGGGAGCTTCGACGCGGCACCATGCAGTTGCTCGAAGACATCGCGCCGTACCGGCACCTGGGCATCGAACCGCCGCCGCTGCACCTGCTCATCAACCGCGTCCACCCGGTGTCGGCGAACGCCCGACTGATCCAGCAGGCCCTGCGCGACCTGTTCCAAGACCATGCCGGCATCCGCGTGCTCGCCACCGACGTGCCAGCCATCGAAGCCTATCCGCGCGCCGCGACGCGCGGCCTGCCGGTGCATCGGGTCGAGCACCGCCAGCCGCCCGGCAGGGTCGCGCCGGCCTCGCTCGACACGATGCGCGCGCTCGCGAGCGAGCTGTTCCCGCAATGGCAGGACAGATTTGCCGCAATGTCCGGTCGCCCGCCACGTCCTCTTGATGCCGGGAGGTCCCATGGCGAACGCACATGAACTGGCCCGCGGCCACAAGCGGCTGCGCGCGCTGATCGAGTTCGCGGTCGGTGAAGGCTGGCACGTCAAGCGCACGCCGGGCGGGCACCTCAAGTTCACCAAGGCCGGCTGCGCGGCGATCTACACCAGTTCGACCGCGAGCGACCACCGGGCCGAATTGAACGCCCGTGCGCAGATCCGCCGCGCCGAGCGAGAGGCCCGCATGGCGCCGGCCGGCGGTCGTGGGGACTGCGAGGGGTGCGGCCATGGCTGACATGACCTCGCAGGACATGGCCGGCAAGCTGCTCGCGGCCGGCTTCGAGCGCAGCGGCCCAGCGGCTACGGCCTTGAGCGACCCGATCGCGGACACGCCCATGGTCGTGACGCTGGACCAGCTGCGGCCCTACGACCATGACCCGCGCATGAAGCGCAACCCCGCCTACGAGGAAATCAAGGCGTCCATCCGCGAGCGCGGCCTGGACGCGGCGCCAGCCATCACCCGCCGGCCCGGCGAGGACCACTACATCATCCGCAACGGCGGCAACACGCGGCTGGCGATCCTGCGCGAACTCTGGTCGGAGACCAAGGACGAACGCTTCTTCCGCATATCGTGCCTGTTTCGGCCATGGCCGGAGCGCGGTGAAATCGTCGCGCTGACCGGGCATCTTGCCGAGAACGAACTGCGCGGTGGCCTCACGTTCATCGAGCGCGCGCTCGGCGTCGAGAAAGCACGCGAGTTCTACGAGCAGGAGAGTAGCGCCGCCCTGAGCCAGTCGGAACTGGCCCGCCGCCTGGCGGCCGATGGGTTCCCCGTCCAGCGGTCGCACATCACCCGCATGGCCGACGCGGTGCGCTACCTGCTGCCCGCCATTCCCACTGTGCTCTATGGCGGCCTGGGGCGCCACCAGGTCGAGCGGCTGTCGGTCATGCGGACGGCCTGCAAGCGCACCTGGGAGCACTATGCCAAGGACCGCACGCTGCCGCTGGACTTCGACAGCTTCTTTCAGGAGGTGCTGGCGCAGTTCGACACGCAGGGCGACGAGTTCGCGACGCAGCGCGTGCAGGACGAGCTGATCGGCCAGATGTCCGAGCTGCTGGGCATCGGCTACGACGTGTTGGCGCTGGACCTGACCGAATCGGAAAGCCGCCACCGGGCGCTGGTCAGTGACCCGACGCCACCTGCGGCGCCGCCGGCGTTGCCTTCGCCCACCGCCGGCACGCCGCCTCCCCCGGGCGTAGCATCGTCCATCGCCAAGCCTGCAGCGGCGGCCAGTCCTCCACCCGCCAGCCCTCCGGCGTCCGAGCCCACCTTGCGCGAGGATACGGCCCGAGAGACGACAACGGAAAGCCCCGCGGCCGCACCAGGCGATCTGCTTCTCGAGCACATCGTCTCGCCGGCACCGACGACCGAACGGCTGCAGTCGATCCAGCGCATGGTTGCCGACCAGTTGGGCGATGCGCTGCCGCCCGACTTCTCGGCGAGCGTGCTGCAGTCCATCCCGGTGCAAGCCGGCGGGCTCTATCCGATCTCCGACGTCTGGTACATCGACGCCGGCCTGGACACGCCCGATCGGCTGCGCATCCACATCGCGCAGTTCGCGCGCGAGATCGCCGGGGAGGCAGCCCTGGACGAGTGCATCGAGGATCGCTCCGATGGCATCGGCTTCGTTTGCTGCGCGCCCGCCCATGCACCATCGCCGCTCGGCCGGGCGGTGCTGGCGCTGCTCATCACTCTGACGGGTCAGCCCACTGCTGAAGCGGGCGTGGATGGCGCGCAGCTCGCCGCCGACTTGCCAGCACTGCTGCACGGCCAGGGTCAACACCACGGCGACTGCACAAGGCGCTTGAGCGACACGGCGTTGGTCAAGCTATTTCGGCTGCTCCGCCTGGCCCGGCGTCTGCTGGACCTGGAAGCCGGCACCACGGCGCCCGGGACGTGAGCGAGGGAGGCCGCATGTCCACATCGCATCCGCTCAACCAGGCCGTGATTGCCCAGGCGCTGTATGACCTTCGCAACGGCCAACTGCGCCGCTGCAAGGCCATGGGCTTCGGCGAGGCCGAGCTGGATGCGCTCAAGCACCCCGCGCTGATCAGCGTGCTGGCCAACGCCAGCGTCTCGTGGTGCTCGGTCACGGTCAACCGCGAAGTGCTGCAGCGCCTGCTCAACCAGGCACAGGACGTGGAGAAGGAAATCGCCACGGTCGATCGCATGCTGCGGCTGGGGGCCAGCACGGAGATGGTCAGCCGCTTCTATGGCCTGACCCATCAGGAAGTCGCCCTGCGGCGGGAGATCCTCGGCCTGCCCAAGCGCAAGGGGCGCCACCCCGTCCTGGACGAGACCCAGGACACCGAACTTTGGCGGCAATGGAAAGCCGTGACCAGCAGCAGGAACGTCGATCTGGAGGATGAGACCTCGATTCTCGATGCGGCCATGGACCTGGCCGAGGGCATGTCACTGCCGCTCTCGGTGGTCTGGGCCGCGATCAGGAACTGGGTCGATCAGGGATTGGACTAGGCCATGGCCGTGGACGACACCGCCCCACGAGCCCCGCGTCAAGGCCCCATCGCACTCGCCGACCTGTTCGACGCTGCGCTGAAGGACCTCACGCCCAATCCAAATCCCCGCGCGCCAGCGCCCATGGCAGTGCCCACGCCTGCGGCGTCCGGCGACGCCTTCCTATTCAGTGGCAATCGGCACGAGAGCGTGCCGCGGCGGCTGTTCGTCGACCGCCGCCTGACACCGCTGGAGCGCAACGCCTGGCAGGTGTTCCGGCTGATGCTCAACGACGACGGCGTCACGACGTTCCCGACCTATGAGCAGTTGCGCCCATGGCTGGCGTCCATGCCCTGCGCGGGACAAGCCTCCCACGAGACCGTCGCGCGGGCGCTGACGCTGCTGCGCCTGACGCGCTGGCTGAGCCTCGTGCGACGACGGCGCGACCCCAAGACCGGCCGCATCCTCGGAAACCTCTACGTCCTGCACGACGAACCCCTGACACTGTTCGAGGCCATGCAGCTCGACGCCGACTACCTGGCCCTGGTCAGCCAGTCGCTGGGGCATTCCGCCAAGGCCGTCCAGGTGGTGGGACTCAACACCCTCCAGGAGATCGCGGACGACCCGATGTTGTCCGGACGCACCTTGCCGTCGCGGCTGCAAGTGCTCGCCGAGCGCCTGGCCGACCAGGGCATCACCGCCACCGCAAGTTATCCACAGGAGGATGCGATCCACGATTCCGAAGAAGGGCCCGCCAGCCTTCTTCGGAATGGCGAACGCCCTTCTTCGGAATCCGAAGCAGGGCCGAAACCCGCGCCAGACGGCGCTCTTCGGAATCCGAAGCAGGACCGTACAGTACGTAGTAGTCGTATTGATGAAGTACGTACTACCGCGCAGGCGCGCGCGCTGGGCGACCTGCAATGGCCCAAGCGTTTCGCGGAACTGAAGGCGGAACAGCAAGCCGGCGCCAGGATGGCGTTGCAGCAAGTGGACGCTGTCCTGCGGCAGGCTGTGCTGGACGAGTGGGCCGCACGGTGCGGCAAGCATGGCATCCGCAACCCCGCCGGGTACCTGTTCGGCATCATCCAGCGCGCCATGCGCGGCGAGTTCAATGCGTGGGCCAAGCAGACCAGCCCGGCAGCGCCAACACCATCGGCGGCGCGAGCGCCACCGCCCGAGCCGCCGCGCAACGTCGTGCCGCCCGCGGTGGCCCGGCAGCACATCGAGCGCCTGCGCGATCTGCTGCGCAAATCCTGAGCGCAGGGCCTGGCAAGGCCATGAAGCAGACCTCCTTGGCGGTCGGCAGAAACGGTCCCCAGGGGACGGCTGTGTGGTGAAACGCCGGACGACGGCGCGACATGCTGCGCAAAACCTGAGTAGAGCGCCTGCAAGACCATGAAGCAGACCTCCATGGCGCTCAACGGAACGGTCCCCTGGGGACGGCTGCGCGGCGAAGGATCGTGTCGAACGGCAGCGCGACGTGCGGTGCAGTACGCATACCGTCAACGACCGAGGCACGGAGCGCCAACGTGAATGCTCCGGCCTCCAAGGGACCGTTGCGCGCTGCGCCGCCAGCGCGCATAGAACCGGGGGCCGGCTCATTTCGGTTTGTTGACTGACTGCCTTCCGCTGCATGCGGATGCTGGCGGCTCCCTGTCCAACTGCGAGCGCTCACCATGGCAACCAGCAACGAACCATTGCAACTCAACCTCGGCTCCCTGCGCAGCGCGATGTCGCTGACGCTGCACACGCATCACGCTTCCCGCATCTGGCACGGCCGCGCCGCCGCCGAAGGGCGACCCGGCATCGTCGGCCTGAACGGCTACATCGCGGTGATGAATAAGATGAAGCGCGGCTCGGAGCAGGACGACCCCTACAGCGACTGGTGGATGCTGCGCATCGAGGACAAGCTCGACCAGACCAGGACCACGCTGCAGACCTTGCGCAAACAAGTGGACCAGGCACTGGCGGGCGTGCCTGCGGCATTGAGCCTGGGCGAGAACCTCAACGTGCAGCCCGTCAAGCTGCCGCTGTTCGTCAATGCGCAGTTGGGCTTTGCCGCCGTCTATCTCCTGGCCGACTACGACGACATCGCGCGCAAGCTGATCCTCGCCCACCACACCGCGCTCATCGACCGCAGCACTTTGGAGCGCTGGCTCAACGAGGGCGCGCACGCGCTGCGCAGCCTGTTCTCGCTGGCCCAGCAGTACCGCTACTCGGGCTGCACCCGCGACGATTTCGCGGCGAAGAATGCCGCAGCGCGGGTCGCGCTGGAGAAGTTCGGCGAGTTGCCGCAGGACGTCCTCGAAGGCACGCGCCGCTCGACGTTTGCGCCACCCATGGTGCGCCGTGGTCTGCAACAGCGCGGTGAGAATCCTGCCGCAGCCGCTACCAGCGTCGATGGTGATGCGGCCGCTGCTGCCGACCCGTCCGAAGGCGCAGCCACTGCCGGCGAGGACGAATCCGCATGAGCGATCTGAACCAGCCGACCCGCTACTTCCGGGGCCTGCAACAGGGAGCCTTCATGCGCCTGGAACACGCGGCCTCTCTAAAAGGCCTTTTAAAGCCTTTTAAAGGTAAAGGGGACTTGGAGGCCTGGGCCAGCCAGTGCTTCGCCATGCGCGACGAGTTGATCGGCCTGGCGCAGCGACAAGTGCTGCAACAGGCCGGTGGGCATCCCTTCCATCTGCTGCCCGTGGAACTGGCCCAGCAGACCACTGGCGCGGGAACGACGTTCCTGCGCTGGCGCAGGAACGACCGCTCGGCCATGGGCGTGGCCCTGTGGCAGGAGCTGATGGCGAGCACCAGCACGCCGGTCAACCTGCTGGCCGACCTGCACGCGATCGAGCTGCAGCGCATCACGCTGAACATGCAGATCAGCCTGTTGCACACCCTGGGTAGGCAGGCCCAGGAGTGCGCCAGCAAGGCCGCCGAGGCGGAAGACGCCTACCTGCGCCGGCTCGCGTCCATACCCCCCGGAGTGCGCGATCGGTGATCGCGTCGGGCACCCCAGCACGCGCCCGACGCCGACATGGCACGGGTATTTCAACCACCAAGGAGATTGCACCATGAGCACGCATTTTTCGGGCGAAGGCAACATCGGCTCGCCCCCCGAGTACCGGGAGTTCCCCAACGGCAACGACGAACCGCGGCGCTTGTTGCGGCTGAACGTGTATTTCGACAACCCCGTTCCCACCAAGGGCGGTGACTTCGAGGACCGCGGCGGCTTCTGGGCGCCGGTGGAAATCTGGCACCGCGACGCCGCACACTGGAAGGACCTTTACCAGAAGGGCATGCGCGTGCTGGTCGTCGGCCGCATGGAGCGCGAACCCTGGACCGACAACGAGGATCAGCCGCGCGAGACCTGGCAGATCAACGCGCGCAGCGTCGGCATCCTGCCGTTCCGCATCGAGTCCGTCGTTCTGAGCCCCAAATCGCAGGAGACCGCACAGGACGCGCAGCCCAAGCCCCAGGCCGCCCAGGAACCGGCAGCGTCGAAGGAGCCCAAGCGCAGGAAGTGATCCGGCGTGGGGGCGGCCGCAGTACGTTGCCGCCCCCCATGTCCTCGCGAGCTATCCCCAGGGGATAGCTCCATCAGCGTCCACCGGCTTCCGCGCGCTCCCGAACATCGCGGCTCCCGGCTCGCACACCGCCGGCCGCACGCCATCCCGCCCAAGCCGTTCCATCGGCGTGAAAGCGGTCGCTGCCGCATGCAGCTTGTTTGCTGCTGCCCCAACAGGCGCTCGGCATCCTCGATCCCAGCAACTCCATGAACAACGGGAAGCGGATGGACGGACATGCGGCTGTTTCTGTGCGAGAAGCCCTCCCAGGGCAAAGACATCGGCCGGATTCTCGGCGCCACGCAGCGCGGTGAAGGCTGCCTCAACGGCTCCGGTGTCACGGTCACCTGGTGCATCGGCCATCTCGTCGAAGCGGCAGCACCCGAGGTCTATGACGCGGCGCTCAAGCGCTGGTCGCTGGAACAGCTGCCCATCATTCCCCAGCAGTGGCGGGTCGAGGTCAAGCCGAAGACCGCCACGCAATTCAAGGTCGTCAAAGCGCTTCTGGCGAAGGCGACCCAGCTTGTCATCGCCACTGACGCCGACCGCGAAGGCGAACTGATCGCACGCGAGATCATCGACCTGTGCGGCTACCGCGGTCCCATCGAACGCCTGTGGCTGTCGGCGCTCAACGATGCGTCCATCCGCACCGCGCTCGCCAAGCTGCGGCCCTCGGCCGAGACGCTGCCGATGTATTACTCGGCGCTGGCGCGCTCGCGCGCCGACTGGCTCGTGGGCATGAACCTCAGCCGGCTGTTCACCGTGCTCGGGCGGCAGGCCGGCTACGATGGCGTGCTGTCGGTCGGGCGTGTACAGACCCCGACGCTCAAACTCGTGGTGGACCGCGACCGAGAGATCGCGGCCTTCGTGTCCGTGCCGTACTGGGCCATCGACGTGTCGCTGTCCGCAGGCGGTCAGACGTTCACCGCGCAGTGGGTGGCACCCGATGCCAGCACCGACGACGCCGGCCGCTGCCTGCGGCAGCCCGTCGCACAGCAGGCCGCGCAGCAGATCCGCGCCGCGGGCAGTGCCCAGGTGGTGTCGGTCGAGACCGAGCGCGTGCGCGAAGGCCCGCCGCTGCTGTTCGACCTGGGCACCTTGCAGGAAGTCTGTTCCAAGCAGCTTGGGCTGGACGTGCAGGAAACCTTGGAGATCGCCCAGGCCCTGTACGAGACGCACAAGGCCACGACGTACCCGCGCTCGGATTCGGGCTACCTGCCCGAAAGCATGTTCGCCGAAGTGCCCACGGTCCTGGACAGCCTGCTCAAGACCGATCCCACGCTGGCCCAGATCATGGGCCAGCTCGACCGCACCCAGCGCTCGCGCGCCTGGAACGACGGCAAGGTGACGGCGCACCACGGCATCATCCCGACGCT
>ENA-UOWO01007731-UOWO01007731.1-activated-sludge-metagenome-genome-assembly--contig:-NODE-7731-length-10542-cov-11.013064_pt1 | contig 10542 bp, 7 predicted proteins | sample MGYA00238148_ERZ761564 | MGnify/ENA primary metagenome ERZ761564 (study PRJEB28885, sample SAMN05720194) | activated sludge metagenome | isolation source: Anaerobic digester | place: USA...
ACATGAAGAAGAGAACCCACGGATTCCAGGTGCTCCTGCCCCTCTCGGTGCTGGCGATCCTGATCCTCATCAACCTGATCAAGGGCGCGGATTACTTCAGCGTCACGCTCATCAACGGGGCGCTGTACGGCAATATACCGAACATCCTGTTCGGCGCGTCGGAACTGGTGATCCTGGCCATAGGGATGACCCTGGTCACCTCCTCGTCGGGCGGCCAGGATATCAGCGTCGGGGTCGCGGCGACGATAAGCTCGAGCGTATTCGTCCGCGTGCTTCTCGGCTCGGCGAGCATCACCTGGACGACCATCCTGGTCGCGTTCCTCATCAGCTGCCTGGTCGGCATCGTCATCGGCGCCTTTAACGGCTCCCTGGTCGCCATGTTCAACGTCCAGCCGATGGTCGCGACGCTCATCCTATTCACCGCCGGCAGGTCGATAGCGTTCCTGATCGATGGCAGGCTGTCACCGATACTGGCCAACGACCTGACGAGCCAGATCGGCAGCGTTATACCGGGCGTCCCGATCCAGACGCCCATAATCCTGACCGCCGTATTCATAGCAGTCGTCGCCGTGTTCCTCAAGGCGACGAACCTCAGGCTGTACTCGGAGGCCGTCGGGATCAACCCGAGGGCCGCGCGCCTCAACGGCATCGACCCGGTGAGGATCAAGCTCCTGACCTATATGATCCTCGGCGTCTGCACGGCCGTCGCCGGCTTCATAGCCGTTACCAAGGCCGGTCGCCATGACAGCGTCAATCTGCTGAAATTCTGCGAGATGGACGCGATCCTGGCGGTCGCGATCGGCGGCAACCCGCTCGGCGGGGGCAGGTTCAGCGTATCCGGCTCGATAATCGGCGCGTATACCATTGAGGTACTAAACCGGACCCTGCTACGCCTCGAGGTGGACCCCGAGACGATCAAGGCGTTCAAGGCCGTCTTCATACTCGTGCTGATGGTCGTATCGTCGCCCGTGGTCAGAGCCTACGCGGCGAAGGGCGTCGCGCGGCTTCGAGCCAGGCTCGACGCCACGGTCGCCAGGAAGCCGCGAGACCCGGAACGGGAAGAGGCCTAGGGTGGAAGCGATGAACACGACACAGCGCAAAGAGGCTATAAGCAACTCGAACCTGCTCTTCGCCATCGCCGCGACCATATTCGTACTCATGTACGGTTTCGCGGTCATCTGCTACCCGAGCAGCTTCCTGCAGTACCAGACCTTCTTCGACCTGTTCAACCTGAACGCCCCGCTGATCATCCTGACCCTCGGCCTGAGCATCGTCATGATAGGCGGCGGCATCGACATCTCGGTCGGCGCCGTGACCGGCCTCGTAACCATGTGCTGCGCGGTTTTCTTGGAATCCGGGACGGGGAGCGTCGGAGGCTCGATGCTCCTCGCGCTGGGCATAGGCCTCGCGTTCGGCCTCCTCCAAGGCTTTCTCGTAGCGTACCTGGAAATCCAGCCGTTCATCATTACGCTATCGGGCATGTTCCTGGCCAACGGGCTCCTGACGACCATACACAAGGATCCTCTCAACGTGACCCTGCCGGAGTTCGTGCTCCTCAGGGACTTCGAGCTCGTCGTCCCGTGGCTCGGCACCACGAACCGGCTCGGCAACTTCATCCCGCTCGCGATCAAGCCGGGCACCGTCGTCGCGGTGGCACTCATCGCCCTGCTCGCCGTACTGATGCGATGGTCGCGCTTCGGGCGGAACCTCTACGCCGTCGGTGGCAATAGCCAGAGCGCGCTGATGCTCGGCATCAACGTAAAGCGGGCCAAATTCGGCTCCTACGTGCTCAGCGGGCTACTCTCCGGCGTCGCGGGCTTCGTCTTCATAATGACGACGGGAGCGGGGAACATCGGGAACGCGGCCGGGTTCGAGATGAAGGCGATAGCCGGTTCGATCATCGGGGGTACGATGCTCTCTGGCGGCGTCGGGAACCTGATAGGCTCGCCCATCGGGGCGCTGACCCTGCTCACGATCAACGAGCTCATACGCGCCGCCGGCGTCAACTCGAATTTCCAGTCCATCGTGAGCGGGCTGCTCCTGTGCATCTTCATCGTGCTGCAGAGCGTCGTCCTCTGGCTACGCGGAGCGCGCGGCCTACGGCGCGCCCTACCCGCATGGCTGACGCCAAGCGGCAAACGCGGATAGATAGAGACATGGAAGAAAAGATCACCGTAAAGGAGATAGCCCGCCTCGCTGGGGTGTCCATAGGCACCGTCGACCGCGTACTCCACGACCGGGGCGGCGTCTCCTCCAAGACGCAGGCGAGGATACGCGAGATCATATCGTCGCTCGGCTACGAGCCCGACGTCCTCGCGAGGCAGCTATCGCTCAAGAAGAACTTCACCTTCCGCGTGATCCTGCCGCGATCGGATCAGGATTCGGGTTACTGGGCGCTCTGCCTCCAGGGCATCAGGCGAGCCGAGCTCGACCTCGCCCGATACCGCTGCGACGTGCGCGTCGACGAGTTCGACCGCTACGACGAGGCGGCCTACCGGGTATTGCTCGAGAGCGTCCTCGAGGATCCCTGCGACGGCCTCCTCCTCGCTCCCGCCATGCCGGAGATACTCTGCGGAGCCCTGGCCAGGCTCGGAAGCCGCGCCGGGGGCGATGGAACCCGGGACGAGCCCGGTTCGACGCCCTACGTCTTCTTCGACGGCATCCTCGAGTGCGCCTCGCCGCTCGCCGTCGTGGCCCAGGACCCGTTCCGAGGCGGCTACCTAGCCGGGCGCGTCATGTCGCTCCTGTCGCCGGGCGCCGGCCGGCTCGTGGCCCTCTCGGCGCATGCCGAGGATAGGCATATCGCCCGGCGCATCGACGGGTTCCGATCCTTCTTCAGCGACCACCACTCGGAACGGCGCATCGACGCCGTCGATTGCCCCGGACTCGACGGTAGCTCGGCCAAGGAGGGAGCGCTCGAGAGGATCTTCGGAAACGCCGCGGATATCGCCGGCATCCTCGTGGCCAATTCCTCGGGCCACCTCGTCGGGGACTGGCTCGCGGCCAGGGGGCTCAAAACCAAGCTATCGCTCGTCTCATGGGACGCCGTACCGGATAACGTGCGGGCCCTCGCCGACGGCTCGATCGACTGCCTCGTGTCGCAGCGCCCGGCCGAGCAAGCGCGCGAGGCGCTCGAGCTTCTCTTCCACGCGGTGGTGCTCGGTGAAGGGGCGCTGGCGTCGCGCCGTCCGGCGGAGATACCGCTCGAACTGTTCTTTAGAGAGAATATCCCGCTGGGAGAATAGAATACGCGATCCGGGCCGCCGCCCTTCCGGCGACCGGGACCGCGAGGAGGCTCGAGATGACTAACAAAAAAGGCCGGGATTACGTCATCGGCATAGACTTCGGGTCGGACTCGGTCCGGGCCCTGGTCGTCGACGCGGCCGACGGCGAGCCGCTCGGCACCGCGGTTAGCTCCTATCGACGGTGGGCCAAGGGCATGTACTGCGACCCCAAGGCGAACCGTTTCCGCCAGCATCCCCTCGACTACGTCGAGAGCCTCGAGGAATGCGTGGTAGCAGCGCTAACGAACGCCGGAGCCGGCGCGGCGTCCAGGGTACGCGGCCTCACCGTCGACACCACCGGCTCCACGCCCTGCCTCGCCGACGAGTCGGGCTCTCCCCTCGCGCTGTGGCCGGAGTTCTCGGACGATCCGGACGCCATGTTCATGCTCTGGAAGGATCACACGTCGGTGCGCCAGGCGGAGCGGATCAACGCGGTGGCCAGGACCTGGGGCGGCGAGGACTACACCAAGTACATCGGCGGCATCTACTCGTCCGAGTGGTTCTGGGCCAAGGCGCTCCACCTCGTCGAGGACGGGGCTAAGGCCGCCCGGGTTGCGGCCACCGTGATAGAGCACTGCGACTGGATGCCCTCCCTGCTGACCGGCGTCACGCGGGCCTCGGACATTCGGCGCGGCAGATGCGCGATGGGACACAAGGCCATGTGGCACCCGTCCTGGGGAGGCTACCCGAGCGCCGCCTTCTTCGACCGCCTCGACCCCCGCCTCTCCGAGCTAGCCGCTAGCCTGGGTACGGAGACCTACACCGCGGAGGAAGCCGCCGGCAGGCTCTGCCCGGAATGGGCCGGGCGGCTCGGGCTGTCGACCGACGTCGTCGTCGGTGTCGGCGCCTTCGACGCCCATATCGGCTCGGTCGGCGGCGATATAGCGCCAGGGACCCTCGTCAAGATCATGGGCACGAGCACCTGCGACGTCATGATCGGGCCCAAGCCGGTGGCCGGCGCGCCCGAGAGGCTCGTGGCCGGTATCTGCGGGCAGGTCGACGGTTCGGTCGTACGCGGTATGATTGGCTACGAGGCCGGGCAGTCAGCCTTCGGCGACTGCTTCGCCTGGCTCAGGCACCTGCTCGCGTGGCCGGCCCGGGCCGGCCTCCTCGGATCGGGCGTCGACCCCGAGGCCTTCGAGGACAGGATACTCCCGGCCCTCGAGTCCGAGGCTGCCGCGATAGACCCGGCGCGCTCGGGAGTCGTGGCTCTCGACTGGCTCAACGGGCGCCGCACGCCGGACGCCGACCAGGGCCTGACCGGAGCGATAGCCGGGCTCAGCCTCGGCACGGACGCGCCGTCGCTCTACCGCGCGCTGATCGAAGCCGCCGCCTTCGGGAGCAGGGCCATCGTGGAGAGGATGCGCTCGGAGGGCCTGCCGGTCGAGCGCGTCGTCGGGATAGGCGGCGTGGCGCGCAAGAGCCCGCTCGTCATGCAGATCAGCGCCGACGTCCTCGGGATGGACATAGCCGTATCGTCGAGCGACCAGTCATGCGCGCTCGGCGGCGCGATGTTCGCCGCGTGCGTCGCCGGCCTCTATCCGAGCGCCCTCGACGCTCAGGCGTCGATGCGGGCCCCGATAGAGCGGACCTACTCGCCCGAACCGGGATGCCGCGCCGTCTACGACGCGCTCTACGCCAAATACAAGGCCCTCGGCGCCTTCGCCGAGAAGGAGATGAGGAAATGATAGACCTGAAGGAATACGAGTTCTGGTTCGTCGTCGGCTCCCAGGACCTCTACGGCGACCAGGTCCTCAAGACCGTCGACGAGCATTCGAGGAAGATGGTCCAGTCACTCGACCAGAGGCTGCCCTGCCGCCTCGTCTGGAAGCCCGTCGTGCTCGGCTCCGACGAGATACTCAGGCTCGTGCGCGCGGCCAACGCCGACCCGCTCTGCGCCGGCATCGTCACCTGGATGCACACCTTCAGCCCGTCCAAGATGTGGATAGCCGGCCTCTCCGAGCTCAAGCGCCCGCTCTGCCATCTCCACACCCAGTTCAACCGCGACATCCCGCTCGACTCGATAGACATGGACTTCATGAACTTGAACCAGTCGGCCCACGGCGACCGCGAGCATGGCTTCATCGGGGCGCGCATGAGGATACCGCGCAAGGTCGTGGTCGGCCACTGGGAGGACCCGGCCGTCGTCGGCAGGCTATCGGGATGGATGCGCGCCGCCGCGGCCTTCGCCGACGGCAAGGCGCTCAAGGTAGCCCGTTTCGGCGACAACATGCGCGAGGTGGCGGTCACCGAGGGCGACAAGGTCGAGGCCCAGATCAAGCTCGGCTGGTCGGTCAACGGCTACGGCGTCGGCGACCTCGTCGAGTCGGTAGCCTCGGTTCGCGAGCCCGACGTCGACGCCCTCGTACAGGCCTACGGGCGCGAGTACGAGCTGGCCCCCGAGGCCCGGAGCGGCAAGGGCGCTGAGCGCGTGCGCGAGCAGGCCAGGCTCGAGCTCGGCATGCGGGCCTTCCTCGAGGCCGGCGGCTTCGGGGCCTACACCGACACCTTCCAGGATCTCCACGGCCTGCCGCAGCTCCCGGGCCTAGCGAGCCAGCGCTTGATGGCCGACGGCTACGGCTTCGGCGCCGAGGGGGACTGGAAGACCGCCGGCGTCGTACGCGCGATGAAGGTCATGGCCGCAGGACTGGGCGGTGTATCCTTCCTCGAGGACTACACGTACAACCTCGACCCGGCGGGGCCGTCGGCCCTGAGCGCCCACATGCTCGAGGTCTGCCCGTCGATAGCGGCGGGCAAGCCCCGCCTCGAGGTCCACCCGCTCGGCATCGGCGGCAAGGCCGATCCCGCGCGCCTGGTGTTCTGCGGCGAGCCGGGCCCGGCGATCAACGCCACCCTCGTCGACATGGGCGGCCGCATGCGCATGATCGTCAACGAGGTAGACGCGATCGAGCCGAAGCCGATGCCCAAGCTTCCGGTAGCGCGCGTCCTCCTCAGGCCGAGGCCGGACCTGGCCCGCGCGGCCGAGTGCTGGATCATCGCCGGCGGCGCCCATCACACGGGCTACTCCCGCGTCGTCAAGACCGAATGGATGCGCGACTGGGCCGAGATGGCCGGCGTCGAGTTCCTCCTCATCGACGCGAAGACCGAGCCCGAGGAGCTCCGCAAGGAAATACGCTGGAACGAAGTGGCCTACAGGCTGGGGATCTAGACATACGAAGAGATACATACCACGGAGGCACAGAGGCACGGAGAAAAAAATGGAGGGAGGAACCCAAGTGAAGAGGAAAACTATAAAACCTTGCGTGATAGGAAACCATGATCGAAGCCAGAGCATGGAAAGACTCCATGCACCACTTGGGTATCCCTCATTCTCTTCTCTCTCCTTATTGCCTCCGTGTCTCCCAGCGTTCCGCACTGCTCACGCTGGCTCCGTGGTTTGAATCGGATTATGGTACGCGGAGGTGTACTTTGGGTAAATTTGACGCGATCAGGGAGGAGGCCTGCGCGGCCAACCTCGAGATAGACAGGCTCAGGCTGGCCATCCTCACCTGGGGAAACGCCTCCGCCTTCGATCCAGCCTCGGGAGTCTTCGCCATCAAGCCGTCGGGACTTGGCTACGGAGAACTCAACCCAGACAGTATGGTTATCGTCGACCTGACTGGCGCGGTGGTCGAGGGAAAGCTGCGGCCGTCGTCCGATACCAAGACCCATCTCGTCCTGTACCGAAGCTTCGCGGGCATCCGCGGCGTCTGCCACAGCCATTCGCCCTACGCGGTAGCCTGGGCCCAGGCCGGGCGCGGCATTCCCTGCCTGGGCACGACCCATGCCGACCAGACTGCCGGCGAGATTCCCTGCACCCCGATGATCGGCCCCGAGGCCGTGGCGAGGGATTACGAGGAGGGCACCGGAGAGCTCATCGTCGAGACCTTCAGCGGCAAGAAGCCCCTCGAGTCCCCGATGGCGCTCGTGGCCGGGCACGGCCCCTTCACCTGGGGCAAGAGCGCGATGGACGCGGTGCGCAACGCCGCGGCCCTCGAGGAAATCGCCCGGATGGCACTGCTTACCTATCGGCTCGATCCTAACGCCAGCCCCCTGCCCGACCACGTCATGCGCAAGCATTTCGAGCGGAAACACGGGCCGGGCGCGTACTACGGTCAGCCGAGCTGACCCATACCCGCCCTGTATCCACTAAGAGATACTATAGAATCTAGCTAGATTTCGATACCATTGAACTGGAGTCGATCCTGTTCACGGACACTAAGCCCCAAAGAGGAGCACTACGCTACCCGCGCCCAAGCCGTGCTCGACGACGACGCGTTGCTATAGGTAGGCTAATCCGCTAAGATACGGATCAGAGACGGCCGAGCCGGCAAACATCACCATGGAGCGGCAGAACAGCCATGACCGGTACCACCATCACGATAGCGCTGTGCGACGATGACGACGACCTCCGCGCCGAGCTGCTCGCCCTCGTCGCCACCATGAAGCCGCCCGAGGGCTTCGAGCTGGACGTAGCCCAGTACGACTCCGGGGACGGGCTCGCGAACCGGCTCAAGGCCGGCGATCGCTTCGATATAGCGATACTCGATATGATGATGCCCGGCATGGACGGCATCGAGACCGCCAGGTCGATACGCGCCGTAGACGCGGATACGGTGATCATCTGCCTGACCAATTCCCCGGAATACGCGATTCAGTCATACAGAGTCGACGCCTTCGACTATCTGCTCAAATCGGGGGACGCGAGCGACCTGAAGGCGACGCTCTCGAGGGCCTTCTCGGTCGTCGCCTCCCGCGAGGCGGCGAGGCTGCACGTCAAGTCCGGCACGACGACGCACTACGTCCGATGCCGGGACATCGAATACGTAGAGGTGAACGGTAAGAAGCTATCGTACCACTTAGCCTCCGGCCAGGTCATCGACTCGTACAAGCCGATGCGCGAGCTCGAGGCCGAGATAGCCGAGCATCCTCGGTTCTTCGCCATCCATCGCTCCATCGTCGTCAACCTGGCCTACGTAGCGGAGATCGACCCTCGCTTCGTGCGAACCGTCTCGTCCGATAGGCTACCGGTCGCCCGCGGGAAATACCCATCGCTCGAGGAAGCGTTCCTGCGTCACGCGACGACAGAGCGGGCCTGACCGGGCATTCCCTGAATAGCGCCTTTTCGGGCGCGAATTGGCGCCCGAAGGCGTTGCCCGTCATCGCTCCTTCCAATAGCATTGACCTTCGGCCCTATCCCGTTTCGGAGCGCATGCCCCGGACAGGACGCGGCCGATATCATCGACGGCTCCGCCGACGCGGCGCCGCTAACCATTCGGAGGTTTCATGAAAAAGCTATTCATCGTCATGGCCATCTCGATCGCGTTCGCCGCGAACGCATTCGGTCAGTCCGCCTTTGAGAACGACATGCTGATCGCGCCGGGTACGCCGAACGTGACGCTCGGCTTCGACTTCGGTCTCGGCCTGAACGCCGGTTTCGAGTATCCCCTCGGTAGCTTCGACATCGATACCGCCCGCTTCACCTACGGTGCCAAGGCAGTCGGTAGCCTCCGCTTCGCCGGCGGCGTGATGGGCCTCGGCGTCGGAGCCGTCGGTACGCTCCACTTCGCGTGGGGATGCCTGGATCTCCCCGAGGCGTTCGCCTGGGCCAGGAACATCGATACCTTCATCGGCGTCGGTCTCGGCTACAGCGGCATCCTCTACTCCGAAGGTGCGATCGGCGGCCTCGGCCTCTTCTCCCACGGTGGCTCCAGCTATTTCTTTAGCGAGAACATGGCCGTCACGGTCGCCGGCGGACTCGGCGGATCGTACCTCGGCGTGCTCCTCAAGCTGTAGGCCGGCACGCGAACGACCCGGTCGCGCCGCGACCGGGAATTGGCACCGCCCGATCGACGGGGCGGCGCCTTTTGGGTTCGATCCCTCCCCGCCGCCTCGAAACGCTCGTTTCCCGCCCTGAAGCGCTCACCATAAATTCCCGCCCTTTGGTACCATTACCACGTGCGAACGGCCCGATGCGTCTTCCTTCACTAAACGTTAGGTTCCATGAAAGTCAGCACGTTCTCGGGGTAATTACGACGTATCCGTCACCGCGCGTGAGGATAGGCGGCGCCAAGACGCCGCAGACAGACTATGTAAGGAGTACCAAGATGCTTCAACAGCGACCATCAACAATCCGGCGTTCGTCGCCGGCCGTCGCGGCGACCGTCGCGGCGATCACCGCCGTTTCGCTGCTAGCGCTGCTCGCCAGCTGCGCGTCGCCATATAACGCCGAAGGCATGAGCGGGCTCACGCAGCCGAGGACGCTGACTAGCCGGGCGGCTGCGCCGATGGTAGATACTCCCGTTCCCGAATCAGCGGTAGCGGAGCCGGACGAACAGGGCGTCGACGAGACCGGAGCCCCCGTAACCTACAAGATCACCACGACCAAGTACAAGGCCTCGGCGACCTACGACACCAACGTCCTCCTCAACCCGTCGACGGACGTGATCTATCCCGGCTCCGTCCTGCTCGGCGAGTCGATCGACGACGGCTCCTACATCGAGATCACCGGCGGCGAGAAGCGCCCGGTGACCATCTCCTTCGACCTCTCGGGAGTGGACGGCGACGTCACGGGCAAGATCGTGCCCACGCTATCGAACTACCGCGAGCTGAAAAACAAGATCCTCGGCCAGAGCATGCCCAGGCAGACCTCGACCTATTCGTTCGAGAAGATAGAGATCAACAGCGAGTCCGAGCTCGGCGTCAAGGTCTCAGCCGGCGCCTCTTTCGACGGCGGCGTGTATGCCGCGTCGGTCAAGAATTCGTTCAGCTTCGACAACTCGAAGAAGACGAACAAGGTCATGGTCAAGTTCATGCAGACCTTCTATACGGTCGACGTGGACCAGGGAACCTTCATCTATAAATCCTACGACCTGGCCGACTTCGGCGGTTACCGACCCGTCTACGTCTCGTCGATAGCCTACGGCCGCCTCGCCTACATCACCATCGAATCCACCGAGTCCGTCGAGGCCATCAATAACAATCTGGAAGCAGCGTTCAAGTACGGGAACGCCGAGGCGGAGGCGAGCGCCGAGGTAGCCAAGAGCTGGCTCTCTTCGAAGGCCCAGACCAACATAACGGTAATAGGCGGCAGCACGGTAGCGGTCGACCTGGAGTCCTTCATGGCGATGCTCCAGGAGGACGTCTTCTCCTCGGACAATCCCGGTACCATCATCGCCTACAAGCTCCGCTTCGTGGACGACAACACCGTCGCCAACACCATCTTCAACGGCGACTACACGATACGCAAGGCCGAGGC
>ENA-UOWO01007733-UOWO01007733.1-activated-sludge-metagenome-genome-assembly--contig:-NODE-7733-length-10540-cov-6.202670_pt1 | contig 10540 bp, 7 predicted proteins | sample MGYA00238148_ERZ761564 | MGnify/ENA primary metagenome ERZ761564 (study PRJEB28885, sample SAMN05720194) | activated sludge metagenome | isolation source: Anaerobic digester | place: USA...
GATGTTGAAATTCCAAAATATACCAGAGTCGTGCATCCAACGATTTTGGATTTTATTCCAGAAGAAGAAGAAAAAAACAATCTTTCGCTAAAAATGGTGGTTTCGAAAGAGAAAGATAAGATCAACAGTTTGTTTCATTTGATTTGCTCTTTAAATTCCGAATCCGCGCTAATTTTCTGCAACCACCGCGATGCCGCCGAACGCATTAGCGATACATTAAACGAGAAAGGAATCTACGCCACGTATTACCACGGCGGTATGGATCAAGACGAACGCGAACGCGCTTTAATTCAGTTTCGAAACGGTAGCGTAAGTTATCTGGTAACAACAGACTTAGCCGCAAGAGGTTTGGATATTCCCGAAATGAAACATGTCATTCATTATCATTTGCCTTCCAAAGAAGATGAATTCACCCATAGAAACGGAAGAACCGCGAGAATGTTAGCTTCAGGAACGGCTTACATCATCACACATGAAAGCGAAAAAAAGTTTGATTATATTGATTACGGCATGAAAATTTTGAATGTCGACAGCAATTCGAAGTTGCCAAAAGCACCCGAATTTCAAACGATTTATGTTAGTGGCGGCAAGAAAAACAAACTTAACAAAATTGATATTGTAGGTTTCTTTTCCCAAAAAGGAAAATTAGAAAAAGGCGATTTGGGTTTGATTGAAGTCAAAGATTTCATTTCGTTTGCTGCAGTAAAATCTACCAAAGTCAAAGGTTTACTGCAATTAATCCGCGACGAGAAAATGAAAGGAAAGAAATTTAAAATTGAAGTCGCTCGAAAAGTGATTAAGAAAGAAGAAGAAAAATAGTTTGATCTCGCAAAGACGCTAAGTCGCAAAGAAATTGTAAACTTAGCGCCTTTGCGCCTTTGCGAGCCTTTACTTTTTCACTCTAACCGCATCCGGAACCAACATCTCATATTCACCACCATTCCTAATCACATCGCGCACAATACTCGAACTGATATACGACGTTTTTGCAGCGGTCAACAAGAACACCGTTTCTATTTTAGACAGTCGTCGGTTGGTGTGTGCAATGGCTTTTTCGAACTCGAAGTCGGCTGGGTTTCTTAGGCCACGCAAGATGAATTCTGCTTTGAGTTTTTTACACAAATCAATCGTCAAACCTTCATAAGTTACTACAGAAACCGTCGGTTCGTCGGCAAAAGCTTCTGCTATGAAACGTTTTCGTTCTTCCAACGAGAACATGTATTTTTTTTCTGCATTGATTCCAATCGCCACCACAATTTCATCAAACAGCGGAATGCTTCTTTTGATAATATCGTAATGCCCAAGTGTAATTGGGTCGAAGGAACCGGGGAATATGGCTTTTCTCATTTTCTTAAGTTGCTGGGTTGCGCGTGGCTAAGTTACTAAGTTTTTTCTTTTAGAGTTGTTACGTTTTTAGGAGCCGGGAACCTGCTATCCGCCATATCTTTTGCGCCGAACGCCGGCACAAAAGGATACATGCTCCTATCAGGGCTAGGGTTTTTCGTAAACCAAGAACAACTCAGTTACTATTGCAAAGCCAGCTCAATCGCATTCGTAAACAAATCTTCCAAAGAAATTCCGGCTGCTTTCGCTTGTTGTGGAATCAAACTTTCAGTGGTCAATCCCGGAATGGTATTCATTTCTAACATATAAGGTTCGCCGTTTACAAGAATGAATTCGCTTCTCGAAAACCCTTTCATCTTCAAAATTTCATAAGCGCGTTTGGCTACTGCATTTACTTTTTCAGCGATTTCTGGTGAAATTCTAGCGGGTGTAATTTCCTGTGATTTTCCTAAATATTTGGCTTCATAATCGAAAAAGTCGTTGTCGGAAACGATTTCAGTAATCGGTAAAACAGTGACTTTGCCTTGATAATTAATAACGCCAACTGAAACTTCGGTACCGTCGAGGAAACTTTCTATGATGATTTCGTTGTCTTCTTTGTAGGCTACTTCAATCGCAATTGGCAGTTCAGCTTCTGTTTTTACTTTAGAAATTCCGAAACTTGAACCAGATTTGTTGGGTTTTACAAAGCAAGGCAAACCAACTTTAGCAACTATAGCTGAGGTATCGATGTGGTCGCCTTTGTTCAGGTAATACGATTCGGCGCATTTGATTCCGTATGGTTTTAACACCGAAAGCAAATCACGTTTGTTAAACGTCAGTGCCGCTTGGTAATAATCGCAAGAAGATTGTGGCAAACCGATCAAATCGAAGAAAGCTTGCATGAGTCCGTCTTCACCTGGTGTGCCGTGAATGGCGTTGAACACCGCGTCGAATTTGATTTTTGTACCATCAACAGTAACTGAAAAATCATTTTTATCGATTGGGAATTCGTTGTTGCTGTCATCTACATAAACCCATTTTTCTTTGAAAATGTGTATGCGGAATCCGCTGTATTTGTTTTTATCTAAATATTGATAGACTACGTTTCCGCTTTTGAGTGAGATTTCAAATTCGCTGGAATAGCCGCCCATGATGATTGCGATGTTTTTCATGTAGGTTGTTTAATCGTTTATAAGTTTAATTGTGAATCAGATGCGCTTTTGGAAATGATTACCCTAGCCCCGATAGCAGTGGAAATCCTTTTGTGACGGTGTTCGGCGCAAAAGATTGCAACGTATAGCGGGATTAGCTTCTGATTTTAAATTTAAACAAAATTATCATTTTTTTTGAAACGGAACCTTTTATCTTTGCGGAAACAATTTCGACATGAGTTTACAGGAATATCTTAAGAGTAGGGTTTTTATGGTTCAAATGCTGATTGCCATCGGGATTATTGCCGTATTGGCTTATTTGTTTATGCATTGGCTGACTTTTACGACCGATCATGGCAACGAAATTACGGTTCCCGACTTACGAAAACTCAGCGAACAACAAGTAGAGGAGAAGTTGGATGATTTGAATTTGGAGTATGTGTTGTTGGACAGCGTTGATTTTAAGAAAGATTTTCCGAAGCACAGTGTGGTCGAGCAAGATCCGATTGCTGGTTCGAAAGTGAAAGAAGGCAGAAAGATTTACATCAAGATTAATTCTTCAGGTTTTACGACAGTGAAGATTCCGAATTTGATTGAGAAAACGTATCGTCAAGCAGTTCCGACCTTGAAAGCGCTTGGACTTGAAGAAGGCACCATCACTTACAAACCGTATTTGGGTAAAGACATGGTTTTGGAAATGCGTTGGAATGGCAAGAAACTCAATCCGGGCGACAAAGTATTCAAATCTTCTAAAATTGATTTGGTTTTGGGCGACGGAAAAGTAGGATTTGATGATACAGAACTGGATACTATTCCAGCAACAGAAGAAACGCCAGTAGATGCAAACTAACGAAGACAGTCCAGAATTAGAGGACGAATTATACGAACATTTCAGCTTTGAAGTTCCGAAAGGGCAATTGTTATTGCGCATCGACAAATTTTTGATGAATTTGATTCCGAATGCGACACGCAATAAAATTCAGCAAGCTGCTACGAATGGCGATATTTATGTGAATGATGTTCCCGTAAAGTCGAATTATAAAGTCAAACCGCTCGATGTGGTGCGCATTCTTTTATCGCATCCGCCATTTGAAAATCGTGTTGATCCAGAGAATATTCCACTAGACATTGTATATGAAGATGATGCGTTGTTGCTAATCAACAAACCGCCAGGATTGGTAGTGCATCCGGGTCATGGCAATTATACCGGAACTTTGGTGAATGCTTTGGCGTATCATTTTGAAAACTTACCGATGAACAGCAGTGAACGTCCGGGCTTGGTGCATCGTATTGATAAAGATACTTCCGGACTTTTGGTCATCGCCAAAACCGAAGCTGCTATGACACATTTGGCGAAGCAGTTTGAAGCCAAAACTTCCGAGCGCGAATATATTGCGATTGTTTGGGGCAATGTCAAAGAAGACGAAGGCACGATTGAAGGCAACATTGCACGACACGTGAAAGACCGCATGCAAATGGCAGTTTTTGCCGATCCTGAAATTGGAAAACCAGCGGTAACCCATTACAAAGTATTAGAACGTTTTGGTTATGTGACGATGGTGTCTTGCGTTTTAGAAACGGGAAGAACCCATCAGATTCGCGTGCACATGAAGCATATCGGACATCCATTATTCAATGATGCGCGTTATGGAGGTGATTTGATTTTGAAAGGCACAACGTTTACGAAATACAAACAGTTTATAGACAATTGTTTTAAAATATTACCTCGCCAAGCCTTGCACGCCAAAACTTTGGGATTTGTGCATCCTACAACTGGAGCAATGATGCGGTTTGATACCGAACTTCCTGATGATATGAAGGAACTCATTGAGAAATGGCGTGGCTATTCTAAGTCGAATGCGGCAGGAGAGGAGGAAGAATAGGTAGGATTGAGGGAAAAGGCACAAGGCATAAGTTTAGTAACCGAGTAAAACTTATCCCTTATGCCTTGTGCCTTTTCCCTTATTTAAAAGTATCGCCTTGCTGAATATCTCCCGATTTAAATCCGCGGTTAAACCAATACATTCTTTGCTCTGATGTTCCGTGTGTAAAACTATCTGGTACCACATGACCTTGCATTTTGCTTTGAATTGCGTCGTCGCCTACGGCATGAGCGGCACTGAGTGCTTCTTCGATATCACCGGCTTCTAACATTTGATTCCTATCTTCATTATAATGTGTCCACAAACCTGCGTAGAAATCGGCTTGTAATTCTAGCGCTACTGATAATTTGTTGGCTTCAGCTTCTGATTTTCCTTGTTGCAATTGGCGCATGCGTGTTGAGGTTCCTAATAAATTCTGCACGTGATGACCGACTTCATGTGCGATGACATAGGCAATAGCAAAATCACCACCTTGTGCTCCGAATCGGGTTTTGAGTTCTTCGAAGAAAGCCAAATCCATGTAGACTTTTTTATCAGCGGGACAATAAAACGGACCTGAAGCGGCTGTTGCAGAACCACATGCGGTTTCAACATTACTGGTAAACAAGACCATATTGGGTTCTTCATAGGTGAGTCCGTTTTCTTGAAATATTTTTTTCCAAACATCTTCTGTATCAGCCAGCACAGTAGCTACGAATTCGCCCATTTCTTTTTCTGCTGGCGTGAGTGCTTGTGTAGTTTGCTCGGTGGTTTGCCCTTGCTGCATTTGTTCGAGCATGGGTGTGAGTTGCTGAGCATTTTCTCCACCAAAAATATTGACTAAGAGAATGATGATACCTATTAGTCCACCGCCCAATGCTACTTTACCACCAGAAACTCCTCGGCGGTCTTCCATGTTATCGCTTTGTCTTCGGCCTATCCATTTCATGATTGTATTTTTTAAATTGAATTAAGTAATTCGCGCATCCGTACTTCTTTTACACTTTCACCCATTTCGCAATAATCATTTCCAAAGTGTCTTTGATGATTGGTTTTGAAGCATAATCATCCATACCCACTTCGAGACATTTTTCTCTTTCACCTATTACGGTGCCTGCTGTTAGTGCTATGATAGGAATGTGCATCTTCTGCATTTCGCGTATTCTTTGCGTGGCTACATAACCGTTCATGACAGGCATCTGTACGTCCATTAAAACAATATCGATAGCATGTTGTTGGAATTTCCCTACGGCATCTTGACCATCAACGGCTTCAATAATGGTAGCGTTTGGCAGTATTTGTTTGATTAATGTTTTGGCGAGCAGCATGTTGATTTTGTTGTCTTCGGCAATTAAAACATTGACACTGTTGTTTAAATGATTGGCATAAACATTTTCAACTTTTGAGACAACGGTTGGTGTGGTGTTACTTTTTATATCGCTGTTGGAAGCAATTTTTAATTCCACATCGAAGAAAAACTCACTGCCTTCTCCATACCTGCTGATGAGTTGCAAATGACTTTCCATGAGATTGAGCAACTGATTCGAGATTGATAATCCCAAACCAGTACCACCAAATTTCTTGGTTGTCGATGTGTCTTCTTGTGAGAAAGCTTCAAATATTTTCTCTTGATTGTTTTTCTTGATACCAATTCCGGTGTCTTTAACTGAGAATCTAAACATGGCTTTTTGCTCATTCTTTTTGATGATGTGAATGTGAAAGGCTATCGTTCCTTTTTCGGTAAATTTCACAGCATTGCTCAACAAATTGATAAGCACTTGTTTCAAGCGGATGTAATCGATGTAGATGAATTGCGGCACTTCTTCATCAATCTCAAGAATCAAATCGATGTTTTTCAGATTCGATTCATAACGAATCAATTCGATTACTTGGTGCGACAAATCGATGATGTCATGTTTTTCGATATTGAGTTCGAGTTTACCGGATTCAATTTTAGAAAAGTCGAGAATGTTGCTGATGACTTCCATCAATAAATTGGCCGATTGGTTGATGGTGTTCATGTATTTCTTTTGGAAATCTTCGAGTTTGGTGTTCATCAACAAATCCGTAAATCCTATGATGCCGTTGAGTGGTGTACGGATTTCGTGGCTCATATTCGCCAAAAATTCGGATTTCGCTTTGTTCGCAGCTTCTGCGATTTCTTTTTCTTTGAGAATGTTTTCGGCTAATTTCCGTTCGGTAATATCGATAAAGATACCACCTACAAATTCGATTTCACCTTCTCGAATAATTGGTTCTCCAAATTCTTCTACCCAAACGATATGTCCATTTTTATGAATGATGCGATAGCTTACATGTACTTTTTTTCTTTCGCTGAATAATTTTCTGGCTACGGCTAAAAAGTCATCGATGTCATCGGGATGCACGAGATCGATGTAATATCTTTTGTTTTCTAAGAAATCTTTTTTGGGATAACCCGTGAGGTTTTCAATTTCATCATTCAAATAAATCTTAGACCATTTTTCATCGTATTTTGAAAGATAAACGGTTCCCGGAATGTTGTTGGCTAACAAGCGGAATTTTTCCTCGCTTTGATGTATTTCAGCTTCATTGGCAATACGTTCTAACGACGAAGCGATGTTGCTGGCAAGTGTTTGTAAAATATTAATTTCATCTTCTGACCAATCGCGTTCTACCGAGCAGTCGTCTAATCCAATAAATCCGGTGAACTCATCTTTAATGAAAATAGGCAGGATTAATATCGATTTGATTTCGTTGACAGTCAATAATTTCTTTAAGAAAGTATCGTCTAGTTTTCTTACATAGGCATTAAAAATCTTTCTCTTTTTGGCTTTATTTGTAATCTCGAAAAGGTTTTCATGCGTAAAACTCTGCAAAGGTGTAATCTGAAGGGTTACATTTTCTTTAGCCCATTTGTATTTTTGATTGATTAAATTCGTTTTAGGGTCGTTTTCGTAATAATAAAGATGGTCTGCGTTCGTCACTTTTCCAATCAAAGGATAGGTTTCTTGAAAAATTTCGATTTGGTTTCTACTTTGAAGAAACTTCTCCGTACACAACGCCATAGCAGAAAGCAATTCGCTTTTGTAGGCTAATTTTTTCTCTGCATCAAGACGCAACTGCAATTCAAGCGCTAAAACAATTAAATCGGTTACTGATCGTGCAAAAGAAATATCTTCATTGTCCCATTTTTTAATTTTGTTAACCGATTCAAAACAAATAATACCTCGCAATTGACCATTGATAAATATCGGCGTATCGAGTAGGGACGCGATGTTGTTTTTCGGAATATAATCCATACACAACTCTTTCGTAATGTCGTTGTTGTAAACATCATGGGCTACGACTTGCATTTCGTTTTCGATGGCTTTGAAATAATTGGGATAGGCATTTCGGGTTAATACAAATCCTTTTTCAAATTTATTTTTTTCAACTTCATACAAGTTTTGACATTTGAGTTTGTCGGGGAAATAATTCCAAAAACTAGCTCTATTGATTTCCATTGATTTGGAAGCAATTTCGAGCATGTCTTTTAGGATGCTGTCGAAATTTTCTTGACCAGAATAACTTTTGGCCATAAATTTTTTGAGCGTGTCATTGTATTTCTGTACTTTCTCTTGGCTCTTAATTTTTTCAAGTTCAATGTTTTTAAGCACTGTAATATCTCTAGCAATAGCAGAGTAACCAATAAATTTACCAGCATTGTCTCTTTTAATATTGACTTTTTGTGATACCCAAAATTCATCGCCATTGCTTTTAAAGACAGGGAATTCGATGATTTCGTGATCATTACTTTTAAAATCAATAGTATTGAATGATTGCAAAACAGTTTCAATATAATCAGGGCGAATGAATTCGGTAAAATGTCTTCCAATGACATCTTTAGATTGGTAGCCTAAGGTTTTTTCGCAAAATTCGTTGATGTATGTAAATTTACCTTCAATATCGGTTTCAAAAATGATATCATTGGCCGATTGCACTAAATTTTTGTACTGGTCTTTGACTAATATTTGTTCGGTTACATCTTGTCCGATGCCGATGACTAAATTTTCATTGAATTTTTTGTCTTTCCATTGGATGTATTTGTACTCACCATTTTTGCATTTCAGTTTTCGAATGTGCAAACGGTTGTCGACGTATTCTTCGTGATAATCTTCACCAATAAAATCGGGATCTTCAGTCAAAATCCAAAAACCAAATCCCAACATTTCTTCGGGTGTATAACCTAAGATATCTTGCACGGATTCGCTACAAAAAGAAACTTCTCCTTTTTTATTAGCTGCTATGGTAATCGAATTTCCTTTGTTGACAATTTCATTGGTAAACCTAAATTTATCTTGTGTATTCAGAAACGTAATGTGCTGAATGTAATGGATAAACAAAATCAGAAAGCAATAGTTCAGTAAAATTAGATTCAAATGAAAAGCCATCCATTCTTGTTGGATTGCAATGCAAAGAAATGTGATTACAAAACCTACAAATGCCCAATAAATTTTGACGGGTTTTAGAATTTGAAATGAAAAGAAAAAACCAACAACAAAGCCCAATGTTGGAATAATATCAAATTCATGCTTGACCATATTCCGTGCTATAAAAACAAAGTATAATAAGAAGAAAACTATGAAGGTCGCATGGTTAAATCGATTGAAGAACTTACTTTTTTTAGTTAAAAAATAAAGCGAAATAAGAATGAAACCGATGATGAAGCTTGAGAACAATGCACTTTTGGGTCTTACGGAATAAATTTCGAAAATGATTTCAAATATGGGTAATAGGATTCCGAGAAATAAAAAATACAGTTGGTATTCCTTATCAAAGGTTTCAAGCTTCATGTAATTTTCAACATCTTTCTGATTGAATTGGCTGTTGATTTTATAGAAGTTTAAGGCCAAAAAACCCAACAATAGAAATAATAAAGGAAGAATAACCCAAAGCACATTGGCTTGATTGCTAATAAAATCGATTACTTTAAAACTTTGATATAAAGTATTATTAGCATGGAAAGCGGTTTCATTTGATGGAATCAAATTAGATAAGTTACCAAAGCCAAATATTGTAAGTCGCATTATTTAATTTACTTTCAGTTGCTGCTGTAATTGGATTAGAAAAGTATGCATTTTTTTTAAATAATCTACTATAATGTTAATTAAGATACACTGTTTTTCTTAAAAATGTAATATTCCGATTTTATTCCGTAAAGCTTGATACTGTTTCAGGTGTTGTGGTTTGATTTCCAATGACTGCGCTATAAATGGCATAGTACATCGCATAAATAATCGGAATGGTAAAGAATATCCCAATACAAAAACCAAAAAAACCAAGACAGCTAAAAATGGCAGCCACAATGATCAATGCAAATAAAATTAAGAATTGCTTCGACACAACGAGAATGCTGCCTTCAATGGCTTCCATCGCTTTCAAATTTCCGAAAATAATTAACGGAATGGTCAGAAAAGTAAGTATAGAAATTGATATACTCATGATAATTCCGAGCCACTGAAAACCAACCCATTGCAATCCAATCGACAATACACTTGAAAAAAAAGTAATCACTACGGTAGCCATTACGATTTCCTTGAAATATTCATTTCGATAATAATCAAAGGCAGTACCGACAGAAAATTCTTCTCCTACGGAGGCAAAATGCGCCATTTTTATCAAACCCGCATTAATCGGACTCATCAAAGCTCCGAAAATAATGGCACAAAAAATATAGGCAACAAGCCATAGGATCGATAAATTTTCGACTTTAAACTGCGCCAAAGATTCGGTTGAAATAGCCACTCCAATCACGCTCACAACCAAAAGTCCAATACCCACACAAACGAGAATCGACATTAACAATACAGCCAATCCGGCATTTAAAGCTATTTTTTTATAATTTTCAAAAGCATTATTAAAGACAGTTCCAAAATCAATGTCATATCCGTTGGCTCTGATGTTGTCGAGAGTTTCTTTTGTTGTTGGCATGGTAGTTTTTTTTGTTAATGAATTTCAATAATACGATTTTATTTTAAAATGAGACGCTGATTTTTGTTGATTTGTGGATTCGGTTATTCGGAACTGCTTTGTGCCTTAGAACCCTAGCCCCGATTATCTCACTTTGCTTACATTTTTCATTTGTGTTCGATGAATGCTTCGCATTTGTAGCGGAAATCTCCCGATTTTAGAAAACAAGGCTTTAGCCGTAGCTTTTCTTAATCGGGAATTGGGAGTGGA
>ENA-UOWO01007736-UOWO01007736.1-activated-sludge-metagenome-genome-assembly--contig:-NODE-7736-length-10536-cov-5.048850_pt1 | contig 10536 bp, 11 predicted proteins | sample MGYA00238148_ERZ761564 | MGnify/ENA primary metagenome ERZ761564 (study PRJEB28885, sample SAMN05720194) | activated sludge metagenome | isolation source: Anaerobic digester | place: USA...
GTCTTTATAGTCAAGGGGAAATCCTCCCGGAACAAACCCTAATGAAAAGCACAAATGATATTTTCATTAGGGTTTGTCCCGGGAGGATTTCCCCTTGACTATAAAGACTTAAAGACAGGAATCTGAAAAAAGTGGCGGTTCCTGTTTTTTTTTGTGAATACAAGGAAGAGGAGCGTTATGAAAGTTGGCTTCACATACGATTTGAAATCTGATTGGGTGCGGACATCCGGGGACCCACGGGATGCCAGTGCGGAATATGACACACCGCAAACGATTGATGCGGTTGCCGGGGCGTTGGCCTCTGAAGGGCATGAGGTTTTGCGGATCGGCAATCTGCGGCAGTTGCTGGATGGCTTGGACACGTTAGACGTGGATCTGGTGTTTAATATTTGTGAGGGCATCCGGGGCCGCAACCGGGAATCCCAGGTTCCGGTTCTGCTGGAGGCCCGCGATATTCCTTATGTGGGCTCTGACGGGCTGACGATGGCTCTGACCCTGGACAAGGTGATGGCTAAAAAGTGTTTCCTGGCGGACGGGATCCTGACACCCCGGTCTTGGGTCGCCCATCAAGCCACGGATATCCCGGAGGCATGCCTGAGTCATTTCCCGCTCTTTGTCAAGGCTTCTGCGGAAGGGTCCTCGAAAAGTTTAAACGCGGCTTCCCGGGTGGAAAACAGGGAAGACCTCATTAGGCAGGTTGATTTTGTTTCTTCAAGATATCATCAGCCCGTTTTGATCGAGGAATTTATCCAGGGGCAAGAATTCACCGTGGCTGTGTTGGGGAATAATCCACCCCAGGCCGCGCCGGTTGTTCAGGTAAGCATTGGCGATGGAGAGGATTTGGGCGACCGGTTTTTTACTTATGATATGGTTGTGGATGAAGATATTTTGACGTACCTTTGCCCGGCGCGAATACCGGCGGATCTGGCGCGGACGATCCAGGATTTGGCCATCAGGGCGTTTCAGTCCGTCGGTTGCCGTGATTTCGGCCGGGTCGATTTCCGGGTTGACCGTGACGGAACGCCTTATGCGCTGGAAGTTAATCCCTTGCCTTCCCTGGGGATGAATGACGTGTTTAATGTCTTTCCCCAAGCGATGGGGATAACATACGATGCCGTTATTCAGCGTATCCTGCGCTTTGCCTTGGAACGTTACGGGATGGTTAGCCCGGTTGGAAACGAAAGGATTGTGACCATATAATGACGAACGAAAGATAGAGCATGAAGGATTCCCCGTCTCCCTTAACAGAACTCACCTTGGAAGAAGCGAACGCTACGGATCAGGGAGTGCGCGTGCGTGCCTGCTTCCCGGGTGTTTCGGATGACGAATGGAACGACTGGCGCTGGCAGATTAGAAATTGCTTTAAGACGCGCCAAGCCCTGGAAGCCATCATGTCTTTGACCCCGGACGAACAGGAGGGGATAGATCATTGCGGCCAGAAGCTGACCATGGCGATCCCCCCGTATTTCGCCGCTTTGATCGACCCCGATGACCCGGCGTGCCCTATCCGGCGACAGTGTGTTCCCACCCGGCAGGAGTTGATCGCCAGTGATGGAGAGCTGGTGGACCCTTGCGGCGAGGACAAAGACTCGCCGGTTAAGGGGGTGGTGCACCGTTACCCGGATCGGGTTTTGTTTTTGGTGAGCGACCAGTGCGCGATGTATTGCCGTCATTGCACGCGTTCACGGATACTGAATGATGGCCACAGCCACTTTAATTCTTCCACCTATGACGAAGCGTTTCATTATATCCTGGAGCATAAAGAGGTGCGGGATGTGCTGGTGTCCGGGGGGGACCCGCTTCTCCTTAACGATAACCTGCTGGAATATCTGCTCCAGAGAATCAAGTCGATCCCGCATGTTGAATTTGTCCGTATCGGCACCCGGGCGCCGGTGAGCCTGCCGCAGCGGATCACTCCGGCGCTGTTGAGAGTGTTAAAGAAATATTCTCCGTTATGGATCAGCATCCATTGCAACCATCCCCAAGAGATCACTCCTGCTGTCCGGGAGGCCTGCGGGGCATTGGCGGATATCGGAATTCCCCTGGGAAGCCAGACCGTGCTTTTAAAAGGGATTAATGATGACCCGGTAACGATGAAAACGTTAATGCACGCCTTGCTGAAGATCCGGGTGCGGCCGTATTATATTTACCAGTGTGACCCGGTTGTGGGAACCCGGCATTTCCGCGCGACCATTCAGGGCGGGCTTGAGATTATGGAACAGTTACAGGGTTTTACCAGCGGCTACGCCGTGCCCAAATTTGTCCTGGATGTCCCCGGCGGGGGCGGAAAAATCCCTCTGAATCCCAACTACATTGTCCGCAGAGAAGAGACTCAGTACGTTCTACGGAATTACGCCGGAGAACTGTTTTATTATCTTTCTTAAGAAAAAATCCCGTTGAAAAGCGTCGGGTCCATGTCTCCGGAGCAGAAGCGCCCTTCCCGGCCCAAGGCCGAAATTGACAAATTTAATAGATATGTTAAGATAGCGCCGGCTGCGGAAGAAGTCTGCGGCGTGGTTAACATCAATTGTGTGATCACGCGCGTTTTTCCCGGGTTGCGGGATGCGCGTTTTTCGAAAGAGGTGATTTATGAAAAAAGTGGAAGCGATTATTCGCAAAGAGAAATTTCAGGATGTGTGTGACGCCCTGGAAAAATCCGGGTTTGGGGGGGTGACGGTTCTGGAGGCCCGGGGTTTCGGCCGGCACCGCAACGGGTTGCAGGAGAAAGTCAAATTGGAAGTTTATGTTGATGAATTTCAGATTGACAAGCTTGTGGAGCTTATTTTCAAGCATGCCCGCATGGGGGTGACCGGGGACGGGAAAATTGCCGTTGTTGACTTGCATAATTTGTACCGGATCCGGACTGGAGAGCAGGGCGCGAGCGCCATTTAAAGGGAAGCCGTCAGAAGTTCCGCTTTACAAATTCGGAATGTGTAATATAATACTCCTACTTGTCACGGAATGTTGAAACCTTTAAAGAGAGTTGGAAGGTGGTGAATATTTTTTATGGTTGAAGTTAAAATTAATGATAAGAACAGCTTTGAGAAAGCGATACGGATATTTAAAAAGCAATGCCAGAAAGAAGGATTTTTGGTTGAATTGAAAGAGAGGCGTTATTATTCCAAGCCCTCGGAAAAGAAGCGCCGCAAAAAAAGTTCCTGATTTTTTCGGCCCGGCCTGTTTGCCGGGTCGAATTTTTTATGTGGCCGCCTTCCTTGCAAAAAGCGGGAGGCGGTAAAAAGTTCCTGGAGCGGCGGCGGGTATGACGTCGCGGTTCGGGAAGGATAGCAGGTATCCGCAGAATCCCGCCGTTTTGAACATCAGTTAAAAGGATCGCAGAAGGATGATTAAAGTCAAAAGAGCTCTGTTGAGCGTGTCGGACAAGTCCGGACTTGTTGAATTTGCCAGGGGCTTGCAGGGGCTGGGGGTGGAAATTGTTTCCACGGGAGGTACGGCCCGGGCGTTGAAGAACGCACAGGTCCCGGTGGTGGAAGTTTCGGATTACACCGGGTATCCGGAAATCCTGGATGGCCGGGTCAAAACCTTGAATCCTGTTATTCACGGCGGCTTGCTGGCGGTGCGCGACAATCAGCAGCACATGGAACAACTGGGGCAGCAGAAAATTGGCCTTATTGACCTGGTCGTGGTCAACCTGTATCCTTTTGAAAAAGTTATCCAGAAAAAAAATGTTTTTTTGGATGAGGCGCTGGAAAATATTGATGTCGGCGGCCCGACCATGCTAAGGGCCGCGGCTAAAAATTTCAAGAGCGTGGCCGTCGTTTGTAATCCGGCCCGGTACAGGGAGGTTCTGGAGGAGCTTCAGAGGAATAACGGCCTGCTTTCCGAGTCTGTTCTCAAAAGCCTTGCGGTGGAAGTCTTCCGGCATACCTCCCAATATGATGAGGTGATTTATGATTTCCTGAATCAAAGGATGCGCAGCGGGGAGTTGACCGGCTTGCCCCGCAATTTGACCCTGCGGTTCAATAAAGTCGTGGACTTGCGCTATGGGGAAAATCCTCATCAGGATGCGGCGTTTTATCAGAGCGCGCAGGGGACGTCTGGCCTGGCCCTGCTTCGGCAACTTCATGGCAAGGAACTGTCGTTTAATAATTATCTGGACCTGCACACGGCCATCCGGGTTGTCAAGGATTTTTCTTCGCCGGCGGCGGTTGTGATCAAGCACAATAATCCCACTGGCGTGGCCGAAGATGCCCGCCTTTCGGAGGCGTACAAAAAAGCATGGAAATCCGACACATTGTCCGCGTTCGGAGGCATTATCGGGTTGAATAAGAAAGTGGACGCCCAGACCGCGGAGCTGATTGAAAAAAGCGGGTTTATGGAATGCGTTATCGCCCCGGATTACGCCCGGGACGCGTTGAAAATTTTAACCCAGAAAAAGAATATCCGTCTTATAAAATTAAGTGAGAGTGACCTGGAAAAGAACCCGTGGGATTTCCGGCAGGTCGACGGCGGCTTGCTGGTTCAAACAAAAGATGAGAAAAAATTGACCGAGGCCCAGTTGAACGTGGTTTCTCTCCGGAAACCGACGCAACTTCAGCTGGCATCCATGCTGTTCGGGTGGAAAGTGATCCGGCACGTTAAATCTAACGCCATTATTCTTGTTAAAGGGCTGCGGACCGTTGGGATTGGTTGCGGCCAGACGTCCCGCGTGGAGAGTGTGCATTTGGCCATCCGTAAAGCCGGGACGGCCGCGCGGGGATCCTGCCTAGTTTCGGACGCCTTTATCCCCAAGACGGACAACATCGAAGCCGCGGCCCGGGCTGGAATCAAGGCGATCATCCAGACCGGCGGCTCCATCGCGGATGAGGACGTTATTAAGGCCGCGGACAAGCATAAGATAGCCATGGTGATGACCGGCGTTCGTCATTTTAAACATTGACCCCCTCCCTTCCATGAACTCCCAGGACGTCAGAGTTTACCTCGAATCTTTTTTTAATTTCGAAAAATCAGCATCCGTGGCGTTCTTCCCGGACGTGTTTAAGTTGAAACGGGTGGAGCATGTCCTCGGTCTTTTGGGGTCTCCGCAGAAGGACATGGTTTTTATTCACGTCGCCGGGACCAAAGGGAAAGGGTCAACGTGTGCTTACGCGGCGCATATTTTAAAGGAAGCCGGATATACGGCGGGGTTGTACACGTCGCCTCATCTGTGGGATGTTAAGGAACGGATCCGGGTTTTGAGCCCAGGGGGGGGCGGGTTCGCGCGCCCAGGGTTGTTTGAAGGTTGTATCCGCGAAGAGGAGTTCTGCGAGATTTTCAGGAAAATGAAGCCGGTCTTGGATCTTATGACGGGAAACGGTGCCTTGGGGCGGTTGACGTATTTTGAGGTCTTGACCCTGGCGGCTTTGGTGTATTTTAAAAGCAGGCGGGTGGATTGCGTTGTCCTGGAAACAGGGATGGGGGGGCGGCTGGACGCGACGAATGTCGTTGAGGCGTCCGTGTGCGGCCTGACCCCGGTCAGCCTGGATCACACGCATATCCTCGGAGATTCTCTGGTCTCGATCGCGCGGGAGAAGGCGGGAATTATAAAAACAGTGCGTCAGAAGGTGGTGGTGTCCCGCCAGGCCCCTGCGGCAGAGGTGGTTATCCGGCAGCGGATTAGCGATGTCGGCTGTGAAGCTTTCTTCGCCGGAAAGGATTTCAGCGCTTTAGACGTGGAGGAGGCCGGGACCCAGCAGACGTTTGTGATCCGGGGCCGCCGTTCGGATTACATGGTCACGACAGAGCTGTTGGGGCGGCATCAACGGGAGAATGCCGCGTTGGCGGTCGGGTTGGTTGAGTGCCTGGCGGAAACAACTCAATGGAAGGTTCCTGCGGAAGCTATTCAAAAGGGCATCGCCGCAACGTCCTGGCCGGGGCGGTTTCAGATTGTGCGGACCGACCCTACGGTCGTCTTGGACGTGGCCCATAACCCGGACTCGGCGCGGGCTTTGGCGGAAACGGTGCAGAGTTGTTTTCCGGGGAAACGGATCGTTTTGCTTCTGGGAATCTCTCGGGATAAAGATTTGCCTGGCATTTGTCGTCAGTTGACGCAGATTTCGCGGGAGGTTATCATAACGAGGGCCGGGCATCCCCGGGCCGCTGACCTGGATAATCCGGACATCCGGGAGATATTCCGGGGCCAGCCGTTTTTTGTTTCGCCGCATGTCCGGGAAGGGCTGAAAATGGCTTTGAGCAGGGCCGGCAAGGGCGATGTTATTGTGGCGACGGGTTCGGTTTTCGTCGTGGCGGAAGCGGGGGAAGGTTTCTTGGGCGGAAAGGCCGCGGACGATGATCCTCGGTGAAAAGAGGGAACAGCAAACATTATGGATCCTTTGTATAAGTTTGATGATACTATTGCGGCGATCGCAACCCCGCCCGGACAGGGAGGGATCGGCATCGTCCGTTTAAGCGGGCCGCGGGCCCTGGCCGTTGCGGATAAGATTTTCCATATCAAAAGCGGTAGGCTTCCGTCTGAGTGCTTGAGCCACACCGTTCATTTCGGGCATGTGGTTCAGAAGGCTGCGGGACCAACCGGAGGCGCTCGGGAGGACCAGGATTTTGATATGATCGATGAGGCGCTCCTTGTGGTGATGCGCGGGCCGAAGTCTTATACCGGTGAAGATGTGGTGGAGTTGAACTGTCATGGCGGCGCGGTTATTTTAGCGACGGTTTTGCGGCTCGTTATTGAACAGGGGGCCCGCTTGGCAGAGCCGGGCGAATTTACCAAGAGGGCTTTTTTGAGAGGCCGGATGGATTTGACGCAGGCGGAAGCGGTCCTGGATATTATCCGGGCTAAAACAGAAGCGTTTGTGAAAATCAGCGCGCATCAATTGAAAGGGGATTTGACGGCGGCCCTGGGATCGATCCGTGAACGGCTGATGGATGTTTATACGGGGCTGGAAGCAGCGGTGAATTTTCCGGAGGATGATATTCAACAGCAGAGCCGGTTTTTTCGCGCGGATAGCGCGCCAGGGGGCGTGGGTCGTCCGTTGTCCCGAAACTCCGCCGGTCCGCTGGCCGCCACGGAGCAGGCTTTGGCGCAAATCCGGGCATTGATCGCCACGTCAACCGAGGGACGTATTTTAAGAGACGGGATTAAAGCCGTCATTTGCGGGAAGCCGAATGTTGGGAAATCTTCGCTTTTGAACCGGCTTCTTCGGCAACCGAGGGCGATCGTCAGCCCCTTGGAAGGCACGACGAGGGACACAATCGAAGAGCCCGTGTCGATCAACGGGATCCCTTTTCAGCTCGTTGACACGGCCGGGATCCTGCATCCCCGAGGCCTTATTGAGGAGGAGGCGGTCCGGCGCAGCCGTTTATGTATGGGAAGCGCGGATTTGATTATATTCGTGCTCGACGGGTCCAAAGAGCTCTCTGCGGAGGACGAAGCTTTAATCCCCGCTGTTACGGATAAGAACGCGCTGATTGTCGTGAACAAATGCGATTTGCCGCTTAAAGTGGATGACCCCATCATGAAGAAATTTTTTCCGGGCCATGCTGTCGTGCGGGTGTCCGCCCTTACGGAAGAGGGGATCCCGGAGCTTCTGGACAGGATGTTTAAGGCCGCCGTGCCGTCGGAGTCACATTGTTCCCGGAACATCTTGATCAGCAACACGCGCCATGCGGAAGCGCTTTTTCAGGCTGAACGGTCTTTGCTGGAAGCGTCCGCGCATTTCGCGTCGGGTTTATCCTTGGAATTTGTCTCCGAAGATGTTAAGGCCGCGATCCGGGCTTTGGACCAGATTACCGGGCGGGACATCGACATGGATTTGCTGGATAAGATTTTTTCGGAATTTTGTATCGGAAAATAAATCCGTTGGGCCCGGGGACTCGCTTGGGCCCGCATACGGCTTACGGGGCCGCCTTCTCCGCTGAATTCTCCCTGAAAAAAGATTCGCTAAAACGCGTCAGTTTTTCCATAAGATTGTCATCTTTCAGAAGGGCCTTGATCTTCGGGTGCGAGAGTAATTTGATATAATCCTGATTGTCCATCAGCGTTTGTATCTCTTGATCCTCGGTGATGCCTTTTATCTTTGGGTCGGACATGAGTTCTTTGCACTCTGGACGCGTTGATAAAGCCTGTAGTTTCTTGGGGTTTTCGAGGACGCGGAAAGCTTGCTTGATTTTCTGGGTTTGGGGTATCCGGCTTAGAACAATTTGGTTCAGGAGGGAGAAGGAAACCGACCCGTTGATGTCGTCCTTAACCGTCCCTAAGTTCAGCGCGTTAAAAGGGATTAAGGTCAGAAGGAACAGGATCCCGAACAGGACGCCCCATTTCCAGGCGAGGTTCACAACCCCGCCTAAAACACGGCTCAAAACGAGCGTTGTGCTTTTCCCTGTTTTCCCGATGGTGGATTTCCCTATGATGAGGACCAGGCGGAAGGCGAGGGACAGGATCATGGTCCCGATAAAGGCGATGATGAGGGCGTTCAGGATGTTGCCGGTGATATCGTAATAGATGATCGCGGTGATGGAACAGAGGGCGAGGGCGATCGGGCCGATGAGGACGCGGCACAAGCCCCTCCTGAACCCGCTTATGAAGAAAATGATCCCGGTTATCGCCACACCGTAATCCGTGTATGTCATCGTGTTATTCCTTCTGGAGCCTGTCCGGGCTCAATGCCTGCAGTCTTACCGCCGGGTAGATTTCTTTTGTTCCGCGCGTTCTTTTTCGTCTTCAACAGCCGTTTTGTCTTTTTTGCTTTCGGATGACTTCCCTTCTGGAGAGGTAAGCACAACATAAATGATCCAGGGGATAAAAAAAATGCCGTAACCGAAGAGGATGAGAAAAGGTGTTCCTAAAATAAATTTGACATGCAGGGGGATTGAAAGTTTTTTGCGGTTCCTTTTCTTTTCCCTCTGCGCGATATAATCTTTGTAGGAGATAGACTGCGCGCCGCGTTTTTTGTATTCTTGCTCTACGTGCTGGCGCTCTTCCGGGGACATCTCCGCCCCGCCGTGATGAGTTTTGTTCTCCTGGTCGTCCATCATGTTCTCCTCGGCTCGAATATAACATGGAACCATGGTCGGTTCAATGTTTTATCAATATATTTGCTTGGATAACCGCTGTGCGCAGTGTTAACTGGGGCGGGCCCGGGGCCCAGCTTATCCCGGAATCCCTCGAGCCGGCCCTGAAATTATCAAATAATTCTGTTGATTATTGAAGAGGTAAAGCATAAAATTAAACTGGATGTGGATTTTAAATGAATACGATCAAAAGGAAAGCCCCATGAAAAAAAAGTCTGAACAAAGAAGGATGTCGAGACAATCTTGCCGTGTTCCTGTTGACGGGAAAGAAGGCAGTGTTTTTGAGGGACTGCGCACCGTGGATATTGGCCAAGGCGGGGTGGGGTTGATTTCCAACAACGCGATACCATTAAATGAAAAAATTGTCGTTCAACTAGACCTCGGCCCGGACGAACAACCGGTATTGATGTTAGGAGAAGTTAAGTGGATTACAAAAGTCCGGAATGCGGACTATTACCGGGTCGGGATGTCTTTCTGCGAAGAAGTCGGTACCAGCTCGAGGTCTCGGTTAAAAAATTATTTCAAAGTTGAACCTTCCCCTTCTCCCAAGTGATCGAGTTTTATGAAGAAGAACATCATGACCCCTCTGGAAAACGATAATCGGTTATTTGAACGTTTCCTGGCCCGGTTCCCTGTTAAATTTCAGCATTCCCAACAGGATTACGGAACGAATGTTTTTCTCCGAGACGCGTCTGCCCAGGGAGCCAAGTTTTCCACCTCCGAGCGTGTGTACGTGAAGGATAGTGTGTCTTTGCTTGTGAAGCTTCCTGACGGGGGAGACCCGCTGTCTTTGAATGGCCGTGTCGTGTGGGTGAAAGAAAAGTTCCCTAATCTCTGGGATGCTGGTCTGCAATTTCATAAAGCTAATTTTATGCAACTTCAGAGAATGTACCGGCTTGTACGCAAACCTTCGTTTATATTTTAATTCCATTCAAAATAACAGTAGAATTGATAAATAGTTATTTGTTTTTATATTATTAATATTAATATGAATATTATACATATTAAATTTTGTTGCAAAACTAATTGACCAATAAACCATAATTTGCTATATTACATGCGTTTATAATCCAAAAAAAAGGAGTTGTCTTATGATAGATCGCTATACCTTATCCAAGATGGGTAATATTTGGACAGATGAGCACAAGTTCTCTATTATGCTTCAGATAGAGGTCTTAGCCTGTGAAGCCTTGGCGAAACTGGGGGTTATTCCCAAGAAGGCTATGGAAAAAATAAAGAAAAATGCCAAATTTGATATTGATGAAGTGCAGCGGCTGGAAGAAAGGACGAAGCATGATATCGTCGCGTTTATTAATAACGTGGGGCAGTACCTCGGCCCGGAGGCCCGGTATTTGCATATGGGGTTAACGTCCTCAGATCTCCTGGACACTTCTCTTTCTGTGCAGTGCGTTGAGGCCAGTGATATTCTGATTGGTGATTTGAAAAAATTGTTGGCCGCTTTAAAGGTGAAAGCGAAGAAATATAAAGACACGTTTTGCATTGCCCGGA
>ENA-UOWO01007740-UOWO01007740.1-activated-sludge-metagenome-genome-assembly--contig:-NODE-7740-length-10532-cov-27.163596_pt1 | contig 10532 bp, 7 predicted proteins | sample MGYA00238148_ERZ761564 | MGnify/ENA primary metagenome ERZ761564 (study PRJEB28885, sample SAMN05720194) | activated sludge metagenome | isolation source: Anaerobic digester | place: USA...
GAGTCTTTCAGGGCGACCTCGGGCCAGGGTGGCGCAGCAGACTGCCCCTGAATGAAGAGGCCGTTGGCTGTTTCATTCCATCGCGTGAGCGCCAGAAGTCGAGCTGTCGGCTGGTTGAAGTTTGCGCAAATCTGCGTCAGAAATTCCTGCGTGAGCAGAATATTTCCATTTACCACAGCGGCAATTTGCGCGCCGGCACTTCTACCAGCACCAAACAATTGGTGATAGTTCGGACGAGAATCAATCTCAATGAACTTGAGAGTGCCACGGCCCTCACACTGGCGCACCTTGAACAGAAGATCCGCCGGTATCCGGGCGTTCAGGCTTGCGCGTTTCCCTTCAAACAGAATTCTCACTGAGTCAACACGTGGCTGACTGGCGTTTTCCACAGCGATTGCGAGAAAGTTCTGGATGTCGTCGTCGTCCGCGCCGCTGTGGAACGATGTGATGATCGCAACATCACCAAACGACAGAAACCGATCGATTGACGCCTTTGGAAAGACACCGTGCGTTGCAATCGGACTGCAATCAGAGATTCTGACTGTCGGAAACTTCTTCGAAATTTCGTCGCGCGCGCGCTTCAACGCTTCAACATGAACGAGTTGACCAGTCTGCTGCAGATAATCCGGCGAATTCGGTACGTTGTATTGGTCGCCCTGCCGCTGGTAGTCTGAGAAGAAATAGTTCGGGTTGAAGCTCGGCGTGCTCTTGACTTCAAGCCTCAAATCCTTGTCGGTTCCCAGTCGCTTTGCTTCCTTGATGAGCTCGACATAATTGGCATCGATTCCGATGGTTGCAATATGATTGTGCCCTTCATTGGCCATCCAGCGCAGCGCCCAACTGCCGGTGGTGATCATGTTGGTGTCAAAGATCGAATCCTTTCTGGATCGCATGTCTGCGAACCATTGAATCCTCGGGTGGTTGGCATGCTCAGGAAACGATTCCTTGTACTCATCCCGAAGGAAGAACTTCTTGACTCTTCCTTCTTCTACAAGCTCATGGATTCGATGAACATGTGACTTGATGAGCACCGCATCCATGCAGATGAAATATGTGGGCCGAAAATCATGCCGATCCCAGAAGCGATACGCGGCATTCATGCCAACGGACGCAAAGCCAATGTCCTCAACTCGCGCAAAGTCGATCAGTTTTGCCGACGGACCATTTCCCATGATCAGGACTGGCGTCAATGCATTGCTCTGGGACATGGTTTTCTGAACGGAAGTAATTTTTTGTATGGTTGCAAAACAGCCCGAAGGTTCTTCGGTCAATGTGACTCACAGACGGTGGCAGGGCCGAATCAGTGCACTTGCAGTGGCAATTGTCTTGCGCCAGATGAAGTCGACCACGCTGTACAAGCTAGACGCTTCCAAATTGGCTCGGATTTGGGGCTCAACGCGCAGCATCAAGTGCCACCATCGCACTGCAGCCCAGCCAACAACTAATTGGGATCATGAAGCCGCGATCCAATTCCTCCATCCAGCAAGATGCATGCACCCTGCAAGAATCCATTCTCTGGGTTGGCCAGTTGCAGGGCCGCCCTCGCAACTTCATCCGGGTTTCCAATCCGGCCGCTGGGATGCGCCGACTTCAGCTGTTCCAGCAAGTGCGGCTGCGTCGCGAAGCCCGCCTTCAGCATGTCCGTCTCGATGGCCGCAGGCTCGATTGCGTTGATGCGGATGCGCCCGCCCAGGTCCACCGCCATGGCCCGCGTCATGCCGCTCAGGGCGGCCTTGCTGGTGGCGTAGGCCACGAAGTTCTGCTTGGTCAGGCGCGCATGGATGCTGCTGATGTTCACCACGCAGCCCTGCGCCTGTTCCAGGGCCGGCAGCAGTGCCTGGGTCCACAGGAAGGGGGCCAGCAGGTTCACGTCCAGCGTCTGGCGCCAATCAGCCCGGCTCAGGCTGTCTGCCCCGCCCAGGATCTGCACGGCGGCGTTGTTGACCAGCACCGCCATGCCCTGCCCGCCCACGTGGTCCAGGATGCGGCGGAACACGGCATCGGCGTACCCGGTGTCTTCCACCGTGCGGGCCAGGTCGGCCTGCAGGTACAGGCTGCAGTCCAGGCCGGCGGGCTGGGCCACCCTGTCGGTGGCCACCACGGCGTAGCCGGCGGCCGTGAACGCGCGCACGATGGCCTGGCCAATGCCGCCGGCGGCACCGGTCACCACCGCAAACCGTTGGCCGGGCTGGTTGCTCATGCCGCCTTGGCCGCCAGAAAGTCCATCAGCCGCCCAATGGCGATGTGGCTGGTGCGCACCACCGCGTCTGCCGTGTTCGACGCGTTGTGCGACCCAAACACGCAGCGCGCATGCTGGCGCAACGGTGAATCGGCGGGCATGGGCTCTTCTTCAAACACGTCCAGCGCGGCCGAGAACACCTGGCCGCTCTGCAGCGCAGCAGCCAGCGCCGCTTCGTCCACCACCGGGCCACGGCCCACGTTCACCACGCGCACGCCCGGCTTGGCGCGGGCCAGCACGTCGGCGTTCAGCATGTGGTGGCTGCTGGGTGTCAGCGCGCAGTTCACAACGATGAAGTCGGCCTCTTCCACCCGGTTCGGCCAGGTGGCCATTTCCACGGCGGCCAGCGCGGGCGTGGGCGTGGCGTAGGGGTCATAGGCAATGATCTTCATGTCGGCGGCCAGCAGGCGCCGTGCAGTGTTCTTGCCAATGTCGCCAAAGCCCACCAGCGCCACGGTCTTGCCCGCCAGGCTGATGCCGCGCGGCTTGGGCCACTGGCCAGCGCGCACGCCGCGGTCGATCTCGAAGGTCTGGCGCGCCAGCGCCACCACGTAGCCCACCGCAATGTCAGCCACCTCGCCACCAAACATGTTGGGCGTGTTGACGATGGGGATGCCCAGGTCCTTGCAGGCGGCAAAGTCGACGTTGTCCACGCCGATGCCCCACTTCACCGCGGCCCGCAGCCGGCCCGCCTGGCCCGCGGTGAACACCTCGCGGGTGGCCGGGTCGTCGCCGATGATCCAGCCGTCGTGCAGGGGCACCAGCTGCTTCAGTTCGTCGACGCTGAGTGTCTGCACCACGTCGGGCGTGGTGATCTCGGCGCCATGCTGCGCAAACAGCGGGCGAAAGCTGTCGATCATGCGCAGCATCGGGGGGCAGGTGACAAGAATCTTCATGGCGGTGGTCTCGGGTGTCAGGCTTGGATGGACTGCAGGTACTTCGACATGGCTTCGGCGATGTACCAGCTTTCCTGGTCGTCGATGTCCACGCTTTCGCTGCGGCCCATCTCGTACATCAGCGGGTGCTGGCCAATGCGCGCCTGGGTGCTGGCAAAGCTGGCCGCCGAAAACACGTACAGGTTCGAGTTCTCCTCGAACCAGGGCTCCAGGTCCTGGGTGCGCAGCAGCACCTTGGGGTCGTGGTTGATGGCGCTGCTGTCGGCCCGGTAGAACCGGGTCTGGAACTTGTTGACGGTGAAGACCGAGTCCCCGGTGCCCTCGGCCAGCCCGCGCCGGTACATCGCCAGAGATCCCCGGATCGACGCCGCCGACAGCAGGGGGTTGGTGGTGTGGGTCATCAGGTAGATGTCGGCCGGCACATTGGCAATGTCGTCGGCGATCACCAGGTTCATGCTGACGAAGTCACCGCAAATTTCGGGCCGCCGGTCGCGGATGCGCACGCGCGGGCCGTCCACCAGGCCGTTGTCGGCCAGCACATGGCGGGCGTCGGTGTTGATGATCACTTCATCGATGTCGTCGATCGACAGCAGGGTGTCCAGCATCCAGCGGAACAGCGGCTTGCCGTTGAAGCTGCGGAAGTTCTTGCCTTTCACGCGCTCGCTGTTGGCCTTCATGGGCAGCAGGGCCACGGTGCGGGGTCGGGTGCTTGTCATCGGGTTTCGGTCCTGTTGGCGGGGTAGAAGTAGATGTCCTTTTCGGCATGCGACAGCCGGCGGTGCTCATGGTTGCCCTTGTACGAGCCCACGTACTGGGCCACCCGGTAGCGCACGATCTCGCTGGCCAGGGCCCAGGCGCGCCGCTCGCGGCGGGCGCCCTGCAGGTCGTGCAGGATGCTGCTGCCGATGTAGCGCAGCATGTCCCAGGGCCCCACGTGGATCTGCGGCATGATCTTCTGCAAGGCGATCGCCTCGCGTTCAAAGCGGCGCTGCACCTGGGCCCAGCTTTCCCGGTGGTAGTGGTACACGCAGGCCTCGGCCACATAGCCCACGCGGTGGCCGGCGGCGCACAGGCGCTTGGCCAGTTCCATGTCTTCCAGGCCGGTCAGGTCTTCGTCGAACCGGTGCGCGGCCCAGGCGGCACGCGCCAGGGCCGAGTTGGCGTTGTTGCAGAAGAACCCGGTCTGCGGCACGCGGGTGCTGCGGGTGTAGTACTTCTCGAAGATGCGGCATTCACTGAAGCGGCTTTCCGGGCCGCCGATCTGCCGCCCGTAGCTGTAGGCCACCCGGCCGTCCACCACGGGGGCACACAGCTGGTGCAGCCAGTGCGCATCGGTGGGCACGCAGTGCCCGCTGACGAACACGAACACGTCGCCACTGGCCGCCTCGCAGCCCTGGTTCAATGACCTGCCGAACGAAAAGTCTTCGCGCGTGATGTGCGTCAGCACGCAGCCGAAGTCGCGGGCAATCTGCTGCGTGCCGTCGGTCGACCCCGAGTCGATGACCACGGTCTCCACGTCCAGCCCGGGGCACTGCTGCTGGGCGATGCCCTCCAGCAGCGCGCGCAGGTAGCGGGCTTCGTTGAGCGTGCGGATGACGATGCTCAGGCGCATGGGCGGGCTTGGCGGCTGGAAGTGGGCTGGGCCGCACGCTCGGCAGGCAGCGCCCGGTAATCCAGCTTCGGAAACACGGTGCAGGCGCCGTCCACCGTGGCGTCGCGCACGCGGCGGCCATCACGCTGGTGCGCGGCCAGCGCGGCACGGTACGACACCTCTGACTGGGCCAGATCCGGGTTGTCCCAGCGCTGGCCATAGCCGAAGTAGCGGTCACTGAAGTGGTTGGGGTCGGGGCCCTGCAGGGTGGCCTCGGCGTTGGGCGGGCCCTGGTAGCTGTAGCGGTGGTCCAGGCCGATCAGCACGGTGTCGGTGTAGCCCAGGTGGTAGGCCACCTGCAGCGCCACGTGGGTCACTGTCCAGCCTTCATGCACCCCCGCAGACAGGTCGGTGGAAAACCGCGCCGGCGGTGATTCGGTCTGCACGACGTGCGTCAGGGCGTCGTCTTGCAGGCCGGCGGCCCGGGCCGCGCGCGCGCCCACGAACCGCACGCAGTTCAGCGCGCGGATCTCCGCGGCCGACTGCTCGGCCACCTTGGGGTTCACCACCACGTAGTAGCGCGGGTAGATGCCCAGGGTGGCAAAGCCCAGGTGGATCTTGTTCATGCCGATGACGTGTTCGTGGCGCAGAAAGCGCAGGTCCATGCGGTTCAGCGACGGCCCGTTGGCCACGATCACGCAGCGCTGGCCGCGGTGTCGGTCTTTCAGCCAGGCGAGCCGGTTCCAGGCCATGCGGGGTGCTCGCTCAGGCAGCCGCCGGGGCGTTGCGCACCAGCAAGGCCGCCCGGTTGCGCGCCTCCACCAGGCGGAACCCCTGGCTCAGCAGGAACGGCATGGCCAGGGTGCCCTTGGCCGTCCAGCGGCCGTCGTCCAGCCAGGTGTCGTCGACACACACCACGCCATGCGCCCACAGCTTGGTGGCCAGCGTCCGGGCGCAGTCCAGGTGCATCTGGTGGCAGGCTTCTTCGTCGATGCGCGAGCCCAGGAACTTGGTGTACCGGCTCTGGCGCAATTCACTGTGCTTGCCGTGGTCGAAGTCGTAGGCATCCAGAAACACGAAGTCCACCTCGCCCGGCAGGTCACGCAGGTAGTCCTCGCCCTTCATCGCCACCGCCTCGAAGGCCACACCCAGGCTGGCAAAGGTCTGCCGCGCCATGTGGGCGTTGTGCGGGTCCATGTCGACCGTCACGAACCGCAGGCCATGCCGCTTGCAGAAGTCGGCCAGCTTGAAGGTCGACCCCTGGCCGGGCACGTCTTCGCGCGTGGTGCCGATCTCGATGACCGTGAGCTGGCGGCCCTGCGCCTTGGCCTGCAGGGGCGCCAGCTCACGCTGCAGATGGGCCAGCAGCAGGTCATGCCCATGCTCCTGCGACGCCTGGGCCACGGTCTTGATCTTCTGGTAGGCCTGCCGCGCGGCCAGGGCGGCGGCATCGGCGTCGGGGTCGCTGAAGGCATCGGCCAAGGCGCGGTCCACCAGCACATCGACCGCGCTGTCGGCGCTGCCCAGGGCCACCAGCTTGCGGGCCAGCGTGGGCCGCATGTCCACCGTGGTGTCTGCCGCCAGGCCACTGGCCTGCCGCAAGAAGTGCAAGGCCGTCATCTTGTCGGCCCGCGCGACGAAGCCGTCCGACAACAGCATCAGGAACTGCAGCTTGTCGTCGGCCAGCGTCAGCGTGGTGGCCAGCACGCCGTCAACGGCTTCATGCACGTCGTCGGCGTCCAGGCAGCGCCGGGCCAGTGCCTGGATCCAGGGCGGCACGGTGGCTGCCGCTGCCGCACCACCGCCGCGGCGCTGCGCGCTGGCCAGGTCGATGGCCGCCTGCAAGGCGTCCGACACATGGTCTTGCCGCACCTGCACCAGGCGCCGCACCTCGGATGACAGGCGCGCCATCGACACGGCCCGGGTGAAGTGCGCCTCGGCCTTTGCGTCGCGCCCGCCGAAGTACGACGCCCTGGCCAGCGTGTGGCGTGCGCCTGACAGCATGACCTGGCCCATGAAATCACGCGGGCAGCCCCAGGCCATGGCCTGGGCCGCCTTGGCCCGCGCAGCACTGCGGTCGCCCAGTTGCAGCGCCGCGGCACCGCCCAGTGCGGCCAGGCGTGCGCGGTCGGGGTGGTGCGCCAGCGCGTCCAGGTCCATCTGCGCCAGGGCTTGCCAGTCGGCGTCCAGCCATTGCGCCCGGGCCCGGTCAGGCAGGGTGGGGTTGTGCGGCAGCACCTGGGGCACACCGGATGGCTCGGGCGCGGCCACGGCCCGCAGGCCAGCGGCAGCACGCTGGCCCGCAGGCAGGCCCGGCACGAGCGTGCGGCCCGGGATCTGTCGGCGCAACGGCTTCTTCTTCATGCCCGCGGCTCACGCAGCAGCAGATCGGCAATCAGCTCGATCTGGGCCTCGGCCTTGACCAGCTCTTCCTGCAGCAGCCCGTGGCGGGCCGCCATGGTGGCCAGCTCCTGGTCCAGCTGCGCCTTGCGTTGCTGGGCCTCGCGGGCCAGGCGGGTCTGTTCGTCACGGGCGGCCACCAGCGCGGTCTTCTCGCCAGCCAGTTTGTCGCGCTCGGCCAGGGCCTTGGTCTTGTCCGCAGTCACGGCTTCCAGGCGGGCCAGGCGCTCGGCGGCCAGGCGGGTCTGCTCGTCAAGCGCCTGGGTCAGCTGCTGCACCTTGGTGGCGCGTTCTGCCGCCAGCTTGTCGGCGGCGGCACTGGCCTGGCTGAGCTGCTCGATCTGCGCCGCACGGTCGGCGGCCAGTTTGTCGGCTGCGGCCTTGGCCGTGGTCAACGCGGTGTTGTTCACCAGGCGGTCTGCGGCCAGCTTGTCCACGGTGGCCTTGGCCGCAGCGGCTTGCTCCAGCTGCGTCAGGCGGTCGGCGGCCAGCTTGTCGGCCGCGGCCTTCGCCTGGCCCAGGGCCTCGATCTGCACCTGCCGCTCTGCCACGAGCTTGGCCTGTGCATCTGCGGCCTGGGTGGCCTGCTCCAGCTGCTTCAAACGGTCGGCGGCCAGCCTGGCCTGTTCGTCACGCGCCTTGGTGGCCTGTTCAAGTTGCGCCGCACGCTCGGTGGCCAGCTTCTCGGCGGCCAGCCGGGCTGCGGCAGCCGGCTCGATCTGCGCCAGCCGGTCTGCCGCCAGCTTCTCTGCCGCGGCCCGGGCCGCCAGCGCCTGGTCCAGCTGCACCTGGCGCTCGGCCGCCAGCCTGGCTTGCTCGTCGCGCGCCTTGGCGGCCTGATCGAGCTGGGCCGCACGCTCGGCGGCCAGCTTCTCGGCGGCAAGCCGGCCGGCATGGGCTGGCTCGATCTGCGCCAACCGGTCTGCGGCCAGCTTGTCGGCGGCCGCCTGGGCCTTGGACGCCTGATCCAGCTGCACCAGGCACTCGGCCGCCAGCTTCTCGGCCGCCGCCTTGGCCTGGGCCAGGGCCTCGACCTGCGCCTGGCGCTCAGCCGCCAGTTTGGCTTGCTCGTCGCGTGCCTTGGTGGCCTGGTCCAGTTGCGTCTTGCGATCCGCGGCCAGTTTCTCTGCGGCAAGCCGGGCTGCCACCGCTGGCTCGATCTGGGCCAGGCGGTCGGCGGCCAGTTTTTCGGCCGACAGTTTGGCGGCTGTTGCCTGCTCCAGCTGCACCTGGCGCTCGGCCGCCAGCTTGTCAGCCCCTGCCTTGGCCTGGGCCAGCGCCTCGATCTGGGCTTGCCGCTCAGCCGCCAGCCGGGCTTGTGCATCGGCGGCCTGGCCAAGCTGCTGCACTTGCGCGGCATGGGCGGCCTGCAGTGCGTCGGCGTCGGCACGGGCCGCGGCCACCTGGGCATCCAGCGCCTGCTGCGCGCCGGCCAGCGCCTGGTCACGTTGCGCCAGAGCGGCCGTCAACGCGGCCAGTCGGGCCTGCTGCTGGGCGTGTTCAAAGCGCTGCCGGTTGAAGCGCAGCTGGGTCGTGGACCACAGGGGTGTGCTGCCCGATGCGCTGGCCAGCACATCGAAGCTGCGCTGCTGCAGCTGGTCCAGGGCCTGGGCAACGGGCGCGCCGCCGGGCGGCAGCGCGTCACGGCAACCCCGCAGGATCAGCAGGTCAAAGCAGGCCAGCAGTTCCTGCGGCAGGGCGGCCAGCAGGCTGGCTTCCTGGCCCGGCACATCCACCACCAGCACATGGGCGGCAGACGCCTCGGCGGCCAGGCCCAGGTCGGCCAGCACGTCGGCCAGGGCCACGGCGTCCAGCGTGTGTGCCCCGGTCTGCTGCAGCCGGGGGTAGTACAGCTGCAGCGGCGCGGCGTCCAGTGGCCCGTTGAGGCTGGGCAGGTTGTAGCGCCGCCACGCCAGCGGGCCGGCCTGCACGGCCACCGGCCTGGCCAGCACCTGGGCCCAGGGCAGGCCGGCGGCACTGCGCTGCAAGGCGGCGGCCATGTCGGGGTCGCCCTCGACCAGCACCACACGGGCGGGGGCCAGGGCCGCATAGCGCGCCAGCACCAGGCCGTTGCCGGCACCCAGGTGCACCACGGTGCCCAGCGGGCGGTCAAGCAAGTGGGGCAGCTGGCCGATCTGGCTGTCGATGGTCATGGCGGGCGTGGAAACGCTGGGCAGAGGTTCGTTCATGCCTGCCTCCAGGCCGCCAGGGCGCGGCGCACAGCCCGCCAGCCGGCGGGCGGGCCCAGGGCCTGCAAGGCGTCAGGCAGCAAGGCCTGGGCGGCGGGCAGCTGGGCGGGCGCGCCGGCGGAAGGGCCACCATCGGACGGCGCCAGCGCCTGGGGCCAGATCTCCAGCAGGGCCAGCAGGAAGTCGCGGTCTGCCAGGCCCAGCTGTGCCCAGGCAGCGCGCTTGACAGGCCCGGCCACGGCGCGGCCCAAGGGCAGATGCCAGCGCTCGACCGGCATACCTTGTGCGTCGGCCGGCCATGACGCCAGCGGCGGGCCGGTCTCGGCATCGTTGAGCAGCGTGATGCCGGCCTGTGGCCCATCAGGTTGCCAGTGCGCCGTGACGCGGGGCACCTGGAGCGCACCCCAGTGCACCTGGTTGAACTGGAACGCCAGCGCACCCGGCGCCGCACCCGGCACCGGCCCCACCACCACCTGCTGGTAGCGCACACGCCGCCCCAGCACCTGCAGCTGCAACTGCAGCCGGCGCACCAGTTGCTGCCATCGCGGCGACAGGGGCGGGTCCAGCGCGTCGAGTGCCGGCGGCAGCCGGTCCAGCAGGTACAGGGTCAGCGCCCAGTCGGCCGGGCCCATGGCATCGAGCACCGCCTTGACGGGTGCATCCGCAGGCACCAGCAACATGTAGGGGTGGCCGTCTTCCTGCCCGGTTTCACGCCAGCACGACAGCAGCTGTTCACCAGCGGTGTTGCCGAACACTGCCAGGCCTGGATGGCCGCGGTGCTCGACGAGGCGCACCGTGGCTTCAGGGATCTGGCGCCCGTGCGCCACCACGCCGCGCAACTGGAAGGTCAGTTCCCGGTAGGGTGGCGTGTCGCGCTCGGCCAATGGCAAGACCTCGGCCATGGCCACGGCCTGGCCCGCGGGCACCGGCGGCACCAACGCCGCCTCTTCCTGCAGGCGCTGGCATTCCAGGAAGTACTGCTCCAGCTCTTCCTGCACCTGGTGCAGCTGTTGCAGCAGCAGCGCGTTTTCCTGCTGGAGGCCGGCCTTGGCGCGCTGCTGTTCAGCCAGGTCTAGCTGCAGCTTCTGCAGGACCGCCGCCTGCTCCTGGCGCGCCGTGTCGCTGGCCTGCCGGGCGGCCTGGGCGTCCTTCAGCGCGTTGGCCGCCTGGGCGGTCTGCTGGGCGTGCGCCGCCTTGGCAGCTGCCAGCGCTTCAGC
>ENA-UOWO01007742-UOWO01007742.1-activated-sludge-metagenome-genome-assembly--contig:-NODE-7742-length-10530-cov-4.906826_pt1 | contig 10530 bp, 8 predicted proteins | sample MGYA00238148_ERZ761564 | MGnify/ENA primary metagenome ERZ761564 (study PRJEB28885, sample SAMN05720194) | activated sludge metagenome | isolation source: Anaerobic digester | place: USA...
TGGGAAAAAGCTACTCAGTCCTAATGGCGTATTAATAGTTGCCATTGATGAGAATGAGCAAGAGAATTTGGGTCAAATACTTTCTGAACAATTTCCGGCACATGAAAAAACGTGTGTTTCAGTAATTCATAATCCGGGAGGAATTCAAGGCGACAATTTTTCATACAATCATGAATACGCATATTTTGTTTACCCTAAAGGAGGAAAAATAATTGGATTAGAAGCCAGGGAAATAGAAGATGCTGACGTAAGACCACTAAGAGATGTTTCAAAGGGCGATCATTTAAGAATTGATGCAGCAAATTGTTTTTTCCCAATATATGTAAAAAACCAAAAAGTAATTGGATTTGGTGATGTCTGTGCTGATGATTTTCATCCATCATCAGCAAATGTCTTGAGGAAAGATGGCATCATGGAAATTTATCCCATAGATGCTCAAGGTGAAGAAAGAAAATGGGTTTTCGCCAGACAAACGGTTGAATCGATCAAAGGTGAATTGGCTGTAGAATTTAATAAGAAAAGAAAAGTATGGGACATTATTAGAACCAAAATGATGTTTAATTTTAAAACTGTTTGGGATGATAAAAAATATAATGCCAACAGTTACGGTTCCAAGTTGTTGAATAACATTATTGGTGAAAAGAAATTTTCATTTCCAAAATCAGTTTATACAGTATTGGATTCAGTAAGAGCAGGTTCTTATCAAGGCGAGAAAGGTTTTGTGTTAGATTACTTTGCTGGGTCTGGTACAACAGGTCATTCAGTAATCAAACTCAACAAAGAGGATGATAATTTCAATTTGAAGTATATATTAACCGAAATGGGTACCTATTTTGAACCGGTCACAAAAACACGAATATTAAAAGTAATATTTTCACAAAAATGGAAAGATATGAAGCCGGAAGACAATGATGGATCTCTAAAACACATTTTTAAAAATATAGTTCTCGAACAATACGAAGACGTTTTGGATGCTATCGAATCATTCGAAGGTGAAATGCCTAAAAACCTTCCTTTAAAATATCTCTACAAACCTGAGCTCAACAAAATCAACAGCACCCTAAACTTGAACAGACCGTTTAGCAACAAAATCCGTTATGGTCAGCCCACCAAAGAAGGTTTTGTGGATTTGGTCGAGACCTATAATTATCTGCAGGGCTATGACATCAAAAGTATTAAAACCTACATGATCAGCAAAAAATACTACAAAGTAGTGGAGACACCTGACACACTGGTCATCTGGCGCGATATTACTTTAGGTGATGATGACAGCAAAGCTGTCATAGAGATTGCGGAAAAATATCCCAATGCAACTCAGTTAGATATAAATTACGAATTCAACATTTTGGCGACACAAAAAGACAAGCAGTTGAATGTGGGCAATAGAATGTTGAACATATCAATTATTCACGCTGACATTTTTAATCAATAATCCTCATGGAATTAAAATTATACAATCATATTCGCAAAAACTTCTTTAAAGACACGATTGACTTATTTGATAAGTCAACGCAGGAGAAAATAGAAGCTTATGATGCTTCAATTGGTCTGGATGAAGCTATTTTGGCGACTGTCAAAAAATATCTGAAAGATTACAACCGCTATCTGGAAGCGCATAAACAAAACAAGGTGTATCTTCGTTACTATCAGATATTGGCTTTGTATTTCACGGAAGTATATTTTTTTCACAAAAACACAGTAGATTTTGACCTTTTTTCAAAGAACGCATTGGCTTACTGGATGGCTACGGGCAGCGGTAAGACAATGATCATGCACATCAACATTTTTCAATTTATTGCGCATAACAAGGGATTCAAAGACTTGGAACTCATTATTACCACCCCCGGCGTCAACCTGATTCAACAGCATGAAAGGGAAGTAACGCCACTGGTGGCCTATTTAAATAAAATCCATCGCAATAAAATCAGGTTTACGATTGATACTACCAGCGCTTTGCTGAATAAGCCTGATGACTTTTTCAATTTTCCGGATGATAAAAAAAGACAGCGCCTGATATTGGTTGATGAAGCCCATATCGGATTGGGCACAACGCAAAAAGATGACGAAGGTGAATTTCTAAAACTGAGAAGACGGCTGAATATTAAACACAGTTTTCTTTTTGAGTATTCCGCCACGTTTCACAATCTTGATAGCAAGCTGGAAAACGAATACAGCAAGTCCATTATTTATGATTATAACTATAACCTGTTTTATCGTGACTGTTATGGCAAGGATTTCTATTTTGAGAAAATAAATGAAGATGTTCTTTTGCACGGCAGCCTCGATGATAATCTTGCCCTGAATTTGAAGGTCATTGAACAGAAATTGGCAGTCTTCAAAGCGCTGGATTATTCTTCTATTCAGGACATGTTTTCGGCAACAGCTTTCCCCGATAGGCCGTTGATTGCTTTCATGGGCAATACAGTCAACGATAAAACCAAAGAAGGAAAAGGCGATGATGAACTTTCGGATATTTCCAAGATTGTAGATTATCTGGCAAAGCTTTCTGAATCACAAAGAGCAGGATTAAAGAATGTTTTTAATAATGAATACAAGGGCAACCTGAAACTGACCAGAAATCCGCAGGCCAATGATGAGATATTGCTTTCTTACGGCGCAGGCGATTACTGGGGTATCGTCAATGTGGGCAATGGCTTGAACTTTATCAATGAATATCAAGGCGAGAACGTTGATAAAGTAACCAGCACAGCCATCATTATTGCCAATAGCGAAAAATACCTTTTTGAAAACATTGATAAGCCGCACTCGCCAATTAACGTCTTAATCGGCAGCCGGAAGTTTGCCGAGGGATGGAACTGCTTTCGTGTTTCTGTCATTGGTTTGATTAATCTGGGGAAAACCAAAGGCAATAAAATTATCCAGATATTCGGGCGCGGTGTTCGCTTGAAGGGCTTGAAAAGTGATGGGAAACGATGTGACAGCAGTCATATTGAAGATTATTTTGCCCTACAGGATAATTACAGAGACAATCTTAAACGATTGGAAACTCTGTGCGTTTTTAGTTTGCAACGCAGTTATCTGGAGACTTTTACGGAAGCCGTAAGCAGTGAATTGGAAATAACGAAATCATTTGAAATCGCCGTGACACCAAGCATCATCAATCTAAATGGCAAAGATGCTTGTTTTGATACGTACAAACGCGATTTGAAGATATTCAAGCTCAGTAAAACATCAGTTGATGTCAAAAAGGTGCTGCTTTATCCAATGGAGAGAAAAATCGAATATGAGTACGTACTGAATGGTAAGGAGCAAAAAGCAGTCATTAATAATGTCAGTTTTAATCTGGATTACAGGACAAATCGAAATGAAGATGGCCGCAATATCAGAAATTCATTGAAGCAAGCGAATGTTACCTGCCGGGCGTTCATTAACAATCAACTATTCAAAAAGGCGCTGATCGAACAAGCCGATGAAGCCAATCTCCAAATATATAAAGGCGGAAGAAAACTTTCAGAAATAGATGTCGATGATGTTCTGGCTTACATTGAGGCGATTCAATACAAAGATGAATTACCTGAACACGATTTTGATTTCATTGAAACTGTCAACAGCAAAATCGCTGAAGAATTTGTCAAGAAAGTGCGCAATAAAATAAACTGGCACTTAAACAGCAGCATTTATCAATATGAAGAAGAACTTAAACAAAGTAGCGGTGAAATCAGAGGAGATTTTATTGAAAAATATACATTGGTTAAATCTTTTAAACTATCCAAGCAGGAAGGAAATAAGACAAAACAGAAGACTGAGAGAGAATTTAATCAAGAAATAGCGGATTTTACAAAAACGATTGCCACAATAAAAAATGCGCTGATCATTGAAAAAATTGGCAATCATATCTATGAGCCATTATTGCGAGAGAATAAAGTTGTTTTAAACGATGATATAAAGCTCGTGCCGGATAAGCTCAATGAAGGAGAAAAGAAATTTGTAAAAGACTTTGCGGCATACATGAAAAAAAAGCCGTATAAATTTAAAAATTTCAATGTTTACCTCATGCGGAATGTAGAGTCGCTGAAATCAATTGGCATTTACTTGAACGACGATTCAGAAGTGTTTTATCCGGATTTTATCATGTGGCTAATTGGCAAAGATAAAGTTTACATTAACTTTATCGATCCGAAAGGTCAAATGGGCACAAAGGACTTCAAGACAGAACAGTATAAAGAGAAAGTTACGATTGCAGACAAAGCTAAGAATCCTACATTGCCAAATATTGAAAAAGAGCTGAAGCGGATTCACAAAAAGGATTTTATATTAAACTCTTTTATATTGTTACGCGACAGTTCAGATTTAGGTAAGGTCGCACAGCCTGCGTGGAAGAAAAAAAATATGATTGATAAAAATATATTCAGGCTTGACTGGCATAAATTGGATGAGAAAGAAAACCACGCTGATCTAGATAAATTGGTTGATGGCAAAAGCTATTTGGATTGGATGATGGTGAAAGCGATATAGAAATAACGGGACAGGCACAATTAGTTCGAAAACTAATTTGCTTCAAAGAGACGCTTAAATGAACCGAAGCGAAAAAAAAGAAGAGCCCTCATCATCGCCGTACCGACGGTGCCGGCAAAAACACATTTGCCGGGGAGTTTTTGCCCAACGAGGCGGACTGCCCCATTTTTGTCAACGCGGATTTGATTGCCGCGGGTTTTGCCCCCTTTGATCCGGATCGGGCCGCCATTAAAACCGGGCACCTGATGTTGAAAGATATTTACTACCATGTTCTCAGTCATGAAAGTTTTGCGTTTTATTGATTCCGGGCACAAAACACACCATTCCATGATATTTAACTAACCGTTGCTATTGCGTTTTCTCTCAGCCCTGTTAAGCGCTTTATTTCGCTTGCCAAATATTACAAAGTATATATAATTAACATCAAAGGTAATTATATATGCTTAGTAAAAGCATGAACAGATTGCAGGAATTAAGCCGGAAGCCCTATTTTACGCTTGGCGAAGTTGCGCAGACTTTCAGCCTGCAGACGGCCTCCGCTCGTGTACTGTGCAGCCGTTATGTCCGGCAGGGTTTGCTGGTCAGATTTAAAAATAATATTTATACAACCGTCTGGAAATGGGAAGGTCTGACACGCCAGGATTTGTTTACAATCGCCAATGTATTGCAGGTCCCCTCTTATATTTCCCTGATGACGGCCCTGGCGTATTATGATGTCACCACACAGGCGCAGAACAATTATCAGGAAAGCGTTTGCCTGAAACGTTCTGTTGCTTACAATGTCCGGGAGGCCGTTTTCAGTTATGTCAAATTACAAAACCGCTTCTATGGCGATTTCATTAAAAAGGACGGCGTATTTATCGCCACCAAAGAAAAAGCTTTTCTGGATGCGGCGTATCTTTTCTCGTTCGGCAAATATAAGTTTGACGTTGACTCGCTGGACATGAAGAAGCTGGAATTGAGAAAGCTGAAGAGTCTGTTGAGCGTTTATCCGAACAAAACAAAAGAAACGGTGAAAAGACTATGCGGGATTTAATTCAGCATGAGCAGTTTGAACTGGAAGTCCTGGACCGGCTGAACAGCGGACGATTTCTGACCAACTTGGTTTTCGGGGGCGGCACCATGCTGCGTTTATGCCATGGACTGGATCGTTTTTCGGTGGATTTGGATTTCTGGGTGACAAAGGATTTTGACGAGGCAACGTATTACCGGAAGATTGAAAAATATTTGCTGCAATTTTATACTCTTGCTGATTCCGCCCACAAGCATTTTACGATTTTGTTCGAATTGAAATCACCGCAATTTCCAAGAGCGCTGAAAATAGAAATCCGCAAAGAGGCAAAGATCATCAAAACGGAAACCTGCATCGCTTACGGCGCCAACTCCAATATTCAGGTTCTGATAAAAACCGTTGCGCTGGAAGAAATGATGAAGTCAAAGATTGAGGCTTTTCTCAGCCGCAAGGAAATCCGCGATGCATACGACATCGAGTTTTTGTTAAAAAAAGGCATCGCCCTTCCCGCTGAAAATGAAATCCTGGGCAAATTGCTTGCCGGATTGGCAAAACTCGGCAAGAAAGACTTTTCCGTAAAGCTTGGAACGTTGCTTGATGCATCGGTGCGACAATATTACATTGAAAATGGATTCCGCATTCTGGAAATGAGACTGCGGGATAAAATTATGCCATAAGCCATCGAATATTCGAGGTCTGAGGACAACACTGATCATCATGACGGGAGGGAGGAAAAACATCTTTATGGACAGGTGCCATTTATTAATGTGAGACGTACCGGAGCAACTGGAGGCAAACCCATGGACAAGCCCATGACGTATAAAGGCTATGCCGCAAAGATTGAATACAGCGAAAAAGATGAATGCCTGATCGGCCGCGTTTCCAATATTCGTGACATCATAACCTTTCATGGCGATTCGGTGAAGGAAATCAAACAAGCTTTCGAGGAAGCCGTTGACCATTATCTTGACGGCTGCGCCGAAAAAAACGAAGAGCCGGAAAAGCCTTTTGATGAAGGCCAGGTGATGCGGATGAGTTCCGCGCTTCATCGCATGATCGCTTTGGCCGCCAGGAATGAAAATAAAAGCGTCGGCGAGTGGATTGCCGAAGCCCGCAAAAAGCCCCGGGACAAATCATGAACCAGCTCTATGAGAAACTGATGATCAGAAAAACCGCCGGAGGGCCGGGCAGCGTCCGCATCATCTGGCTGGGCACTGCCGGCATGTTTGTAACCGACGGGAAGACAGGCATCCTGATTGATCCTTACGTAAGCCGGTTCGGCATGGGCAGGGTTGCGTTTCGTCTGCCGCTGGAACCGAACCGGCCCCTCATTCAAAAATGGGCCGGGAGGTTCGGCAGGGACAACATTGCCGCGGTCATCGCAAGCCACAGCCATTTCGACCATGCCGCCGACGCGCCGTATTTCGCAATCGAAGCCCATGCGCCGCTCGTCGGCACGTCAAGCACGCTGAACATCGGCAGAGGCGCCGGCATGGAAGAAAACAAATTGGTGGAAATGACAAGCGGCCGGACGCTGTGTTTCGGAAACTTTACGATAAAATTCATTGAAAGCGCTCATGGCCCCGCCGTCCTGGGCCGCATCCCCTACCCCGGAACCATCGACAAGCCCCTGATCCCGCCCGGCCGGGCCGCCGACTACCGTTTGGGCGGCGTCTTTGCCCTGCTGATCCAACACCCCGCCGGAGCCATTCTGCACCATGGAAGCGCAGGCTTCAAACCGCAAATGTATGACGGGACTCATGCCGACGTCATCCTTCTGGGCATCGCCGGAAGAGGGAACACCGATCAATACCTGGAAAATGTCGTATTGAAAACCCGCGCGCGGCTCGTGCTTCCGATTCATATGGACAATTTCTTCAAGCCGCTGGAAAACGGCATGTCATTGCTCCCCACGGTGCGATTCGGTGAGTTCTGCCGGAAAACGGAAAATCACCGGTTGTCCTTCACAATGAACACCCTGCCCTTCTGCAACGAAGTCGGGATTCTGCCTCTGGATGAAATTCCGAAAACGCAGCGCATGCTTCAATCGAAAAATCAAATATGATTCCGTGTGTTTCCCTTTTTTGAATACTGCGGGCAGATTTCGGACGAACCCGGCTCGAAAAGCCTGCACACCGCGGGTCTGGTTTCATGGATGGCGCAATAAAAAGTCTTTCCGTCAAATGCAAAAAAACGGCAGCCGCCCAGCGGGGTTCCCGACTCCCGCGACATCAGGCGGTCGCCCTCCCAGACGGCTCCCTCCCTCTCCAGGACGCCCAGTATGTCGTCTCTGCCTTCGGACTTCCACCGCCCGATGTCTTCCTCCGTCACGTAGGCTGTGAAATCGGCCAGGCAGCAGCGGCCGCAGCGCATGCACTCCATGGATTTTGTGTTTTTCATCTCGCCGCTTCTCCGGCACGAAAAATACCACCGGCCCGGACGTTTGTAAATTCATTCTTGGAATTCCAAAAAAAATATGGTTAATGAGCTACCCTGAAAGGAAAAAGAAATGCCCAAAACTTCCGAGGCGTTGGACATAAAACCCGGCAAAATTCCCGTGGTTCTGCTGTACAATATCGAGCCGGACTGGACGGCCGCCGAAAAGGAAGAAGCGGCCGGCCACTCCACAAAGCTCGGCCTGGCGCTTCTCGAGGCCGGTTTCCCGACGGTTTTCGTGCCGGTGGCCGACGAGAATCTCGAGGGCCGTCTGGGCTTTTTTGATCCGGCCGGACACATCGTTTTCAACTGGTGCGAAAGTCTGCCCGGAATTTCCCACAGCGAGTGGATGGTGGCCGGACGTCTTGAGGCGATGGGCTTCACCTTTACCGGCGCGGGTTCGGAAACGCTTGCGCTCGCGCAGGACAAGGCCCGGGTCAAAGCCCTGCTGGACGCGGCCTGCATCCCCACGCCCGCCTGGCGCGTCTTTCACCTTGGCGAAGCCGTCCGGTGGGAAAGGTTTCCCGCGATCGTCAAGCCCATTCATGAGCACTGCTCCGCCGGGATCAGCCGCGATTCCGTTGCGCTGGACGAGGGCGAGCTGGCCCGGCGCGTTCCTTTTATACTGGAGGCCTACCGGCAGCCCGCTCTGGTGGAGGATTTCATCGATGGGCGCGAATTTCACGTGTCGGTCTGGGGAAATGAAGAACTCACCGTATTGCCCGCCGCGGAAATGGATTTTGCATTTTTTAAAGACGTCAAGGACCGCCTCTGCGGCCACGAGGCCAAGTTCATTCCGGGCTCCGAGGCGTACGAAAAAATCGAAACGAGGCTGCCCGCGCCGCTGGACCCCGAAGAACAAAAGGCGATGGAAATCGTGTGCCGCGCGGCTTACAGGGCCGTCGGCTGCCGGGATTACGCCCGCATGGATATTCGGCTGCAAGACGGTGTTTTTTACGTCCTGGACGTCAACCCCAACGCGGACATCAGCCACGATGCCAGCATGGCCTGCGCCGCGGAGGCGGCCGGCATCAGCTATGGCCGAATGGGCGCGGCCATCGTGGGCATGGCCGCCCGCCGCCATCCGGTTTTCAGCCAATGGGCTTTAAAGCCTTGATGTTCAAGAGAAATGAATGCCGGCATGGAAAAAATTCCCCCTGGAAGGGCAAAGATGATATAAGGGCTCAGCGAAAAACAGAGCCCGCAGGAGTTGACGTGACAAAAAATCAAAAAATCAAAAGTCTCCTTCAGAAACAGCTTGTCATTCTGGACGGAGCGACGGGCACCGAGCTGCAGAAAAGAGGAATGCCGGCCGGGGTCTGTCCGGAAATCTGGTGCCTGGAAAATCCGGCGGTGATTCAGGACATTCACGCCTCCTACGCAAAAGCCGGCGCCCGGGTGGTTTACACCTGCACGTTCGGCGCAAACCGCTTCAAGCTCAAGCAGTTCGGCGTGAAAAAAGACGCCGCTTCGGTCAACCGGGAACTGGCGCTCCAAACCCGGCAGGCCTGCGGCCGGAAAGCGCTGGTCGCCGGCGACATCGGGCCCACCGGCCTGTTCATCGAACCTTTCGGCCCGCTGGCCTTTGAGAAGGCCGTGGACGCGTTCAACGAACAGGCGCGCGGCCTGATCGACGGGGGCTGCGATCTGATCGTGATCGAAACCATGATCGACATTCAGGAGGCGCGTGCGGCCCTGCTGGCGGTAAAAGAGCTGGGCGACATCTTCACCATCGCTTCCATGACCTTTGAAAGCGACGGGCACACGCTGGGCGGAACGCCGCCGGAAGCGGCGCTCATTACGCTGCAGAGCCTGGGCGCGGATGCCGTGGGCTGCAACTGCTCCACGGGTCCCGAACAGATGGCGGAATATATCGCCGCCATGAAGCCTCTCGCCACGGTGCCGCTCCTGGCCAAGCCCAATGCCGGCCTGCCGAGGCTCGAAGGGCTGAAGACCGTCTTCGACATGGATCCCGCAAGCTTTGCCGCCGGCGCGAGGAAGCTGGCCGCGGCGGGCGCCAACCTGCTGGGAGGCTGCTGCGGCACGACGCCCGCTCACATCGCGGCGCTGGCCAAGGCGGTCGGGAAGAAAAAACCGGCAAGTCCCCGCAGAAAGTCGATCGCGGCGCTCAGCTCCGCGAGAAGCCTTCTATCCCTGCAGGACGATCAGCCCCTGCTGGTGGTCGGCGAAAGGATCAATCCCACGGGCAAGAAGGCCCTGCAGCAGGAGCTCCTGGAAGGCAAACTGTCCATCATTCGCCGAATGGCGCAGGAGCAGGAAGCGCAGGGAGCATCCCTTCTGGACGTCAACATCGGCTTGCCGGGCATTGACGAAGCCGCAACGATCAAAAACGTCATCGGGCTTCTCGCCACAACCACCCGGCTGCCGCTGGTCATCGATTCGTCCAGAGTGGAAACCATCGAAGCGGCGCTGCGCCTCTATCCGGGCCGAATGCTGATCAATTCCATTTCCGGCGAAAAGGAAAAGCTCGCCAGGCTTCTGCCGCTTGCCGCGAAATACGGCGCGATGTTCATTTTGCTGCCCCTCACCGACGGCAGCATTCCCAAAACGGCTGAAAAACGCCGGGAGGTCGTCCGGTCGATTTA
>ENA-UOWO01007743-UOWO01007743.1-activated-sludge-metagenome-genome-assembly--contig:-NODE-7743-length-10528-cov-9.795379_pt1 | contig 10528 bp, 2 predicted proteins | sample MGYA00238148_ERZ761564 | MGnify/ENA primary metagenome ERZ761564 (study PRJEB28885, sample SAMN05720194) | activated sludge metagenome | isolation source: Anaerobic digester | place: USA...
CCCTCTGCCATCTGAACTTCCACAACATACACTTGTCCTTTGGGAAATGCACGGGTATCCAGCTGAAACTGACCGGCATCCAGGCCCGTTTTTGTCCAGATTTTGCGGCCTAGCCGATCAATAACAGTGATCGACTGGATGTTGGAATTGTGACCAATTGTAGACAGGGTGAGCTGATCCTGCACTGGATTGGGAAAGGCATTTATTGAACCCGCTGGAAGGGATAAGTTGTTTTTGGGCAAAGTAGCAGGAGCCAATGGAAGTGCTTCCGGAATCAGGTATGAGCTAGAGCAATTGTTACTGATTGGGAGTTTGAAGGTTTTAAGAACAGAATAAGTATTTTCTGCTTCCGATGGAGCATATACATTCGTACCCACCGTACTACTCACCCAGATTTGTGATCCGTAGCCCTTGGCCATGGTCATCGTCGCTTCCATTTTTGGTGTGCCCAAATGGGTAAGATCCAGCAAATCTCCATTTTCTGCATTAAGTGTAGCGACAATGGCATCTATTGATCCCAGTCCGTATTTTCCCTTGCCTGAAAACGAAGCGGTATCGCTAAAAAACGTGAGTTTTTTTGTGTTTTCATAAGCTGTGCTGTGGTTTGGAAGGTACTGAAAAGAAGCCCCGCTATATATATGAAAATTCAGACCAGCCAACTTTAACCTGCCTTTTTCGGCAAAAAGATTACTGACTTGTAAGCCTTCCATTTTTTTAACCCAGGTCATCTCCCCTTGCTCATCAAAAGCAGCTACATAGGTCTTGGCTTTAAGGGTGTCTAGTTCGTAATTTGGCTTGCTGCGGTGGAAATAGTTTAATTGGGTGTAACTGATGTAGTAGTTCCCAAATTCGTCTACCGTAAATGCATCAGGATTTACACTGATTTTTTGATTTTGCAGCAGCTTATAAACAGGTTTAATGGACTGTAGTTTTAAAGAAATGGTGTCCAAAAAGAAGAGGTGTGTATTTACCTGATGAACGTCAACAGGCAACGATAAACCATCCAAGTCGCTACTTTTAGCGGTGGTGTCAATTTGGGTATAAATGGCCATTGTGCCATGGCTACTCCAGACCGCGGTCGGGTTGAATGTATAACTGGTTGGAACGGGAAAAGGAACATTCCCAAGCTCAAAACTAGCGTATAGGCTTGGAAATGGCTTTTTCCTGAGCACTTGCCCTGCATTATTGAAATGAATGATGATTCCTTCCTGTTTTTCTGCGTAGTCAACGACTAGGGTATTGTCAATAAAAAAATCATAGCCCGGTTTCCTTTGGGTGATGTAGTAAAAATCATCGTTTTTGCCCCGCAACATACTCCCCCTACACATGTTGGTATTGAGGTGAGCTGAAAAAAATTGATTGTAAAAATGCTTTACCCATAGCAATTCACCACTAGGAGAAACTTTGGCAATAAATGCCCCGGGCCCAGGCCTGGGAGTGCCCAGTCTGGGAGCATAGCCCGAAAATAAAACGTTCCCTTGCCCGTAGCCCAGTAGATAGGTGTTTCCTTTACTATCACCAATGGCTTGTTCGATGGAATAATTTTCAGCATAATCAAAACCTGGGTATTCGAGTTTCCACATTAGTTTTCCAGCCTTATTGTATTTGAGTGCATACCAGCCCGATTCGGGATATAGATAGCGAATGATGTGGCTTGGATCACGAAAAGTACCCGCCAGGATTCGGGAGCCATACTCATCTTCATAGATCGTCCGGTTGTCAAAGTACTTGTTTACCAAGAAACTGTCAACATGCACCTGACCTGACTCAGCATTACAAACTGTGCCTGAAGGTGTTTCCCCTATTTTTGTAAACACTTCCAGGTTGCGCGTTAAACTATCTACACAACCTTCCTTGGTATAGGCGTATAGGGTTATTTTTCGAATGCCTTGTCGATTGTAGCGCAGTCCAATCGGGACGCGGGTATCGTTGCGCTCGTAGCTTGCGCCTCGATCAAAAGTCCAAAAGTAGGATCGGGATTGCTCACTTTGATTCAGCAAGCGCAAGGTATCTCCTTTAAAGTTTTCCATGCCCAGTACTTGAAATTGTGCCCCGGATCGGCGGGCATAACAAGTAATCCGGTGCCCTATTCCATCCTCGCAATGAAATTTTTCGTGCCGAACAAATACATAAAAAGACACAAAATTAACAGCAGGGCCAGTAAGGCCAGTACTCCTCAGTTGCTTGAGAAAGGGCGTACGGCAAGGAATTAAAATGGTTCCTCCCGTGCCTTTTACTTTGGGCAATCCGGCATCGGCCCAATATTCGTAAGTTTTTCTGGTGTTTTGTACCCGTATGTAAAACACCTTATCCATACAAACGGTATCGCCATTGATCACATCAATTCCGGGGACACTATTGATCACGTGGATAAGATGGATTTGTTGCTTCGATTGGCGGCCACACTGATTATCAGTCGCTGCATAAACGGTAAAGGGAAGGGTTGCACTCGGATCCGCACCCGCATACCCGGCAAGGGTGAGATCTGATCCAGTGCCAAAGACGGGCGCTATACCGTTAACTACATAAGATACCCCAGGCTGGCTCTTGAGAATGGTAAACTGTGGGCGTACCCCACTACAAATGGTATCTTGCAAGGAAATGCTCTCTAGCTTGATGGTAAAATAACCCTCATAATCGACGATCCTGATCATCGAATCTTTTTGTATACCATCGCTCACCACCAGCTTAATGGTATCTTGCACACCTTGTGGAACAATTGTATTGTAGGTACGCGCGATACTGCGGTTGTTCAAGTACCAATGGTGCTGGTAGCTGGTGTTGCTTTGACTGATCAAGGGGAGTTGCCCCGTCCCACAAACTTGGCTCACATCATAGTCAACATAAGCGCGAGGAATCGGTTTACCACCGCGATTCGTGGTCATTGCCAGGCGTTCGCCATCGCCACAAGCCCACATGACATCGGCATTGTACGGAATCAATTGTCCAACTTCGGGGTCGCGGTCAGCGGGCAAACGCTCCCAACTTTTGCCCCGGTTGCGGGTTTGGTACACGTAACCATAAGCTGTATAGCCTACGCTGTCGTTGACAAAATAAATGTTGTCAGCATCAAGATGCGTGATCGGTCGATTGGTCAGGATCCAACTTGCACCGCCGTTGTTAGAATAATAAATATTATTGTTGGTGCTCAGTACGTACACCAAATTGTTGTTGACTGCGGATATCGCTTTAACTTGAAAGGGGGCATTTAGAAGGCTCCAATTGGTTCCACCATCGGTGGTTTTAAGGAGGGATTGTTCCCCGGCTACATAGCCCACCAGGTTATTGGCAAAATCCATGACCGTCAACTGCCGTCCCACCATAGCCATGTTTCTGGATTGTGTCCAGGTGTTGCCGCCATTGGTCGTTTTGACTATGCCATCACTAAAAACTACATACCCAATGTCATTATTGACTGGGAACTCCATCCGGGAGACATAATTTTCTCGGCTACTGTTGAATGTATAAGGAAAATGGTAGACCACTTTCCAAGTATTTCCGTTATTGGTACTTTGTAAAATAGCAGGTTCATTGGCGTATTCACCAGCAACCAATAACTTGTTGTTGCCAAATGCTTTGACATCTGCATAATAGAACCCAAAAGTTAAATTGACCGGGTTTTTGTTGTAGTCAACATTATTGTTTTCGATGAATTTGTGTTGAAAGGTTCGGCCACTGTCTGCGGTAAAACCCACCCATAGATCGCTCACCACAAAGCCTTCCGACAAAGAGTAGAATGAAGCATTGAGAAACCTATTGAGTGAATCCGTTCCCCGATACAGGCTTTTCCACTGGCCCATGACACTGGTTGACATCAACAGGGCAAGAAAGAGTAGTTTGGTTCTCATCGCAACAAGTCTAATGTATAACTAGGCATTTTTTCATGGCAATCCCTTCATCACAGTGAATACGCATCAAGTACATCCCCGCTGGCAATTGTTCAAGTTGAATCGGGCGATCAAAACTTGAACCCCTGGCGATTGACTCCCCATTGAACCGCATCAGCGTCCATTCTCTCAAATGCAAACCACCCATGTCCAGCTGTAAACGCTGATCAGCTGGTTGGGGGTAGAGTTGTATCCGAGCGCTTAACATTGGGGCCATTTCATTTATCCCAACTGTTCTACTCACGGGCAATACGGTTTGAGGGGCATTGGTTGCAATGGTTTGCCCTGCTTTGTTGATCAATTTGACGTCGCGGATTTCCAAATTTACGCCCCGTTGTAGTCTTTGGGCTTCCAAGGGCTCCAGCGACAGCAGGAGGTTGCCGATACGACCAAAGCCACTGACGTCTTGCTGATCCCCACGAACCAGCGCCACATCAATCCTACCTCTAAGCGGGTCGTTTCGCTGTATACTCAGGAATTGTTCACCTTTTGTACCCAGCCAGGAAGCGGTGGGTACAAACCCGATTTTGTTCTCATCCACTTCCGCAGGGTTGTACACAATCGAAAAAGCGACGCCATAAACACTAGAGCCAGGAATACCCGCAGTACCCAATTCCACGGAAAGTGACTGCACGGCCCTGGTCTTTATCGTATCCTTGCGCACAAAAAGAGGGAGAGGGTCCTGTCTTATTTCGGGCAATACGAGGGGAGGTTTTCCTGCCTGGTATTTACGTTGCCAGTTTTGCTGAATCGCCAAGGTGTCACTGGATGCAATCAGGCCATTGCCATCTGCATCGATAAAAGCGAGGTCTAATGAGGAATTAAGGATGGATTTGCCCCACAATTCGGTACGTTGTGGACGCCAATCGAGGGTCGCTTCATTGCGGACCAAACCTCGATTACCCAAAGCTAGTCCAATGGGCAAAAGGTCAAAATGATCTACATGTCCACTCCGGTCGCTGTCTCCTGGCCATATCGCCGGGCTAATGCTGATTTCGCCAGAGTAGGTGCTGAACTTTTCGATAGACTCAACGCCAGTAGAAATTTCTACAGGAAGCGCTTGGTTGTCAAAAGCCAGATAAGCCGTGTCTTCTGATAGTTTTGCCTGAAAACACAGTTCAAAAAGTGTTTTACGGGTTACATTAATTCCTGGGGTGTAATTTTTTGCAAACCGTATAAGTCCCAACCGGGTATCCGTCAAATTGAAGTTGCTGTTGTCGATTTGATCGTCTCCATATTTCAAGGTCAAATAGGACAATTTTTCCGGGTTCCACCGGATGGCAAATTGCACAGCAGACAAATCCTGAACATTCGTAATGTCAACTTTAGAACAAAATACTTCGCCGGAGACAACGGAGGCCCCACTGATGACCAGGCTCACTGCAGAACTATTGCCGATGCATTCCTGAGCAGATAGATTGTTCAAAATGGCTTCACACCCTTTGGAATCCGTCACGGTAACGCTGTATAATCGATTGCTGGCTACCGCTATCTGGCTACTGTTCCGGGAAATTTCATAGGTATCAGCGCTCCAGTCAAATGCGTATTGACCTACACCTCCAAAAGCGTTGATCCTGATGACTGCTGAGTCGGGCCGGCTAGGACTGCAAAAAACCAGTGACTGCAGGCTAGGTCCAATACCTGCGGCAGGAGCAGTGAGGCTAACCAGCGCTTCAAGGGTATCATTTTTGGCATCCACAATGATCAGAGGGTATTTCCCTGGCACCAGGTTAGTCAACCTTAACCGAGCCAGCGTACCGTTACTTATCCTGGTAAAAAACACATAAGGCGTTGCTCCTCCTGAAATGGTCGGAATGATGTTGCCCAGTTTGCAGTCTGCGCTGCTGGTACAAAGCTGTTCAAGCTTTAACGTTGAGGAGGGCAAATTCCCCTTTAGCACCAGATTGGCACTTACTCCTACAGGGATGTTTTCGGATTTTACGGATTCGGATGATCCCCTATTATTGTAGACAAATTGTGCCGGTTTTTCTGGGCTAAATCCGATCCTGGTTCGGGTAATATTTTTGTTTTTCACCAAAAACCGCAAGGTGTACAGGCGGGTATCATCTGGCAGCGTTTCACCCGGATCATCTATTAGCGCAGGGTCATTCCACACAAATTGAGAGCTACCTTGGGTATCTATTCCGGAGGCTGGACTTTCAATGTTGTTGGGAAAAAATACCCGGTTAAGTTGAACAGCATCGATGAGTTGGAGTACTTGTGGATCCCATTCGGTGGTGTACTCGAGCGCAATAATGTTTACAAATCCTTTGGTGCTGACTGTCACTTCCAGGGTGTCTCCTTTGAGTGAACCGTTCTGGCTGAAGAAGATGTTCAAACAACTCGTTGTTTGTGCCGTTACAGTATAACTGGCGCAAATCATGATTGGGATTAGGAAACGCAACAACATTTTACAAATATTTTATATCCTATAATCGGGTTGTATTCATTTTGTAAAGTTAATTGTTATTTTTTTGGTGAATGTTAAATTTTACTTTTCGATGGCCCCTTACAGCCACTTCCCCAAAAAGTATTTGCCTCTAAAATTTAACAATTAAAAAACATTTTTTTAAGCCCGCTGCCGTATCTTGGGATGGAGCAAAATTTCAAACTAAAACCATTCCCATGAACCCACACTTCCTCTTGATTTTCAGCACGTTGTTTTACATTACTGCTCAGGGACAAACCCTCGATCAATACACCGCTGATACGCTCAATGAACTTGGTCGCATCGATAAAAGTATTCAACACGATCACCATATCTATACAGGAGGAATGTCATTGGACAACCGCAGTCCTCAAGCGGTCATCCGAAAACTGGATACGCTGGGTCAAGTACTCTGGTATACTTCTGAAAAGGATACCTTGACTCCACCCGATATGCCCCGATGTGTAGCCTTACAACACAAGGGTGATGGATTTATTTACGCGATTTTTACCTTTTCCAACAGCCCTAGTTCTTTTTTCCAAATCTGGAAAGTAGACGCCAGCAATGGCGATATTGTATATAAAACTACAAAAAGCCACAATGGATATGCCCATTTTTCAAATCTCCACCCTTACGGTAAAGACACCCTGATTTTTCTTTATGCGGATGGTAACTCTTCTCCTTTAAATCTGAATGTGCTGGAAACGAGCAGTGGTAAAATAGTCCAAAGTCTAGATTTGGGAGTCGTTTACGAAAGCCGTTATGAGCTGACCACGGATCATAAGCACGATATTTTTTACGCCAAAAGAGATACCATTTTTAACATTAGTCTCCACAATGGACTTACGCGCAAGTGGTCGTACATTGCTACAGGCAGAGATTACAGCGTCATTTCTCATTTGCATTTTGACACCACCGATGGAGGTTTGTATTGTTTTGGAGAATTTCAACCTCATATCCCCGAAGTCTTCATCCAAAAAATAGACCCCAGCACCGGGAGACTCATTTGGAATCAAGCCTTACCTCAATTTAAGGAACACTATTTTGCAACAGCCTCTTTTTTTGGCCAACACATTTACAGCACCTGGAGAGTTTCCAACAGCGGGCTTGCCGATATTGGGGTAGCCAAACTCGACAAACAAAGTGGCACGATAGCCTGGGCGCATCGACATCGCTACATTGGCAACGTACCCCAGGAACAAACCTTTGATGCCATTTGTGTAACCACAGGAGGTGTTTACCTCACCGGATATTATGCAGTAGGTCAAGGTTCTTGGGATTGGGGAGCAGTCAAACTAGATCCCCTTACCGGGCTCAAATTATTCACTACCTTCATCACCCAAGGAGGAAATGAATATAGCCCGGGAAGTTATGGAGTAGGTATTTATGCTTTTCAGAATCGAATTCTTTGTGTGGGCAATCGAGTTTACCGAACCCACCTTCTTGAGGAGTTGGCTGTGAACCTAGATTTAAACACCGGGAACATTCTTGAGGAGGAAAAGATTGGCGGATATGGCCAGTTTAATGCTCAAACCCTCCACCTCCAGGAATTGGCCAATGGTTCTTTTATTGCCATTCAACAATTGGGAAAAATACCGTCCATTGCACTACTCGATGAAAAAGGGCAAGTCACCTGGAGGGGTTTATTGCCAGAGGAATTCGACATTAAACAAGTGAAAGTACTGGCAGACACTATGGTTTTATTGGCGGGCCAAACCATTTATGCATTTAATCCCCAAACTAAAAAAATGACTTACCTCGTGTTACTCCAACCAGAGGCAAGTTCTCGTATTCCTTACGCTGTTGATGTCGTGCCAGGATCCAGTTTAAATCAATTTTTTATTTCCTACTATTCGCAGGGTTTGCCAACCTATAGAGTGGATGTACAAACGGTCTATCGTCAAGGACTGGATTGGGGTGCAGGACCGGTTACAACTCTGGATGGCACATCACTAGATGCGATTCCCAATAGCCAATTGATGTTGGATTTGAATACCAATGCTTTTGCTTGCTTAGCAAATAATGGAGTATATGGTGCACTCTACCACATCAACAAAACCAATCATGCTGTAACAGAGTTTCGCTATCGCTATGCTAAAGCTCTAACGCACATTGATTATTACCAACACGACCATATTCTGGTGGGAGCTTATGACAACCAAGAAAATGTAGTATTGGTGAAAATTGACCGAAATACCTTGAATGAAGTTTGGATTGACACCTTAAACATCAAAGGAAAATCCATCAAATGGATTCAAGGCGAACAAGACAGCATCATTTATATCGCTTGTAGCTATGTCAACAAATTCCTGAGCATCATCAAATACAACGTAGAAGCTCGGCGGATCGTATGGAGCAAAACCCTTCGGGAAGAGGAAAAAGACCAGCTGTTTTTTACGGATTTAAGCTTCAACCGGCAAGATCAATACGCCATGATCACAGGGTACGTGCAAAATGGCGATGCCCAAGATCAGGTTTTGCTCATCGCCATAGACGCCGATGGGAGCATACTGGCCAATATGAATCAACCTGGTGAGTTTCCTGGGTACAATCGCGGTTTGGTGCTCAATAGCCCAGCCTCTTCCCCATACACCCTAATTGGGGGTAGTTTGAATAAAAAGCCTCGCGAGGCCAGCGCTGCTTTTGTTTCCACTTTTACGGGAAAGGATGTACAAAATTCCATCAAAGGATTGATTTTTTGGGATGAAAACAAGGATGGAATTCAAAACCCCGGTGAAAAAACCCTTTCCTTGGGTCAGATCATTTTCAACTTTACCAATCGGGTGTACATCAATAATGATGGCTATTTCAAGGCTCTGGTTAGCGCTGGTCGTTATTCCGTGCGTTATATGGTACCAAAGAATTGGACTTTAACCACTGGAGAATTTACCTACCGAGTGGATGCATCTCAAACACAAAATTTAAAAGATACCCTCCGTTTCGGGATTGCGCCCACCCAGCTTATTGATCAGGTTGAAATTTTTGTCACTAGCCAGCCGCTGGTGTGTAATGAACAGGGGGGAGTCTATGTACAAATCCGCAATAGTGGCACTACTTACCAAAACATCAAGTTGAGATTGGATCACCAAAGTCAACCTTTGCTGCAAAACGTAGCACCCGATTCCCTTAGACCGGGCAAACTGTATTGGTCTTTTGACTCCATTCCAGCGGGTGCGGTTAAATGGCTCGTTTTGAGTTTTGAAATTCCTGGCATAGGAGAAATTGGGGATTCGCTGAGTTTTAATACCATCGCCTATTGGGGAAACCCCCTCAAAATGGATTCTACCCGTTTCAATTATGGCGATGTGCTGCTTTGTTCTTATGACCCCAATGACAAATTGGTGCGGAGTACAAAAATTGCCAAAAACCGCTTTACCCTTTTTGATCAGTATCTTTATTACACCATTCGGTTTCAAAATACTGGGAACTACCCTGCTCGAAACATCACCATTATCGACACGCTTGATCGAGATTTGGACTTTGCTACTTTTGATTTTTTAGGCGCTAGTCATCCGATTACAGAAGTGATTGGAAAAAACAATGCAGTCCAATTTGTCTTTAAGGGCATTAACCTTCCTGATTCCGTAAACAACGAAATGGCCAGTCATGGTTTTGTGAGTTTCAGAATCAAGGATCGAGCTGGACTTCCTGAAAAAACCGAAATCACCAATACTGCCTACATCTATTTTGACCAAAACCCGCCTATCGTTACCAATACTACCCTCAGCATATTGGTATCCAGACTGGATGAATTGAGCACTTCGACTCAGAACCCTCAGCGCGGATCAAATTTCCGGGTGTACCCTAATCCGGCTCAGGGCTATGTAATCGTGACAGGTGAAAGTACCAATTCCCAAACCCGCTGGTCGATGATCAATGCTCAGGGGCAAACCTGCATGCAGGGACTTACAAAAACTTGGCCTTTTGAAATCAATACGCAGCATTTATCCAACGGCCTTTACTACCTGCAATTGGTTGGCCAGGAAGCTTTGAAGGTATTAATTATACACTAGTGTTGCTTCAGGTTTTACAATTTTTGAGCAAAAAACGCCAACGTCTCCTTCCACATCACCCGTGTATACTCATGCCCTACCTCATCGTATTCGAAGTGTTTGAACTGCCCGGCTTTACTGTATAAGCTATACACTTTTTCCAAAAACCCATTGATGTAATTGACCCCTTCCAGTGGCGCCATGCGGTCACCTTTGCCCGA
>ENA-UOWO01007744-UOWO01007744.1-activated-sludge-metagenome-genome-assembly--contig:-NODE-7744-length-10526-cov-8.162067_pt1 | contig 10526 bp, 4 predicted proteins | sample MGYA00238148_ERZ761564 | MGnify/ENA primary metagenome ERZ761564 (study PRJEB28885, sample SAMN05720194) | activated sludge metagenome | isolation source: Anaerobic digester | place: USA...
GTATCCATACCGGTGTACAACCATTTATCTGTTGGAACAGATGCAATCAGTTCGGGATCCAAAATAACCTGGTTAAAAACTGTCCAGTCGCATTTTAAACCTAATTTTTTTTCCGGCCCCGTAAGCACCGCCGTCATAGAGACTTCCGCACCCGTACCAGAAATCGTTGGCACACCCAAATGATAAATGCCTGGCTTCTTTATCAAGTTCAATCCCTGGTATTGTGTGGAAGAACCTTCATTGGTAAACATCAATGACACTGCCTTTGCAATATCCATGATGCTTCCGCCGCCAATACCAATTACACCAGCAGGCAACCCTTTTGATTGGAGGACTTCGTCTCTTAACGCATCAATAAGTTCAGTGGTAGGTTCCTCAGGATCAACATCAATTAGTTTTACTACATCATTTGCTTCTGCAGGAATTCTTTTGAGCAACTCTCTTCCTGCAAAATAATTGTCTACCACAAACAAAAAGAAACCGGCGTTCTCATTTCTCTTCTCTGCAAGTATCCCCGCCATGTTATTAAAACTGCCGCGGCCAAAAACTACTTTGTCTATGTTTTTAAAGTTCTTGTGAATCATTAGAGATTTGACAATTTGATGATTTGGAAATTTGGTAATGACACAATTTAATTATAATGTACTTTCTTCGAGATTGAAAAACATTACTATTTGTCCATTATCAATTAACCGGTACCAAAACCTTTTCAACACAGGCGCTGATATTTTTTGCCAAAGCCTGTATCTCTTCTTCCGTCCAGGTGCAGCGGATACCAAAAGAGATCAACCGGCCAATCACTTCCTGTGATTTTGGCAAATCCAGGTTGTTATAATCCTGCGGTGCTCCCAGCACTTCCACCGGCAATGCAGACGCCGTTTTCAATCCTTTTACATGATGCCACTGGTTAATAAAATGGTACATGTTGGTAAACCAGTAATTAAATCCTGTAATGCCAGCTTTATTAAATTCATCCACCACCGCTTTTGCAGTAGTGGTATCAGGCAAAAACATATTCAGGAAGGTTGCTGAGTCACCTTCAGGGTCAGCCAGGGTTGCAAATGAAATGCCTTCCGTTTTAGAAAGCAATTCAACCAATAACTTTTTGTTTTTATTGTTACGCTGCACAATTTCGGGTACACGTGCTGTTTGTACTTTGCCAATGGCAGCATGTATCTCGCTGATGCGGTAGTTGAATCCAACGATAGGATGTTCTTCCATACCACGGTTGTTGCCAATATGATCGTGACCATGGTCGCTGTAAGAATCTGCTAACTTATAGGTTGCTTCATCATTCATCACCAATACCCCACCCTCACCTGCAGTGGCAATTTTAAAAAAGTCGAAAGAGTAGCAACCTGTTTTACCAAACAAGCCTACTTTAATGCCTTTAAAAGATGCGCCAAATGCCTGGCCGGCATCTTCCACCAATACCAGGTTGTGTTCCTGTACAATGGGCATGATCTCATCCATATTGGCCATGCCACCACACATATGTACCAGGCAAATACCCTTTGTTTTGGGCGTCAATACTTTCTTGATGCCTTCTGCACTCAGGCAAAGTGATTCATCAATTTCTGCAAACACCGGTTTGGCGCCAACAAACAACACGGCTTCCACAGAAGCTACATAGGTGAAAGGCGGAACGATCACTTCATCCCCGGTGCCAATACCTGCTGCCGCCAGGGCGGTGGCTACTGCAGTGGAGCCGCTGCTGACTGCATGGGCATATTGTGCGCCGGTTACTTTTTTTACTTCTTCTTCAAATTCTTTTGCTTTCCAAATGCCTTTGCGCTGGGCGTCATGGTTATAGCGAAAAAAAATACCTGTCTCCATTACATCATTTACTTCTTTTCTTTCTTCGGCACCAAATAGTTCTGTTCCTGGCATGGTTGTATTGTTTAAGCCGCAAAAATACGGGTTAAATAAACTGAATGAAAGAATTAAGATTTGGCAATCCTATACAGCTTTATATGTAACTTCACGCATTGTTAATTCCTCTTTACTCTTGAATAAACAGCTGTGATAAAAACCAGGACCGTCATTCTGCTGCTGAGTCTGCTGATCCCTTTTTTGCTAAGGGCACAAGTTCCCGTTATCAGTTCTTTTTCCCCGGTTTCTGGTGGAGTTGGTACACTGGTTGTAATTACAGGGAGTAATTTTAGTACCGTTACCTCAAACAATACAGTATCATTTGGCGGCGTAAATGCATCAGTAGTAAGTGCGTCTACAGGATCACTAACCGTAGTTGTACCCCCCGGTGGCGCTTTCAAACCGATAAGCGTTACAGTCAACAAAAAAACCGGGTACAGTTTAGGGCCATTCCTGCAAACTTTTGACGGGGGAGGCGGCTTCTCTGCAACCTCTTTTTCAACAGGTAATAATTTTTCTACCGGCGCTTATCCCTACGAAATGGCAACTGCAGATTTTGATGCAGACGGCAAGCCGGATATTGCGGTAATCAATGCCAGTTCCAATTCTATATCGGTTTTAAGAAACCAGTCACAGCCAGATTCGATTTTACTCGGTAACCGGCAAGACCTTGCCACGGGAAGCTCTCCATATTCTATTACGGTGTGTGATTTTGACGGAGACGGGAAACAGGATATTGCTGCTACTAATTATGCGGCGGCCACTGTTTCAATATTCATCAACACCAGCAGCGCAGGAAACATCAGCTTTGCTTCAGGTATCAACCTGGCTACCGGCACTAACCCCGCAGCTGTGGCAACGGCTGATTTTAATCGGGATGGCAAACCAGATATTGTAGTAGCCAACAGGGGCAGTAATACTATTTCTGTTATAAAAAACACGACCAACAATGGAATAATATCTTTTGCAGCCGCAGTTTCAAGAATCGTGAGTTCATTACCAATCAGTGTAGCAACCGCAGATCTTGACGGGCTCGGCAAAACTGATATAGCAGTACTGCATTATGGTGGTACTGTGAGTGTTTTTAAGAACATTACTACAACAGATAGCATCATTATGGATGTTGCAGCCAATTTCCCTTCCGGAGGTGGCGCTATGGGCGCTTCTGCCTGTATGAATATATGCGATGCAGATGGTGACGGCAAACCGGATATCATTACTTCAAACCAAACCAGGCTTGAGTTCCTGAAGAACAATACCAATGGCGGTATTCTTTCATTTACCCAACTCTTAGGCCCTTCGCTATACACAAGAGACAGAAAATTTACCACAGGTGATATCAATGGCGATGGGAAACCGGACATTTTAATTGGCTTTTCGGAGATCGTTAATTATGCGATTGGTATTAAGAACATCAGCAGTACCGGCAACATATCGTTCAGCGGAGATTATCTTCAACTGGCTGCTGCGGGTGATCCGAAATTTGTGGCGATGGCCGATTTCAATATCGATGGCAAGCCGGATATCATAGCTGCCAACAGTACTACCAACAATATATCTGTCTTCAAAAACAAACTTGCCCCGTCACCGTCCATTATATCTTTTAGCCCCGCTTCTGCACAACAGGGTGATACCGTGACTATTTCCGGAACTGGCCTCAGCAATAGTAGCGACATCTGGTTTGGCGGTGTACCTGCTACGGCTATCATCAATGTGTCCGAAACTTCGGTAAAAGCGAAAGTAGGATATGGAAACAGCGGAGACATCATTCTTGCTAATGCAAATGGCACGGATACCATTGCAGGATTCACTTTTATACCGCCTGTACCTGACATTACGGGCATTGATCCTGCGTCTGGCACAAGTGGCACTTCAATCACCATTTTTGGAACGAACTTTTTGTATGCCAGCTCGGTTACATTCGGGGGAGTTGCTGCCAATTCCTTCTCTGTTTTTTCAGATACCAGAATTACTGCTATACCCGGGTCGGGAGCTTCAGGCTTTGTTACGGTAGGAACCAGCAGCGGAAAAGATTCTATTGACGGTTTTTCGTATTACCTGCCTCCCGTTATTACCTCTTTTGCACCCACCTTAGTCACCACGGAAGACACGGTAACCATTAAAGGACGGAATTTTAACGGCATCACAACCGTGTGGCTTGGTGGCACCCCGGCTGCATCTTTTTTCGTGGTATCAGATTCTGTGATCAGGGCTGTTGTAGGGGGGTATAACAATTCCAATGAGATTTATATTGCTTCCCCGGGAGGAGAAGCAACATTGCAGGGGTACAGTTTTTACACCCACCCTCCCGTTCTCTATTCCTTTACCCCCAATACCGGCGACAGTGGCACCCTGGTTACCATCAGGGGCAGATACCTGATTGAAGTAACGGCAGTACAGTTTGGTGGAACGGCGGCACAGGCATTTACGATTGTAAATGATACCACTATCATCGCCACTGTTGATAATGGTACAACCGGCAACGTTAGTGTCACCAATAGCACTGCTACGATATCGCTTCCGGGCTTCAGTTTTATACCAACATATGCACCGCCGGTGATCCGGTCCTTTTCTCCTTCGGTAGCAGTGGCCGGAAGTACGGTAGTGATTACAGGCTCGGATTTTAGCAGCACGGCGGCTAATAACGTGGTGTTTTTTGGTGCCGTAAGAGCTACTGTCACCGCTGCCAGCGCAGGCAGTTTATCAGTTACGGTTCCGGCAGCGGCTTCTTATGGCCCTGTTACAGTAACGGTATTGCCTACCAATCTCACCGCGATTTCCAATGCTGTCTTCAGTCCTGTTTTTGCGAATGCGGATACATCGGCAGAGTTCAAATTCAAAGAAGAGGCAGCCCTGCTAACTGCCGGGGATCCACGAAGATCAGCGATCGCAGATTTTGACGGAGACGGGAAAGCAGATATTGCTGTTACCAACCTGGCAGCAAATACGGTATCGCTATTCAGGAATATGAGCGGCACCAGCAGCATAACCTTTAATCCGAAAACAGACTTTGCCACTGCTAATGCGCCCTTCGGCATTTCCGCTGCAGATATTACCGGTGACGGCAAACCCGATTTGATCCTCACTCATTTTCCTGATTTCACTGTTTCAAACGGTATCGGCGTTCTCAAAAACATCAGCACACCTGGAAATATCGCATTTGCCGATGAAACAGGTTTATCCATAGCCATGCAAACCCATTTCCGCACAATTGCTGTAAGGGACTGGGATTTGAATGGCAAACCCGATATTGCCGCCACTGATTTTGTACGCTTCTCCAATCCTGGCCCCTCCGCACCTGTATCCATTTTAAGGAACACGGGTTCCGGGGGAAATATTGCTTTCTCACCCGCACAGGATTATCTTGCTGCTACTTACAATCTCGACGCTATGTGCGCCGCAGATGTTGACGATGATGGAAAAACGGACCTCGTGGTAAGTGGACTTTATAACAGGTCTGTAGCGATCCTGCGCAACACCAGCACTGGCGGCGTCATTAGTTTTGCCCAGGCCGGCACATACCCGATAGGCTACGAACCAGGCGGCCTCACAGCAGGTGATGCAGACGGTGACGGCAAGCCGGAAATATTGGTAACGCTGAAGGGATACAATGTGTTTGCCGTGTTTAAAAATACCAGTACCCCCGGCAATGTGTCTTTTGCTGCCAGGCAGGATATTAACTGCGGACCAGACCAGGAAGATATCAAATTGACAGACCTGGATGGTGACAGCAGGCCAGATGTTGTACTGACCAAACGTTATTCAACTGCGGTACACGCACTTGCTGTTTATAAAAATATAAGCACGGCTGCTGCGATTGCATTTCAATATCAAAATGACCTTAACACCGGCGTAAGTCCGCTACAGGTTAATGCAGGCGATTTGAATGCCGACGGCCGGCCAGACATGATTGCGGTAAACAGCGTGAGCAATACAATATCAATCTTCCGGAATCAAATTGGTTTACCGCCTGTGATCAATACCGTGTTTCCGTTGTCGGCGGCGGCGGGCGCAACCATAACAATAAAAGGAGAAAATTTCACCAACACTCAATACGTGAGCTTTGGCGGAATTGCGGCAGCTTCTTTTGTGGTAGTATCTGATTCTTTAATAACAGCAGTGGTTGGAAATGGTACCAGTGGAAACATAAACCTGATTTCCGCCAGCGGCAATGCACTCTTCCCTGGTTTTGTATTGCTTTCACCAAAGTACGTAACACAAAATGGTGCTGGTAACCGCAATGGAAGCAATTGGTCCAACGCATGGGGCGCAACCGAGTTAGCGGCCAATGTATACAACCAGCCTGAAGGTTCCAGTATTTGGGTTGCACGGGGCACGTACACACCGTCACGGGATCAAAGTGGCCAGGTAAACGCCAACAATACGCTGCACACATTTCACCTCCCGGCTGGTGTGCGGTTGTATGGAGGTTTTGCTGGCAATGAGCTCAACATCGGGGATAGAAAACTGGCACTGCTGCACAGTGTAAATAAAACGATATTCAGCGGAGACATTGGTACCGCCGGTTTACAGGACGACAATTGTGCAGTAGTGATCACCATTACCAATGCAGGGCAGGATGAAGCATTGGACGGCATTTCGGTGAGTTATGCAAAAAGCAATGCAGTAAGGATAACGATGAATTCAACAGCCCGCCTGCCAACGGCGCTGAAAAACTGTGTGCTGTCTGGCAACGGACCCGCTGATGCATCCCTTGTAATCAACGGAAATAGTGCAGCACTTGCGAAGGCTACGATCAGCCGCTGCATTTTCGTCAATAACAGTTCCTCAACAACCGGGGCCATAAGTGCTACCGGTGGCAGCCATATTATGTTGGATAACTGCGTGTTTTATAATAACAGTAAAACCGGTGGCGGCAATGGCGCAAGTTGTATTGATTTTTCGGGCGCAGCCGGTACTATCAACAATTGCAATTTTATTGAGAATAGCACCAACCATGCTGCCCCCAACGGTGCCTGTATCACAGTCAACAACGGAACCGACAGCATACTGATCAATAACTCGGTGTTCTGGAACAATTACAACAATAGTAACATTACGAATACACAGGTGGTTGCAGGCTCTAACAGGCTCAGTGTTAAGAACTGTCTTTTCCAGGCACAAACAGCCGGTACAGCGCCTGCGGTATCGGTTAACCTGCTCACGGGCAACCCCGATTTTGTGGCAATTGCTGATGCAGATGGTCCCGATAATATATGGGCCACTGATGATGATGGAATGCAACCACTGCCATATAGCCTGTTGGTTGATGGTGGTAACAATAATGTTGTAACCGGCTCTGCCGATATCCTGAATAACCCGAGGATACAATTCGGGACCGTTGATATTGGTGCCTATGAAATACAGACCGGAACTATAACTCTTTGCCCCGGTGCCGGCACGGTTTTAAAATCAGGCATTGCAGGCAGCAGCTACCAATGGCAGGTAAATACCGGTGCCGGGTATACGAATATCGGCAACAATAGTTTTTATACGGGAACAAATACCAGCACGCTGCAACTTTTAAACACACCGTCATCCTGGTACGGATATAAATACCGCTGTCTGGCAGATGCCGTTTACAGCCGGGAGTTTGAACTGCGTTTTTCAAATAACTGGACGGGTGCAGCAAACAATCTGTGGGAAAATACGGCTAACTGGAGCTGCGGCACATTGCCCGATGCCAATACGGATGCTGTGATCAGTACAGGTAATGCTACTGTTACGTCGAATCCATCCGTAAAAAGCCTGTATGTACGGCCAGGCGCTTCGGTCACTGTAACACCCGGCTTCACGGTTACTGTTACTGGCGGACTTTTCTCCAACGGATCTTTGGGCGGCGCCCCCGGCAACTGTAATCCCATAACTGTAAACGGTAACTATAAACAAGGTGTACCGTTAAATGCAACCAACACTTTGCAGGTACAGGTAAACGTTACCGCAACCGGATCTTATTTAATTTTCACCAACAGTGCAAACGGCATCAGTTTTTCAAAGGCAGGAACCTTTACCAGCACAGGTTTACAAACCGTAATACTTGATGGTACCGGCACACCAGAATTTTACGGAGCTGCAACAATAACTGTATTGTACAACAGCAGCGCATGCATTGCCACTATCAATATCACGCAACGGGATCCCGACTACTTTCCGCTGGTAACTAACTCCAGCTGGAGCTATACCCATTCGAATAGTTTCGGGTCTGTAGATTCGTTGTATAAAAAATGTATAGCTACCAATATTACCTACAATGGCCAGCTGTACCGGCAGTTCACAGAAACAAACGAATTCCTGCTTGACTATAACCAGCCGTACAGGAAGAGCGGTACATCCTATTACCAGTATTTCAATAATTTTGATGACCTGCACAGCCTTTTGTTATTAAGCCTAAACGGAGAAATAAAATTCCTGGATGAAAACCTGCCCACAGGAGGAGTATGGGCAAATACTGTCAGGGGATGGATCAATGGCGGATCTCAAAACACTGTTATACAGGTACAGGGAAATATCGTTGAAAAAAATGTTGCTGTAACGCTATCCACAGGCTTAAATTTTTCGAATGTTACCAAGGTTCGGATGCTGTATTTCGATATGTCGTCCGGCACGCCATCTATTGCATATACAGAAGACCGGTGGTATGCACTTGGCATAGGCCTCGTGTATTATGCTTCCCGTGATCCTTTTGGTCCCTGTATCAGTTACAGTCTGAAGCGCTATAGCATCTACTAACAAAAAAAGATTTGCATGCGCAAAAGACCAAGCAATCTGTTTCTTTGAACGGCGAGTGCTGCATACCAACGCACATGCCCGTAGCAGACTCATCGCCTGGACAACGTTGGCCGAGACGGATGATTACACCGCAACTAACCTCCCCTAAATAATTTCATAAAACTCCCCTATACCAATTAGTTTGTACTTTTGCCACCTTGTATGAAGAAAAAATTACTCACTGCGCTGCAATACTTGCTGTTCCTCGGTCTCGGTCTTTTTTTGGTTTGGTGGAGTATTGATAAAATGAGTGAGGAAGACCTGCGGGAATGTAAGGAAGCGCTGGTTTCTGCCCGCTACGTTTTGATCTTTCCTGTTTTTATCATCATCTCTGCCAGCCATGTAAGCAGGGCCATGCGCTGGAGACTGCTGATGAAACCCATGGGCTATAACCCCGGTTTGCTCAACACCTTTTTTGCTGTAATGGTGGGCTATCTCGCCAACCTGGCTTTTCCCCGCCTGGGCGAAGTGCTCAAATGCACCATCCTTGCCCGCTATGAAAAAGTACCGGCTGATAAACTGGTTGGTACCATCCTGGTAGAACGGGTGGTGGATGTGCTCTGCCTGTTAGTGGTTTTTGCCATTACCATTTTTACCCAGTACGATCTTATTGGACAGTTTGCCAAAGAAACTATCAGAGAGAATTTTTTAGCAGGTGGCATAAAGGCTTTGTTGATAAAAATTGGGATACTTGTTACCGTTTTAGTAATGCTATACTTTCTCGCCAGGTATATTTTCAGGAGGTTCAGTCATAATGGCTTTATCCTACGCATCAAAAGTATGTTTGAGGGTGTAAAAGCGGGACTTACCAGCGTAGGTAAGATGAAAGATAAATGGGCCTTTATTTTTCACAGTGTCTTTATCTGGTGCTGTTATGTTGGCGGCACCTACCTCGGTTTTTTAGCTACAGCAGGTACAGATCATTTACCTTTTATGGTGGCATTCCCGGTACTGGCTTTTGCCAGCATAGGTATGATCATTACACCCGGAGGCATTGGGGCGTATCCTAAATTTGTGCAGTCAGTTTTGGTTTTGTATGGCGTAAACAAAGGTATTGCCTATGCCAATGGTACGCTGCAGTGGATGGCGCAATGCGTCATCATCCTGGTGGTGGGATTTGTTTGTCTTGCTTTAATGCCCTATTTCAATAAAAAGAAGAAGGAAGTATAACCTACAGATTGCTTCAAACGCCAGCTACATTGCTTAAGGGCTTTCCCAATTATAAAGAGCATAAAAAAACCGGCGCTTGCGCCGGTTCATATCTATCATTCTTCAAAAAATTAAAACGGAAGATCATCGGCTGCAGCCTCCGGAACAGGTGAAGCTGCGGCTGGTCTTGCTGCCGGCGTACTGGCTGGTGCTGCAAAACTATTATTGCCTGCATTGCTGTTTGGATTGTCTCCTCCCTGCCTGCTGCCCAGCAACTGGATATTCTGTACCCTCATACGTAATGTGGCGGCTGCCTGGTTCTCTTTGTTCATATAGGCATCTGCTTCTGGTGATCCTTCTGCATATACGGTGGTGCCTTTTGTAAGATACGGAGAGATGGCAGTACGGTCTGTCCAATAAGCACATTCCACCCAGGTGGTGCGTTCTTTTAAATTACCCTGTGAATCCTTATATTTTTCGCTGTGGGCCACGCTGAAGTTGATAACAGTTTTGCCGTTGATGTCTTTTACAATGCAATCTTTTCCCAGATTGCCAATTACCTGTAGCTTGATCATAATTGTGTGTTTTTAAATGTTTAGTGGATGTATCTGAATCGGTGAAATTATGAAAGGTTGAATGGTTGTTATTGACTAGTTATGCACGGGTTAAGATGGTTAGGGGTTTTATAGTTACAAGTTTTGAGTTATGGGTTTTGAGTTATGAGTTTCGGGTTTCGG
>ENA-UOWO01007747-UOWO01007747.1-activated-sludge-metagenome-genome-assembly--contig:-NODE-7747-length-10525-cov-4.551480_pt1 | contig 10525 bp, 10 predicted proteins | sample MGYA00238148_ERZ761564 | MGnify/ENA primary metagenome ERZ761564 (study PRJEB28885, sample SAMN05720194) | activated sludge metagenome | isolation source: Anaerobic digester | place: USA...
TATTTTGAGGCAGAGATAATGGCTGATGAGAGCGATATAGAAAACGCTAAAAGTCGTCTGGAAAAAGAAATTGCCAAGCTCGGTCTCAAATCAGCAGACGAAGAAGAGTATTACGACTTACTCAACTCCATCAACAGCAGAGAGGGCGGTCGGATTGATCTGGAAAAGTCCGACATCTCTGAAATTAGGCAAAAGTATTATGACTATTTCAACTGACCGATGATGGAGAGAAAATAATCAAGTACATGTAGTACCAATAGGTATAACTACATAAGAATAATCGCTTTATTGACAGCTTTAAATAATTATGCTTTAATACATACGCAATGAATAACACAAGTAATCAAAACCAGTCTCGTCGTGCAGCCGCACTCATGTGGGCTGGTTTTTGCGTTATCAACTAATTAGAACTCGTAAGATAGACTAGAAATCAGCCCAGATGGGCTGATTTTGTTTTGGTCCGCCACCGCCAAAAACAAAATATGCCAGGTGGCAAAGGGGGAAAGCAAGATGAGTACGCTTCTGGAGACGAAGACCGACGTGTGTGCTGTGAAGCTTCTCAAGTGCGGAGACAGGGTCGGGATAGCGATGGTGGCCAAGAGCTTCTATCCCTACCCGACAACCCTGATCGAAACAAACCCGTACAACAACAAGGCGTTTTGCGCCGAGACCGGACGAGTCTATGTCCGGCGCAAAGGCAACATCTTCCACCCCAAAGCGCTTTGCGTCTCCGCCAAGCAGTTAGAAGAGGCCAAAAAGAACGTCACAATCGTCTGGGTGCCCGTCGGTTCATGCTAGGCGCGCACCCCTCACCACCGCTGGGGCCGGTATTTCCGGCCCTCTTTCCCATTATTTTATTGTTTATAATTATCCCACCAGGTGGTAAGCTCGTCTTTGTCTACGGCATCATCCTGACGCTCTTTCTGCCCAAACAAGTCTTAGGGGACGGTTTTCTTTTAAACCTAATTTCTCTTTTGCATTTCGGTGGTATACTTTAGATATGCCAAGAGCAAAAAGATTTCTATTATAGAGAAGCTGTTAACTGATTACCACTCTCACCCCAAAGGTACAAAGAGAAGGAAAAAATTGGCAAAAAACTATAAAAGAGAAAAGACAAGTTCAAAAGAGAACCGTCCCCTCTGTCTCTCACCTATGTTCCGCCTCACCACAAGGATTTCCTCAAATACGGCGACGAAGAAGCATTCGAGAAATATACTGCCAAAGAGAAGTAGAACTCACTTTGGTGTAAAATTAGTCAGAAAATCATTGTGTGTTCCCATAATTAACGCCTGTCCTGTTTGCAGTAAGTTATATTGTACCGGTTCCTGGATTCTTAAACCCAAGAGGAAAGGAGCGACGATGAACAAGACTGGGGCAAGAGAGCTAGTCAGACGATTTGTTTCTAAGAAATTGCCGGAATTTGAATGGTATGGGCAAACGCTGGAACACTTGAAGGCCATCATTTTTTACGGTTCCAGGGCAAGAGAGACTAACCGACCGGATTCAGATGTGGACATACTTTTCATCATGCCGCTCGAGATAGAGAAAAAATTTACCAAGGGCGAGTACTCATACGACTTCCAGGGATACGAGATAAATATTGTCATTCGCTCGATCGAACGACTGAGACAAATTGCCCACGAAAGGCACGACCCCTTTCAGTCAGAGGTATTTCGATGCTCCGAAGTTATCTGGGATAAAGATCATGAGGTTTCAGAGTTGATTGAGAAAATAGTACAAGGGAATGACGATTAATCAATGCCAAAGAATAATTACCAAAACATAGTAAAGAAAAATAAGTATCAGGTTTTTCTGGCAGTTTCCCAAGGACATGCCCCTTTTGGCTTTGCGGTACACCCCTGGTTTGTCTGTAATAAAAAGGGCCAGATTTCCCGCTGGGAGATACTACTGCAGAAAAACCCGATCGAAAATTGGGGGCACCTACACAAAGACAACCTGTCTCCGTTTCAAGGGATTAATACAATACCATTTTTTAATAAACTTAAACGCACCGGACGGGTCCTTGGGGTTATCGAAGGAGACGAGCACTCAATCACTGAAAAAATGATTGATGTGATAGAAAATTCCAAAAACACGTATCCGTATCTCGATTGCTACAATCTTCTCGGCCCCAACAGCAACACGTACGTGCAATGGGTGCTGAATCAGTTTCCAGAGTTTCCTGCGAAATTGCCTGAGAACGCTTTTGGTAAAAACTATTTGCAAACAACCGGTGATAGCAATAAAGCATAAATACTACCAGCGATTTTCAATCATTCGCTGTCATCCCTGCGGAAGCAGGGATATTGTGCTTAATATTCGATAATCAAGACAAAGATTCCCGCCTCCGCGGGAATGACAACCAAGGGGGAACAGTGAATGGTTGCGTCAATTCTTCTGTACATTCTAAGTGAATATGTTATAATAGCAAAAGTGGCGTTTTAACGCCTTTTTTCTTTTCCGGGGAGCATATGAACGAAGAAGTAATTTTACGATTTGACGAAGTTTGTTTCGAATATCAGCACGACAAGCCGCTACTACATGAAGCGAGTTTTAGCGTGCGAAGAGGTGCTAAAATCACGCTTATGGGTCAAAATGGTGCCGGCAAAAGCACATTGTTCGGCATGATTACCGGAGAGATCAAGCCAAAATCCGGTCGTATTTCAATTGCCAAAGATACCACCATCGCGACAGCTCGCCAGGTGGTAGCGCGTGAAGACTTGACTCTGTCAGTCTCTGAGTACTTCGCTAAGGCGTTTTCAATCGTTTCAAATGATCTAACAAGCAAAATATACAAAGTGATGGAAGCGGTCAACTTGAACGTACCAACAGAGAGAAAAGTGGGGGAGCTCTCTGGTGGACAGCAAGCACGATTGTTGCTGGCTTTTGCCCTGATTCAGAATTCAGATATTTTACTCCTTGATGAACCAACTAACAATCTTGACCAGGCAGGTATTGAGCACTTGATCGAATTTCTGATTCGATACGACAAAACAGTGATTGTCATTTCCCACGATGCTGACTTTTTAAATTGTTTTACCGAGGGTGTTATTTACCTTAATGTTTTTAGCCACAAAATCGAAAAATATGTTGGTGACTACTACTCGGCAGTTGAGGAAATTACCCGCAGGGTGGAGAGTGAGGAGAGAAAGAACGCACAGCTCAAAAGAGCAATCCTTGATCGCAAAGAAAAAGTGAACTTTTTCTCCAATAAGGGTGGCAAAATGCGACGCTTGGCCAAAAAACTCAAAGATGAAACAGAGGAACTGGAAGAGGAAATTGTCGATGTCAGACACGAGGACAGGACAATTCGCCAATTCAACATACCAATGCAGGAAATAGTAGGGGAGATCGTCAAGATCAGCGCTATCTCAGCCTTCAAGGATGGGACAACAGAGAAAAAGGCTGTTGATCTGACAATAAGAAAAAGAATGCACTATATCGTCTCCGGACCAAACGGAATCGGCAAAAGCACATTTCTGCGCTCCCTTGTCTCTGGAAAAAATAATGATGCTAAAATTTTGGAAGAGGTTCGTGTTGGCTACTACAGTCAGGACTTTTCCAATCTTGACTTTGACCAAACAGTTTTTGACTCCCTTATGAGTGCAATGAGTGGTGTTGCTGATATTCAGGCAATGCGCTCCATCGCAGCCGGCTTCTTGATCACCGGTGATCTGATGGGGCACAAAGTAAGTGATCTCTCAGAGGGGCAGAAGGGCCTTCTGTCCTTCGCTCGTCTGGTGCTAATGAAACCAGGGCTCTTGATCATGGATGAGCCGACTAATCATATTAACTTCCGCCATTTGCCGGTAATTGCCAAGGCAATCGACCAATACGAAGGTGCCATGATCATGGTTAGTCATATGCCTGATTTTGTCAGCCAGATCAAGTTTGATGATGAAATTGCCCTTGGTAGGGTCTAGGTACAAAAAAAAGCCCCGTACTGGTCGAGCTGACCGGTTTGTTCTCCTTGCCAGGTATACATAGTAGTCGAAACCACTCTTTCCTTAGTATTAGAGACCGAACGTTCAACCAGCATGGGCTGTTTCGTTGCAAATACTTTTTCAAATATCTGCCCTCACTCAGTTTATCACACTTATTCAAGTTTGTCTGGTGGTATTAACTAAACTCAATTTTGACGTCAAATTACCAGTCACTTCGATCAATTTTCAGCTCTTCACTAGTGAATGTTGGTTTAAATTTAGTCGGATCAGTAAAATAGTTGACAATACCATTGACAACACCCTCTGCCTCCTTCTCAAGCCTCGAATAGTCTTTTTTGCTCAACCTTGATAGCTCTGTTGCGTTGGTAAGAAAAAAGGCTTCACTAAAAACAGCCGGCATCCTGGATTTTGAGAGAACGCTATTGTCAAACCAGGCAATACCCTTATTCTCAAGCTTTAGAGAAGAAGAAACCGAGCGCGCGATACTCTCAGCCAGCAGTTGGTCATGCTCGGTATAGTAAAGGGCCGTCGTATAGTTCACCTTGGTACTTGTATAAGAATTGTGATGAATTGCCACCAAAATGGCTGTGTTTTTCTCGTTACAAAAAGAATATCGATCAAATTTGGAAAGCCCTTGGCTGTTTTTAGTCCTAGTCATGAAAACCGTATAACCTTTCGATTCTAAGAGGTTTCGTACTTTTTCAGCAACAATTAGATTGATATCCCGCTCAAAAATCTTTCCTCTCATTGCCCCTGGGTCATCACCCCCGTGCCCGGGATCAAGACAGACGGATTTGTTGAGTGTTGGTATTTCGGCACCCCCTGGATCTTCTGCACCCTTGGTAGCCAGCTCTTTGATTTCGTCCACACTCGCTACTTGAGCGACCTGATTTTCATCAGGCCTAGCAGAAAGCTCCATCATCTCTTCTTGTTGCTGAATACTGAGATAGTAGAATCCGCCAGTCAAAACCACCAGTAAAACAATAAAATTAAAAAGGCGATGAAATTTTAGCGCTTTAATCGCATGAAATTTGTTAGTCATATCTATTTATTTAACCATAAACATGCCGGTTGATAAAATGCTTAGAAAATTTTGTATTGCAAAAGTTTTGCCATGGATGCAATTATGGGCTATTATTTTGTTAGATTAATTTATAATTAGCATTGGAGGAAGTATGGCCATTGTAGAGGAATCGGAGTTCAAGGGTAACGCTATGCTCGTCATCAAGCAGACAGAAGACGACAAGTACCCATTTCAGTTTGGTGTCAAAAAGGCCAAGATGATTCTCGAAAATCTTGAAGAGATCAAAAAGTTTGTCGAAAAGCACGATCAATAGAACGAAACTTAGCCAAATGAAAGACATGTCAACGAAGAGAGCAGTCGGAATTATCATTAACGATGAAAAAGTTTTACTGATTCATCGTTTTTGTGATGGACGAGAGTATTATGTCTTTCCTGGAGGGGGAGTGGATGAGAACGAAACTGTGGAAGATGCCGTAAAGCGTGAACTTAAAGAAGAGCTTGGTATCGAAATTACCCTTGGTACCTTACTATTTCACCACCCCAATACTGCTTTTGGTCGCACCAGGGAGGAGTTCTATTTCCTCGTGACCGAATTCAATGGAACTCCGCAGTGGATAGGCGAGACAGTGCATGAAGAACAGACGGAAACCAACCGCTTCAAGCCTGTTTGGGTAAATGTTTCAAAGATAAAAAATCTGGATAACCTATATCCAGAAATCGCTAAGCAGAAGTTGATTAAATATCTCGCAAACATATTAAGCTAAGGGGGGCACTCAAGAAGGAGCGGCCAGCGAATTTCAAAGGCAACACCATTCAATATCAAAGATTTCTCCACTCTGGACAAGCAGATCTAAATGACTACTATAGTGGCAATAGCTTTCGAACATTTATGTCAATTTTGTTTACTCACTGAGGAATGATCTTTACCTTCTGGCTCCACTGTTTTGACCACTTTGTCCTTCTCGATAACAATTGCGGCATCGGGACAGAAACGAAAACAGTTGCCACAAGCAATACACTTTTCGAGGTCAACTTCAGGAACTGGAGTAGCATAAACACCAAGTACTGAGGAAAAGGTGAGAGCACCAACGGGGCATTTTTCAATGCAAATACCGCAACCTTTGCAACGCTCCGGCACTATCATGCCGTGCTTTCCAAAACCTTTCACCACAATGGTTTCATGAGAGGGGGTGTAGGTAGGTTTGGTAAATTCTTTTTGCTCTAGAACGGCGTCATAGCCAAAAATTAGTGCCTGGTGATTGGCCACTTTTATCTTTTCTGTCTTAAACTTTTTGCCAAGCGTTTTCTCAATTACCGCCCATGCATCATTTAAACTAATCCCGAGAATTTTGGCGATGTGCCCCGTGATAATAATATTAAAAGCTCGAGGTGTGAATTGCTCATAAGCGTACTTTGTCGCGGGAATTGCTGTCGGTTTCAGACACTTTTTGGGTAATGCTGTGTGCTGAATAGTTGAGCTATCAAAAATTACCTTGGTATTAGGAGTAAGATAGCCAGAAACAGCAGGAATAGCCCGCTCCTGAAGTATGATGGCGTAATCAGCAGCATCAAATCTGGGGTAGTTGATCACTTTTGAGTCAAAAATCAGAAAAGCGACCGATGGTGTACCTCTTTGTTCAACACCGAAAGATGGTATGTATGATACTTGAATTCCGGAAGCTGCCGCCAGGTCAGAAATGACCTTTGCAATCGTCTGGATTCCTTGTCCACCCTCTCCTGCAAGTAAGAGCTTTAATCTTTTCATTTTACCTCCCCAATTGCATAATATGATTCAAGCTCTTTTAACTTATCAAAACTTGCCTCGGCATTGGTCTTCCAGTTGGTAGGGCAGATAGAAAGTATTTCAACAAACGAAAAAGAATTGTTCTTTATCTGATTTTCGATCGCCCTCTTAAGTGCCATCTTGATACCCATCGGATTGGAAACGGATGCCCTGGTAATGAACGCGGTTTTATCCGCCACTCCTCTAACAAGCTCAGGACCCTTCATGCCGGGGCCGAAACCACTGGTCTTACCATGAGGTGTAGTAGCAGTAATAGTACCAGGAAGAGTCGAGGGTGACATCTGTCCGCCAGTCATCGCATAGTTCTCATTGTTAACGACCACTACGGTGATTGGGTTGTTGCGAAATGCGGCATGCAAGAGAGACTGCAAGCCGATAGCATACGCACCACCCTCACCCATATAGGCGAGAGCTACGCGCTTAGGCTTTACCATCTTGTACCCTGCCATAACGGGAACTGTTCGGCCATGGTGAGTTTGAATTGTATCGATATTGAAAAAATTCCAGGCCAAAAGTGAACAACCAATATCTATCCCAAAGGTGGTATCTCGTGGTATTCCCATCTCGTCGACTGCAAAACCAAGCTGTTTCAGAATGATTGCATGACCACAGCCAGGGCAAAAAAGGTGCGGCTTTGTTTTTTCATTCCATGATACCGGCATTATTGTGGTCATAATACTCCCTCGACATGTTTAATAATTTCTTCCGGAGTAAAGCCCTCAGCTGGCTTGGGAATCTCAACTATTTCAATATCCTTGGGCGGAAGCTCATAGCGTATAATCCTCGCAAACTGATTAAGTGCAGATTCAAAAATAAATATCTTCTTTGCACTTTCTGTGGCTCGTACCAACCCCTTTTTATCCAATGGGTTTAGGGTAATGGGTCTGAACAATCCAATTGAAATTGATTTTGACCGTAATTCCGGCAGCGCCTCCTTGACAGCACTGGCCACCAGGCCGTGAGCAATAATTACATTTTTGGCCCCTGATGCGTGCAGGGATTCCGATTCCGCAATCTTCCCTCTGGCCTCGTTCCAATCAGAGATATTTTTGGCCAAAACCTCACCAAGCGCTTCCTCAGAGCTATAACAATTTCGAATATAGGTTGCCTTACCTTTTTCTTGTAAAAGTGGAGTGGCAGCAACGCTTTGAAGGGGAGCTCGCAAAGTGACAGTCGCTTTCATTTTACCTAAATAGCCATCACCTAATACGAATGTCGGAAGGCGGTATTTCCAAGCAGTCGAAAAAGCTTTGATTACGTGTTCATACATCTCAGCTACGCTAGATGCCGAGTAAACCACCCGAAGGCCATCGCCATTTCCGCCAAATGCTGCCAAATTCACTTCTTGTTGTGAAAAGTTCACAGTTCCTGTCGAAGGTCCTCCTCGTTGCATCATGATGCCGACAAATGGTATGCGTGCGTTCTCTGCCATTGAGACAGGATCCTGTAGCAAGATGTGCCCCGGTCCCGCAGAAGCAGTGAAAGCCTTGACACCACCAAGTACTGCACCTATCACACCGAAACCGGCTGCAATTTCATCCTCTGTCTGGAGATACTGGAGCTTATCATCCTTCTCTGTTTTAGCGATCCAGCCTTGTAATATTTCAGTGGCTGGTGTGATGGGGTAGCCGAACATAACCTTAGCTCCGGCTTCGAGAGCTCCGAGAACAGCGGCTTCATTCCCGGTTATGAAAAGTTGTTTTGTTGCCATTTTCTATTTCCTAGTTATTTACACCTCCGAAGCAGGAGGAAAACTTAATTAATCAGCAATCAATAAAATACCCCAAAACCCCACTTTACTCAGGCGAAGGGGTGGTAATAACACGAACATCTACTGCAAAATATTCAGTTGGGGTAGCCAAGATTGGATTGAAATCAATTTCCAAAATATTTTCATAATCCGTAATCATCTTTGATGCGGCAACAATAATTTTTGCCAAAGCATCTATGTCATAAGGATCTTCACCTCTTGGATCAGCAAGTATTTTTCCGATGATAGTTTCTGAAATCATTTTGATAGCTTCCTGAGTAGAAAGTGGGGCTATCCGATAACAAAAATCTCCATAGGCTTGCCCATAAATTCCACCCGTTCCAAAAGCAACACTGACACCAACAGAAGGGTCCCTGCGCAATCCGATAAACAGCTCCCGCTTCGCTTTGATCATTCGCCCCAGAATTACCGGGAAGCCGATTTCGGTCGACGCCCTCATGGCTTCCTCAGCAGACTGGATATTCAATCGAACGCCCCCGACATCGCTCTTATGACCTGTCTCGTCGGCAACTTTTACCACCAATGGAAACCCAATTTTATTAGAAATCATCTCGACTTGAGATGAGTCATTTGCGACAAAATATGGCAACCCGGGAATCCCATATTCTTCGAGAATATCATTCTTCGAGCTCTGATCATATTTTTTAGTACCGTTTTGAAACACATTCAGCTCTGATTGCTCTAAAGAAAATTCCACTAGTGCACTCATCGCTAAGACAGCTCCATCCGGAGAGGAAAAACAGGGAATAGAGTTTTCTTCAAGCTTCAATCGTGCAGATCCGACAATTTCACCACCGACCAGACATACAGCGACTGGCTTACTCTTTGGTAATCCTATGATCACATTAGCGATCCCCAAAACATCCGTGGCAGTCTGAGGGGTGATAATCACCACAAGACCAAAGATGTTTTCACTTGCGAGAGCAGCCTCGATGGCCAAGCGATATTCCTCAATGGAGGCATCACCCAAAACATCAATCGGATTACCAACACTAGCTTCACTCCTCAAATGAAAAGCTAACTCCTTCGAAATATGCGCCGGAAGTGCCGGCAACTGAAGATTATGTTTAGCTACCGCATCCGATGCCATTATGCCAGGACCACCAGCATTGGTAACAACAGCCAGTGACCGACCACCGATCTTCTGAAAAGCAGAAAACTCTTTGGCATATAGCATGAAATCAGAGAGGTTGTCAGCAACAATAACCCCAGCTTGCTTAAGATAGGTTTTTGTCGAAATGTATGAAGAAATAATCGCTCCGGTATGAGACTTGGCTGCTCTCGAACCAAGCTCGCTCTGTCCACCCACTAGAAAAACGGTGGGCTTTGTCTTAGCAAATTGTTTCAAAACTTGTGTTAGTTCAGGTGTGACCAAAAAACCCTCAATATAGCCAAAGATAGAGCTGGTATCGAGATCTGAATAGAGGTATTTCAAGGCATCTACTTCAGAGAGCATGGCCTTGTTGCCCAGGGAAATTATAGTCGAAAAACCAAATCCCGTGGATTGCGACCAATCGACAAATGACGATATGATCGCTCCAGACTGCGAGAGAAAGCCAATATTGCCAGCTCTCGGCATAGTACAAGCAAAAGAAGCATTTAATTTTTTATGGCTATTAATTATTCCCAGACAATTTGGTCCCAAGAGTGTCATATTGTTTTTCTGACAAAGAAGTACAAGCTCGTCTTGCAAGGCTCTGCCTTCACTGCCAGTCTCAGCAAATCCAGCGGAAATTACCGCAACAGCGCCAATGCCTTTTTCTCCACATTCGGAGACCACAGAAAGAACGGCCTTCGAGGGAACAACGACGACAGCAAGATCCACTAGCCCAGAAACATCTGAAACCGAATCAAAACAAGGCAGATCCAATATAGTATCTTCCTTGGGATTAATTGGATACACTTCGCCGTCAAAACCGCCATTAATAATATTTTTCAAGACCTGGTGGCCAATCTTATCGGGATTTGCAGAAGCCCCAACG
>ENA-UOWO01007748-UOWO01007748.1-activated-sludge-metagenome-genome-assembly--contig:-NODE-7748-length-10522-cov-5.938282_pt1 | contig 10522 bp, 8 predicted proteins | sample MGYA00238148_ERZ761564 | MGnify/ENA primary metagenome ERZ761564 (study PRJEB28885, sample SAMN05720194) | activated sludge metagenome | isolation source: Anaerobic digester | place: USA...
GAAACCACCTTAAATTGGTATTAAAAACGGTCTTGACATACGGTACCACCGTAAGGCAAAATAACTAAAAGAACACCGTTGCAAATGGAATAGGTTATTGTGTGATTGATAAATTAAGGAGAAAATATAATGAATAAAGAAGCCTTGAATAAACAACTTTTAGAAGCTGCTGGTGGCGGGCATATAGAGATAGTGAAACTGATGCTGGAAAAAGGCGCGGATGATTATAACAGAGCCATGAGCAGTGCGGCTACAGACGGACATATGGAAATAGTGAAGTTAATGCTGGAAAAAGGCGCGGATAATTATGAAGAAAGCTTACGTGGTGCGGCTTATAATGGGCATATTGAAATAGTGAAACTTATGTTGGAAAAAGGAGCTAATGAATCTAACCATGGCATGAGCAGTGCGGCTTTAGGTGGACAAATGAAGATAGTGAAGTTAATGCTGGAAAAAGGCGCGCATGATTATAACGATGCCATGAGCGGTGCGGCTATAGGCGGGCATATGGAAATAGTGAATTTAATGCTGGAAAAAGGCGCGGATAATTATGACGGAGGCTTACGTGGTGCGGCTATATGCGGACATATAGAAATGGCGAAGTTAATGTTGGAAAAAGGCGCGAATAATTATAATCTAGCAATGGCAACCGCATCTTTCCGGGGTCATATGGAGGTAGTGAAACTAATAATGGAAAAAGGAGCTAATGATTATAAATTTGCCATGACCAATGCGGCTATAGGCGGACAAATGGAAATAGTGAAGTTAATGCTGGAAAAAGGCGCGGATAATTATAATAACGTCATGCGAACTGCGGCTGGTTTAGGACATATGGAGATAGTAAAACTGATGCTGGAAAAAGGTGCGGATGATTATAATGGTGCTATGATAGAAGCAGAAAAAAATGGACATACAGAGACAATTAAGTTGATAAAGGAAAAACTCGCGGGTGCTAAAAAATCAAGTTAAAAACTGTGATTAGGTTAATAATATGAAAACAACAAGTTCAATGCTGAAGAATGTAGGTGATAATTATAAATATACCATTAGTGATGCGGCCGACATAGGGGGCATAGAAAAATTAAGCGAACTTGGCATCCCTGGGGAAAAAGAGAGAAAGGCAAAATAAAAGGAGAACGAGATGAAAAAATTACTGTTATTGTCATTATTATTAATGCTTTTTTCTCCTTTGCTGCAAGCTTTTAGTTACGCTGAAATGTTTGTCCTTGGCGCTGCGGGAAAGGTATCCATACAGCAAAAGTATGACGGAAGATATGAGGTTGTTAAAGGTATTACAGTTGTCCGCGTGATAAAGAAAAAAACCAAAGGCGGTTATGCAGTCTGCAATACGTCCGGGCATGAGATAGGATTTGTTAAAGCAAACGGAGAGGTTTATAAAGGTATCAGCATGATTGGAACCGTGGACATGAAAAAGCTATTAGAATAATATATGCCTGAGTTAATAATAAGGCGGAGTTTTTTTGATATAAAGTTATTGACGGAGGTGAAGTTATGTCATTAGAAATAAGGTGCGATTTTTGCGGCAAAGAGTTTGTAAGGCATATGACTGCAACTGTTTATGTATGTCCTATATGCGGGGCTCGGGCGTGCCCAACCTGCGGCCAGGGCAAAATCTGTAACAAAAGCAACACATGCCAGGTCCAAAGGCCAAGACTGGTAAGGCAGACAGGGTAGAAATACCGGACATCCGGAAGTGCTGATGAATTACACCGGGAAACTTTAAGAATTTAAGAGACGTTTTGTGAGTTAATGAATATAACTACTGATGAAGTACATAGCAGGTGTCGGATAGTGCAGATTGACTTTTATTGCACGTATAATTTCGACCGGGAATGAAGTAAACACAATGCACGGAAAAAGTGTTTTAAATGCGGAAAAAAAATAGATTAAGACATTTTCATACCCGGCATTAATTAAATTTTGTAGGGAAAAGTTAAAATAGGAGGATATATATGCTTTACGAATCTGTAAAACTTGACGAAAAAGATTTGAGACTGTATCGAGCTATCAGGGAAATGGATTTTAAATTAGCAACAGAGTTAATTAATTCCGGGTCTAATATAAACGCTATAGATTCAAATAGTGGTTTGACGATAATGAACTTAATATTAGGTAATGCCGGAATAAAGGATATTAAATCCAAAAAAGAAATGCTTGATTATTTGATAGAAAATAATGCAACTGATGATTATGCTTATTACGATGAAAAAGAACCAAAATATTTTCCTATAATGTATTTATTACAATTAATTCATCTGGGTGTTTTAAACCAGGATGAAACGATAGATTTAATGTTAAAATTTCCTAAAGATTGGTTCAACAAGCATTTTCCAAACGACCGAAACGTACTTATGTTTTTGACATCAAGAGATATCACTGAAAAAAGTTTTGAATTATTAATTGATAAATTTGAAGGTGATATATTAGATTCTGTCGATTATATTGGCAATTCTGTTCTCTCGCTGACTGTTCTTTTTGATAAGTTATCTTTTGCGAAAAGGTTGGTTTTAAAAGGAATTAACATAAATCTTAAGAATAAAGACAAATTATCTGCGTTTGATATAGCTTTACAAAAAATAGCAGCTAATTCTAAAAATAAAAATGAACTTTTAGATTTTTGCGAGCTAATGATTGAAAAAAAATATGAATTCAGTGAAATATCAATTGAAAATGGCAAGCCGGTTGGCAGATTAAATGATTTTATTAAGCTGGAAAAAGAACGAGAGGCCGATATAAGTAAAATTATATCAAATTTAGAACCTAATAACAAAATGTTGTTATCTCTTATTCATGAAGATATCAAAATGATAGAAAAACGTTTAAAAGAATCTGAAGTAGTGGATTTGCTAAAAACAAAACCCCAAAACAAGGAAGTGTATTTGCGTTATGCGGCCGTATCAAACAGAAAGGATGTTGTTGAATATCTTATAAAATTATTAAAACCGTTTAATTATGATGAATGCAGTCAAACATTCAAATCGTTCATAGAAAACGATTGCGAGTCTGATATTGTTCAAGTTTTTAAAAACTCAATAGAAAAAGGGTCTGAACAAGAAAATAATTATTATGATCTTGACAATATAATAGATAAAAATATTGAAGAAATTAATTCTCTGTTTGAAAAGGGTGCATATATTGATTTGAATTATGCCATATTTAGTTATCTTGCAGCCAAAAATAAAAATATGTCAGAAGAAATACTTAGTAAAATGATGCAGGTGATTTTACTGTTTATAGATTTTGCGGATAAAAATCAAATTAATGAATTTGACGATGATGGAGAAGACTATGGATATAATCCTTTGCAAAAAGCGTTAGGGGCAAATGTAAAAGATTTATCACTAAAACTTCTGGACAAGAATGTTGAGCTAAATTTTGTATATCAGCCCGATGAATATAATTTTGGCAACAAATTTGTTTATCGCGATATTTTCAACATAGCAATTGATGCCGGAAATGACATAGAAGTTCTTGAAAAAATTATAGTTAAGATGAAAGATTATTTGCCTAATTTTGAAATTGGGGATTACTGGAAATACTATGCTAAAAGGATAGTTTTACGCGATGACGCAAAATTAGTTATTTTATTATTAAAAAAATATGGTTTTGATGTGAATGAGAATGCTGATGAAGTAATAGATTTACTTATCAGAACTAAAAAAGGTGAATTTATAAAAGAAATTTACAAAATTCCAGCGATAGAGATTCGTGAAATTTTTATTAAAAAAATTACACATTATATAAAGGATGAAATGTTTGATAGTTTAAAAAATTTATTGTTAGTAATTAAGGCAGATAACGTTTTTAATCCCAATGAATTGAAATCTATTGTAAGTAAAGTGATTGATCCTCAAAATATGGATGATGTAACTAACATTCTGACAAATACAGGTTTTGATACGGAGGAGATACAACAAAAAGTATTTCCGCATATTAAATTAACCAATTACAAATCGTTTAAGCAGATGTCAAGACCAATGGAAATTAAGCCTTTGACTCTTTTGTGCGGAAAAAATAGTTGTGGTAAAAGCTCAATAATTAAATCAATTCTATTCATAAAACAAAGCATATCAGAACATAATATGGGTGAAGAATTTGTTGTAAATGGAATATACACTGATATAGGATTATTAAAAAATGTTACTTATAATGGAAATATGGAACCTTCTACGTTATCTTTTTCTGATGGAGAAACGATTTTTGAAGTGTGTATTTCGCCCAGGGGTTATGAAAACATATATTACAATAAGAAAGATAGCCCCTATATAAGACATTTTCTAATAGATTGGAAATCTAAAACTTCAAGTGAACGCAAACAGATAAAGGTTTATAACAGGTATTTTAATTCGCGTCATAATTTGAGATTTAGATATGATGAAGGTCTAAATTCCGAACACATTTCATTTATTTTAGAACCAGAACCTATTGATTGCTTAGATTTAGGAGTGTTCTTTGGTAATTTGGGAATGAAATATGAAAAAAATTATTATTTTAAGACTGATGAAGATATAATTTCTGAAATTAATTTAGGAGGTACGAAATATTATAATTTTGTGCAAAAGGATTTTTTTAACAAAGAACAGCAATCTCTAAAGTTTGATCGCAAAAATGCAGCAAATAATATTTTTGGCGAAGAATTGACAGAAGCTAAGCGCAAAGTTAAGGAGATGTTTAATAAAATTATATATTTAGGACCATTAAGACAAAAACCGCAGAGAAAATACATAAGCAATTGCGTCGTAAATGATGTAGGAATAAATGGAGAAAAAAGTATCTTTTTGCTATCGCAATTTAGTACATTGCAAACAGAACTATTACAAGCCTGGCTTAAGAACATGCAAATGAATTATGTTTTTGCTCAAAAAAACAGTGAAGATCCGGAAGTGTTGTATTTTAGAGTGCAATCAAATAAAAACTATAACGCTGATTTAATTGATGTGGGATTTGGTTATAGTCAAGTTTTACCTATTTTGATTCAAGGTATTGCATTAGAAGAGGGGGAGACGCTTATAATTGAACAACCGGAATTACATTTACACCCCGAGATGCAAATGCATTTAGCAGATTTTTTTATCGATTTAATTAAACGGGGAAAGAAAATCATAATAGAAACTCATAGTGAACATATAATCAATCGTATTGTTAGAAGGATGCTTGAAGATAAAGATAATAAGATCAAGGATCAAACTTCAATATATTTTATTGAAAACGCGTCTGCTGCTGATGGCGCAAACTTTAAAGAAATTGAACTTGACGGAGATTGTGGAATTAAAAACTGGCCAGATGGATTCTTTGATCAGGCATCAAACGAAAAAGATCAGATGTTAAAAAACATATTAAGGAATTTTAAAAATGATAAAAATAGTAACTGATCCTGGAGTTATATATATAGACTCTTCTAACTGGAGTAACACAAACAATCGTAATTTTTTTATTGAAAAACTTAAGAATTTCTTAGATAGTCTCGAAAAAAATATAGAATTTGTTAGAGTCGATTTTTTAGAAGATTTTTTTTACCAAGATCGCCAACCATATTTGGTTGAAAAATGGTATTTTAAAGAAAAAATTCAAAGTCAAATAATTAAAATAATGGGTAAACTAAGATATGTACAACAAGAATCAATAAATAATATTGAAGATTTAGTCTTAAATAAAGATTTTTATAATGATGATAAGATTTTTTCTAAATTTGAATCTAAGATAGCTAAAGAATTAATGTTATATTATTGGCTTACAGAAATGAATGAAAAAAATAATAGAGATAAAGTCTCTGTTATTAACGAATACTCTATAGAAAGTATATTGAGGAAAATTAAAGAAAGGGAGAATAAAGTCCCTAAAGAAAGTAAAATTAAACCCGAAGAAAAAGAAATACAATTAGGTAACCAACACCATCATGGAACGGATGAGCTTGAAAATCTGGCTAAATCAATAGTTAGATGTCCATATGTAGAAGAAGTAATGTGTAGTTTAGAATATTCTCGCGGAACAAGTTTTATTAGAAACAGTGGCGCGGAGTACGGTTACTACTTTATTGATTTGCGAGTTGTTACTTCTGATGAAGGCTATGGACTAAGAATTAAAACAACAGCAGAAAATGATTATCAAAATAAGTTTGTTATGGAGTTATTAAATGATAAATTTAATCGATATAAGTGAAACCTTGGAACCTATTAACTCAATAAGTTTTTATGTTAAATACAAAAAACCAAATTAGTGATGGAATTTAAACAAATTTAAATATAAGCAATTAGTAAAGAGAATAGTATTTAATAACAAGGGGGCGTTGTGAAGCTTGATGAAATTCTGAACCAGACCTTCAGTAATGTAAATAACGCCCCTGACACAGACTATAACTTCATGTCTAATGCCGGATTTATTGAATACCTTGACAAAAATTACCCGGCTATTAAGCAGTTTGTGACTGAAGAACTGCAGGAAATTAAATTTATGACAAACGGCATAGCGGCGATAAATGTGGATATGGAAACCGGTAAGCCGATTTTACACATAAACCCCAAAGCAGCTTTGTTTATTTTAAATGAGTGCCCTAAAATATGTGAAATATCGGATTGTTATGACGCTTTTGCCTGCGTTCTGTGGCATGAATCCCTGCACTACATTTTCCGCCATTTTAGAATGCCTTTTGAAGGTTTTGAACCAAGGATGATGAACATTGCAATGGATATGATAATAGACAATCACATCCATGCGTCTGTCCCGGGGTGGCGTAACTGGGAAAAGTATATTGACGCGGTAAACAAACAGTCACCCCAAAAACATCTTCCGCAGATATCAATGCAGCCGGGTGAAAAAAACAGCATAATGGAATATGGGGATAAACGGCTGTATTTTCACCTGATGGAAACAGCCATTAAAATACCTGATATCAGATTTGACAAGCATGAATGGGGAGACGAAGAGGTAAAGCAAGACGCGCCGAATGGCAATACTGCACCGGGTAAAGGTAAAAAACCTGTGCATGTGGATACGTCCGGTGAAAAGGGAAAGGTCGGGGAAGAAGGTAAAGGGGAAGGAAAGGGGCAAGGCGAAAAAGGAAAAGACGGAAAAGAAAAAGGAATCTGGGGAAAAATACTGGATAAACTTTTTAAAAAGGCAAGGGAGAGGAAAGAAGCGGATAAGGATAACCCGTTTGCCGGAACCGGTACGGGTGACGATAAACTGGTGATAGAAGTAAAGGAATCTATTAACTATGACGTGATGGAAATTTTGAAGAAGTACATAAATCACATAAGCCGTGATTCTAAAAAGAATACTTGGAAAAAGGTAAGCCGAAAATTAATGGGAAAAAGACCGGGTCATGTGTATAAATTAAAGCCGGGCGAAGTATTTTTGGCTTTTGATACTTCCTACTCCATGAACTTTTTTAATAAAGAATATTTACCCGAACTTTTAAGCGGGATGTTTGGCGCTTTTAAGCAAATAGCCAGAATTTACGGCTCTCCTGCAGCTTTGTTTGCCGCGTCTATTGATACGCAAATAAAAGCGCCGGTTGAAATCAATAAAGTTGAAGAGTTTAATAAAATATTGGTTTCAGGCGGCGGGGGAACTGATTACAGGCCGGTCTTTGATAAAATAATAATGAATTGGAAAGAATTTGCAAAGTCTTCCAAAATCACTCCGGATCTTGTAATTTTCGTGACGGACTTTGGAGTGGATTTAAGTTACCTCCGTGAAAAAAAATACGGCTTACTTAGCAATAAACTTGTGTGGCTGACTACAACGGACGCATACGAAAAGCCGCCGCTTGGAATAGTGCGCAGAGCCATGCCAAAACATAAACTGCCTTAAAAAGGAGACTTTATGCAGCGAAACATACCTGAAATAACACCGGAAGAACTGTCAGAATTAATGGAAGCGCTGGACAGAATGGACAATCCGCCTGCGTTAATGGTTTTTGGGCCGCCGGGAGTTGGCAAGACTTCCATCATGAAGGAATTTGTGGAAACAAAAGGATACGAGGCAAGGGTAAAACATCTGTCCAGAATGGATACAACAGACTGGTCCGGGATTCCAAGAGAAAAAGGTAATTATACTGAATTCCTGCCGATTAGTATTTTTAAACCCGTGGCTGACGGTAAAAAGAAAATTGTAATATTTTTTGACGAGTTAAATACAGCTCAGCCTTCGGTGTTAAACGCCGCGCTTGACGTAATCCTGGAAAAAAAGGGAGATACAGAAACGCTTGGCGCATCTGCCAAACTTCCGCCAGATACAATAATACTTGCAGCGGGTAATCTTGGGCCGAATGAAGACGGCACATATGTGGAAGAACTTTCAATGGCTGTAAAAACCAGAATGGTGCAAATGCGTTTAAAGCCGGATTTAGGGCAGTGGCTTGCTTGGGCAAAACGAAAAGAAATTCACCCAAAGGTAATTGAATTCATAGAAAAAAAAGGCATGAGTTATCTTTTAGATATGCAGGAATTTAAAGATAAAGACGAGCAGGCCGCGACTCCGCGCGGCTGGGAGAGGATATCAGACTTTTTAAAAGAAACCGATAAAATGGCAATGGAAGGGCGCGAAGTTTTTGGTCTTGTGCAGAACTATGTGACCGGAGCCATTGGTAAAAACAAAGGCGAGCCATTTGTAAACTTTTTTGTAAAACCCGCAGAGGCAAAAAGGGCATGGCTGAATAAGATAACCACTAAACTGGCAATTTTAAACAAACAGGAAATAACGGCAGATCTTAAAGAAGCGCCTGAACTTCTGGAAGTAATTGAAGAAGGGCTTAATTTTGGCTTTCCCGAGGCATTAGCATACGCCAAACGATTTATAGAAAAACTTTTTATAGAAAACGCTAAAAGAGGCACAGGAGTTTTTACAGCGTTAAGCGGGGTGAATGCTGATAATTTCCTGGAATTTATGAAAAAAGAATACCCTGATGTTTATAAGAAATTCAAAGAGGCGGTGGGCTAATGGGTTATTTGTCAAAACTTGAAGAGGCAAGGAAGGCAGCCGGTAAAGCGGGGCCTGAAAGTTTTAAGAATGATTATTCGGGTATTTATTATATTGTAAATAATTACCAGCGGGCAAGACAGGTGCAGCAAAAGATAGAGTCTGAAATGCGCGCGTCAACGGATAAAAAAGTAATATCGCCTCCGGATATAGCTGATTACAAAAGCGCTTTTTTGTACATTGCGGTGCAAATACTACTGGGCGGAGCAGACAGGTCTAATATAACCGAGTTTTCCAATGAATGGATAGGTTTTTTTATGGCAGATATTGCCTTAAATGCAGTAACGGGAAGTAAAGTATACGACAAACAAAAACGCACGGAAAATATAAGGATGAATCTTTCTGCCGAATACGCGGCATTTCTTTTTGATATAGAGGAATACGAGTGCGTGGATAAAATGGAAGCGCTTAAAGGCAAGTACGCGGCGCTTGAACCTGAAAAGCATTTTTTCGCGGCTTATGACGAATACATGAAAAGAAGAAAAGCCCACAGCAATCCTAATAAATTTTTTGACAGGATAAGCGCTTTCACGCGTCTTAAAGAGTATCTTAAAGACGGTGGAAGAGTAAAAGAAAAGACTGTGATTATAGTTGAAGATAAAGCAGACATGGAGCCTTTATACATAACCCTCCTGGACTTGTTGGGCAAAGCAGGGGTCATAGTAATGGATGTAAACAGGCAAGACTATTTATTAAAAGGCGCGGCGCAAGAAACCGCGCTTTATCATTATATGACACCGCTTGACGAAGCCGAAGGCACCGCTTACGCCATAAAGAAACTTATAAAAAACGGCGTTGCGCCCGAAGACATTGCGGTTGCCGTATTTGGCAGTGACAGCGCAGAGTCTTTGCGTTTTGCGCTGGAACGTTTTGGAATAAGCCATGCCACTAAAAGGGCAATATCAGGGCACCATGCGTTTACTCTTTTTGCGGATGCCATAAATTTTGCCGTATGCGAGCCGGAAAAAGCTGATGCCATGCTTATGGCCCGCCAGCTTCTTGGGAACGAGACTTCGGCGCTTAAGCCCACGTCATACTCGTATGCTGATAAAGTATTTTCAATAATAGCATCACTTGGAAAGGCGGCCGAGGGCGAAGCCGGCTGCGTGAAACTTGCGGAAAAACTGGAAAGCATAGGAGGTCCTTTTAAGGACGATACCAAGGGTGCGGCACAGGTGATAAAAGACAGAAAATCGCTTCTTAATGAAGGTTTCGGAAAGCTTTTTGACAATCTGGTGGATAAAAAGGTGCTGCAGGAATCCGAGGCGGCAATAATACTTGCGGAAGCCGCGGAAATGCTGGACCGCCAGCTTCCGGGGTTTACTGCTACGGCGGAAAACATATTTAAACTAAAAGCCGCTCTGCGCTCCATTGGAAACATGGAATATGAAGCAGAGGAAGGCAAAAGCGCGGGGTATGTTATACCATTCATGCAGGATAAAAAGGTATTTAATATAAACGCCGTGCATTATTTCATATGCGGCCTTGATGCCGGTATTGACAGGCGACAGATGATATCCGG
>ENA-UOWO01007749-UOWO01007749.1-activated-sludge-metagenome-genome-assembly--contig:-NODE-7749-length-10520-cov-5.875490_pt1 | contig 10520 bp, 8 predicted proteins | sample MGYA00238148_ERZ761564 | MGnify/ENA primary metagenome ERZ761564 (study PRJEB28885, sample SAMN05720194) | activated sludge metagenome | isolation source: Anaerobic digester | place: USA...
ATCGAGTTAGCATCGTTTAGGGCGTGGACTACCAGGGTATCTAATCCTGTTCGCTCCCCACGCTTTCGTGCCTCAGCGTCAATATGAGACCAGATAGCTGCCTTCGCAATTGGTGTTCTATGACATATCTATGCATTTCACCGCTACATGTCACATTCCGCCTACCTCAACCTGATTCAAGTCTGACAGTATCAAAGGCAATTTAACAGTTAAGCTGCTAGCTTTCACCTCTGACTTATCAAACCGCCTACGCACCCTTTAAACCCAGTGATTCCGGATAACGCTTGCACCCTCCGTATTACCGCGGCTGCTGGCACGGAGTTAGCCGGTGCTTATTCTGATGGTACCTTCAGTAACCCTCGCAAGGGTCATTTTATTCCCATCCAAAAGAAGTTTACAACCCATAGGGCATTCTTCCTCCACGCGGAATGGCTGGATCAGAGTTCCCTCCATTGTCCAATATTCCTTACTGCTGCCTCCCGTAGGAGTCGGGTCCGTGTCTCAGTACCCGTGTGGGGGATCACGCTCTCACGCCCCCTACTGATCGTCGCCTTGGTAGGCCTTTACCCTACCAACTAGCTAATCAGACGCACATCCATCTCTAAGCGCCGAAGCTTTAATATGCCTCATTTATAAAACATATCACATACTGTATTAATCCCAGTTTCCCAGGGCTATCCAATTCTTAAAGGTAGGTCATGTACGCGTTACTCACCCGTGCGCCGCTCTCAAACAACCGAAGTTATTCTACCGCTCGACTTGCATGTATTAGGCCTTCCGCTAGCGTTCATCCTGAGCCAGGATCAAACTCTCCATAGTATTTATTTTCGCTCAATCTAGTAAGTCGCCCTACCAGTCTCGCATCTCTTTGTGACTACACATGTCACTATTCTTTTGCTCTGTATTCTTTACCTACTATCCCTCAATGTCAAATTTCTTTTTTCATATCTTCCGACTCTCTTCTTATTCCCGTCAAGTCAAATCTCAAAAACTTTCGTCCTCACAATTCTCCTTATCTTCTTTCTTTTCAAGTCTATAAAAAAACCCCTTCCTTCGAATTGGGATCGCAAAGGTAATACAAGCTCTACCATATTCACAAGCTTTTTGAAAAGATATTTCAAGATATTTTACCCTTTTTTCAATCACTATCCATTTATCACCTCATTATCAATGTCTTGTGAAAAAATAAATTTCAAAATTTTTTTATTGTTTTACTCACAAATATTGCCACTTAACCAAATCTCGTATTGTAATAAGCTTTTTTTAACCATATAACTACTGTTTCAACCCATTTGGGAAGCAGCGCGACACACATAAATTAACCTTTGTATGTCTTACGTTTTTAAGAATGTCGGTCAGAAGACATTTCAAGCAGTACTTTTTCCAAATAACTCAAGGCGTGACACAATTGTGATACATTAGAGACAACTTCGCCAGAGTCATTAAAATCAAAACTTATCCATGAAAGCGCTTATCGTTGAAGATGATTTACAGATTGCTGACATACTTTCCATCCATGTGCAGGATTTATACATGGAGCCAACCATTGTTTCCGACGGTTTGTTAGCAAAGAATAAGTTCGCTCATCAAAAGTACGACCTGGTTTTACTCGATTTGATGTTACCTGGTATGAATGGCATCGACTTGTGTAAGTTTATCAGAAGTCAATCCGATGTACCTATTATTATGATTACTGCCAAAACGGAAGAAATTGATAAAGTTGTAGGACTCGAGACTGGTGCTGATGATTATATTGTAAAACCCTTTGGAGTAAGAGAACTTCAGGCCCGTATCAAATCCGTTTTGAGGAGAACCACAGTTAAAGTGCCAACAGAAACTCATAAAAAGGAAGTTCTCAATTTTGATCAGCTATATATAGATATAGAAAAAAGGACTATCCTTCTCCATGGCAATAGAGTAGATCTTACAAATAAGGAATTTGATCTACTGTGCCTGCTTGCCAACAACCCCGGAAAAAGTTTTGATAGGCAATCCTTGCTTAATCTAGTTTGGGGTTACGACTTTGAAGGTTTTGAACATACCGTAAATTCTCACATCAATAGGTTGAGGGCAAAAATTGAAGTAGATATGGCAAAACCTCAATTTATACTGACGAGCTGGGGCTACGGTTATCGGTTTAATGAATCACTTTAATGTTTGCGATCTATGTTACAAAAGAATTTATTTTATAGGTTGGCATTTGTCTTTTTTATCGTACTATTATTGACATCTATCATTGTGACCGTCGTCGCATTTGAAACGGCTCAGAATTATCATGATGAGGCCAATCAAAAACTCAATGCCAAACTTGCAAGGTTTACTAATGACCACGTGAACACTTTTCTTCCCAACGGCCTTATTGATAGTACTGCAATCAACGACGTGATGCACTCCATGATGGTTATAAACCCTGATGTTGAAGTTTATCTATTAGATACAGCGGGTAATATTACTTTTCATGTTGCTCCTGATAAAAAGGTAGTCAGAACCAGTGTCAATTTAACTCCCATCAAATCATTTATCAATAATGAGCGTAGTGGATCTATAAAAGGCGACGATCCACGCGACGAAAATCAACAAAAAGTATTCTCTGCAGCTGCAGTTATGAAGGATGAGGTTTTAAAAGGCTATTATTATATTATATTAGCAAGCCAAGAACGAGCTGGCGTGCTCAACGAACTCAAAAAATCATTTGCCATCAATACAGGCTCCAAATTGATTCTATTCACCATGTTAGGATCATTTTTGCTGGGCTTGGTAGGATTTTGGTACCAAGTGAATAAATTAAAACCTCTGACTGGAGCAATGATGGCTTTTAGAAAGGGAGATTACACGGCCAGAGTAACAGAAAAACAATCAGCATTTTCAGAACTAGCCAAAACCTTCAACTCAATGGCCACTCAAACAGAAGAAAGCGTGGCAAAAATCAAATCCATAGATCATTTCAGAAAAGAATTGATAGCCAACATTTCACACGATTTACGTACGCCACTTTCTATTATAATAGGTTATACTGAAACACTACAAATGAAAGGAGATGATTTATCTCCGGAAGAAAAAAGTAGATTTACCACCAATATTATGGAGAGTTCCAAAAGACTCAATGGCTTAGTCAATCAACTTTTTGAATTATCAAATTTGGAAAACAATCAAGTTTCACTCCAAAAAGAACCATTTGCTTTAGAAGAATTGGTGAGTGATCTATCTGCTCGCTATGAGATTATGGCAAAAAAGAAAGCCATTCAAATCCGATTTGAACCAACCGAAAATTTGCCTTTGGCATTTGGAGACCTTTCTTTGGTTGAAAGGGTCATTCAAAATTTGATGGACAATGCTTTGAAATTTACCAATGAAGGTGGTTCAATTACACTTTCGATTGCAAGCGACGGGGATAAAGTTTTATTTAAAATCTCAGATACTGGAATCGGCATACCGGCAAATCAGTTGTCAGCTGTTTTTGACCGATATGTGACCGACAGTGATAAAAATAAAAAAGGTACTGGTTTGGGTTTGGCTATTGCAAATAAAATCATGGAATTACACAGCTCCAAAATTTATGTTTTGAGTAAACTAAATGAAGGAACAACCTTTAGTTTTAGTTTGCCAGTTTACAGCTAAAAGTGCGGTCAATCAAATAAAATTTTATCTGCGAGGTCATGAAAATACTGTTTTGACCATATGTTGAGTTCTGAAGGATTAGAAATAAATTGAGCGATGTCAAACTTTGCCGAATCTAAATCTAATTGGTCAATTCTCCTTCTCAACAAGTTTAAAAAATCATCTGCCGAATAATTGTGATTCTCGAATAAATGACCACTATTTATTGCGCGGTCAACAAACTGATTTAATTTGAATTTTACTCCCCTTTTTATGTACCATTCAAAATCATACCAATCTCTACCTTTGACTCTAGATTTCCATTCTCGAAAAAGAACTGCGTGCATTTTACCTGCAAACAAAGAAGGCAATGTCATACAAGATATATAAAAGGAATAAGGTCTTATCAATAATTTCTCTTCTTTGTCAAACAACAAAGGTGGATCTCGGTCAATCTCAATTTTGATTTTAATATTCGGAAAATTAGTCATCCGTTGAACTTCATCATTTAATGAAATTAAGCCCCAAACAGTATTTTCCTTAAGGAAAGCTGATTGGATAGTGGTGAAATTTCTCTTTTCTTTTATACTAATGTTGACTTCCAAACCTAACAATGCAAATTCCTCTTGGATAGCACTAAAATAATTTGATAAATCGAATCCAGCGTTTTTATTATTAAGCGAGAAATCTAAATCTTCGGAGTATCGATTTATTTTATAGAAGACCCTCAAAGCTGTGCCCCCATAAAAGGTAGCATGTTTGAAAAAATCAGTTCGTGCCAATCCTGCTAAAGTTATCTCTTGCATAATTTCACGTTTTGCATCTAATAAATTTTCAACCGAGTTAATTGAATAAAGTTTTAACCAATCATTTATCATTATTCAATTTTTTAATAAGGTTAATTAAGATTAGAATGGTTCTTCTTTTGTATTTTGTCAGGGTTAGTTCTTCAAGTAACCCAATATCAAACGATTTTAAAGCATCAGTATCAAACCTAAGATCTGTTTCAAGAAAATCTAACATATCTTGTTGGCCTGAGAATTCTAGATTATTAGCAATAATAAAATAGTCATATAGCGCTTTTGTAGGCGTAGCAATAAGAAAAGAAATGCGCTCCGTGAATTGATGGATTTTAATTCCCAAATGAAATGTAAGCTCGGACTCAAAATAATATTCAAATCGACCTACCTTAGAGTTCAGTTTTTTACCCCTTTTAAATGTTATTGATTCAGTTGTAAAAACTTTTTCTGGAATGAGGCCATAAAAAGATAACGCTGATGTAGCTGAAACGTAGGAAGGGCCATAAAGTACGTTTGCAAAATGGAAACGTGAAAAATCATTTAAATGTAAAGGATTATAATACCACCCTCTATAAATACTTTTCAATTTCCCAGTGGATTTCAAAAATTTAATGGTTTGTTCTGGGTGCCGATATGACGACAGGGCACTCATCAAAGTTGAATGGCTAATTGGCCCAACTAACTGCTCCAAAATGTAATCTGACTTACCCATATATGCAAATATAAGTATATTTTTTGTACTTAACTATGCATATATGGGTATTTTCGGAAAAAATAAGCCTTTCTTTCAAAAATTACTTCAACTCAGCTGATCCAAACTGAACACGAGCTGGAGCACACCATACAATAACGTACTTAAAGGCATCAGCAGGCAATCCCCCTGCAACTTCCATAAAATGTTCTCCATTTTTGGTTATCACATCTAGTCTGATCAAAGAACTAGCATCTGATAATTGCAACCGTTCGTTTTTAGACAAGTAAAATGTTACAGAACCTGTTGCAAACGTCGTTGAAAAATCACTTTTGGTTTTGACAAAAACTTTGTTGCTGGAGTCTCTACCCAATTCTACACCTCCTTTTGTAGAATAGCCATTCATACCTGCAAGCATACCAGATTTTAAAACTGTAAAATTTGGTGAATTTGTCATATTTTCTTCCTTCACATCAGGTATCACTTCTTCCTTTGCACAGGCAGAAAATAATATTATAATCAGCATTACAATTAAATTAAATTTAGTATTTCTCATTTTTTATAATTATTTGTTCTTTTCAAAATCATATGGAATTTCATAGGTCACACCTACTGAGAAGTATGAACCCAAATACAAGTTTTTAGCTTTTCCAAGCCAATCATTTCCAGAAAAATAGGTCAATGAAATACCCCAATTATCTGTGAATCTGTAAAATAATTCTCCGCTGATCACAGTAAATGTTGTAGCATCTCCCCTCACAAAACCTAACTCTGGAAATAGGCTTTCACCTGTTGTAAATTGACTTCTTAATTTGGAATTAAGCCATAAATTCTTAATAGGATTTACGCCCAATTCAAATCCAACTTGGTATAAATCTTTAAATTGTTTGGAATCATAGGTGGTTCTTTTATTGTAGGCAAAAAAACTGGAAGCATATAGTTTTCTACCGATCGGAATAGATAATGCAGTAGTCGCCCAAAAATTAAATTCGCCGTCTCCAGTAGGTAGGTTAATACTTTCCAACGGATTATCTTTTGCCGTGGCAAACGCATTTCTTCTTCCCGTGGGTATCTCAGCTCCTACCGCAAACGAAAGCGGAAAAACATATTCTCTGATACGAAAAGGATTGTATTTGACATCAATTCTTAAATCGCCAGGACCAAACATGGTATTGGTCGTCTCAAAAGCATTGGCCCTCAGTAAAGGCATGGCTACAATAAGTCCAAGTTTATCTGAAACGCCATATTCACCATAAAAATTAACTGCTTTTTGGTTGAATTTGCTGGTTTCCAGGGCTAGTCCACTAGGTGTGCGGTAGTCATTGGAAGAAAAGGTTGTGAAGTCCAATTTTGTGAAATAACTCCCTTTTTGTCTTGCCCATCCTCCTTGAGCAAAACCAGGTTGAACAACGAACATAAATATGATAAATATGTAAATTACATGATTTAATTTTTGGGCAACTTTCACCATAATTTTATAATTTTTGAAGGATATTTTCACAGGAGAGTAAATAAGATTAATCTAAGGGAGAAAGGTGGTTGAAAACTATTATTCAACCACCCAACACCCAAAATTCACACCCCTATGATCGAAAATAATAATCTTAAATTATTCATATTACGTCCACTTCTATAAGCTATATTATTCAATTGCAAATAGCAGGACAATTAACAATTATTCCTAGGAATTATTGCAACATAGCATTGCCAAATGGAACATTAGCTGAACCGCACCACAAAATCAAGTGTGTAAATTTAGATTCAGGAGCAGATGCCATTTTGAAATATTGCTCACCATTTTTAGAAATAATGCCAATGAGTTTTAAATCTGGGTTACCCTTTCCTGGATCTGCTTTAAAAGTAGCACTTGTGCTCAAATAAACAGAAACAGTACCTGATGCCAAAACTGTAGAAAAATCTGAACCCAATTTTACAAAATTGACAGCTGATGCGTCCTTTCCGAGCTCAACTTTACCTTTTGATCCTGTATCACTTTGAGGAGTAATATTGCCTGATTTACTTACCGTAAAAGCTCCTGATGGCAAACTAGAATCTACAGTTACAACTTCTTCTTTTGTACAAGATGATGCGAACATTGTAATTGCAAATAATACAGAAAATAAAATTTTGTGTGTCATGATAAATTCATTTTTGATTGTGTGATTAATAGGAACAAAACTATCGTTCCGACATCACGAAAGTATCACGAGCAGATCACAAATAAACTCAAAGAACGCAATTGCCGAAAGGCGACAAATCGTGCTTATCATTAAATAAATTGAGGTACTTTATATGCTCTGTCTTGAGTAAGTAAAAATTATTGTATAATATTTGCTCGGAAACTTCGCTTAGTGTTTGATATTGTTATGTTTCGAAAACGCTTCCAACCAAAAATATATACGGTTTTCATTTTACCATGGATTTCATCCTTGGATATAAATATTTAACCCCTCCGAAGTATTTAAAGTGAAGTTGTGAAATGTACCCAAATAATCACACAAAGTAGTCTAACTAAAGACCATCAAACTCCAGTGTTCCCCTAACACGTAATTTGATTTTCTATTTCTACTTTCCAAGAATCTTGGAAAAGCTTTTCATTTAATGAAGGAGAAGCACTTTCTCCGCTAGTTTTGTTCCTTCTATTCTCGCTTTAATTTTTGCGAATGCTGTTTCTCTACTGGTTGATCTATCATCACAAAATGGTGCAAAACCACAATCATCGGTTGTACCTAATTGGTTCACAGGAATATATTTTGCAGCCTCGATAACTCGATCTCTCACTTGCTCAGCACTTTCGATTGATGGATTTAATACATCTATTACACCTATAAATATCATTTGATTTGGTTTCATATATTTTTGTATCGCTTCCAAAACTTTTTCTCTGTCTGGTTCACTAGCCAACTGTAAATAGAAATTCCCCACATTCAAATCAAAAAGCTTTGGAAGAAAATCTAAATAATCTATATCAGCGCTATGTGTGCTATCATGATCACCTCCCGGGCAAACATGGATACCTAATTTTTTTCTTTCAAATTCACTAAATCTATTAAAAACTTGATTGTTTAAATCTATAAAATGCTGCAACACCCCTCCGCTTGGATCAAGTTTTAGAGAAAGTCGGCCTTCCGTAAAATCTGTTTGTACTTTTTCCGCGCCCTGCTCCAAGCAAAGCCTAATATCTTTTTCACATTCATTCAGCAAATCTTCAATAAATTCATTTTTCGGATAATCTGCAATGCCGTCAGGTGGATAGAGTAAACTTAAAGCAGATGCTGAAATGACAGCTTGTTTAAATTTAAGTTTTGATTTAGACATTGCATTTTTAAGATATTCTACAGCATACTTACCAAATTTAAATGGACCACTTGTCAATATTGGCAATTGCCTGTGATGTCCATCAGCAAAATCTATTCTCATTCCACTATTATGTAAATTTGTCAACCCTGTGAGTGGATAAGTTACGAAACTAGACTTTGATTGTTCTCCGTCTGTAATAATTATTGAACCTGTTTTTTCAAATTCGTTTATTGTTTCAATAATGGCTTCATCAAGAAAGCTTTCAAAATTGTTTGTTGAAATTCCTTCAAGCAATTTATTTGTTCTTGGTATACTGCCAATTGGCTCTGTGAATAAAGTCATATTTAAAAATTTAATATGTAAATAATATGAAATCTGATTTCTAGAGGTATTATTTGGTTTAAGAAAATTCCATTTTTGCCTCAGTACTTTGTCTGCAGAATGGCGACTTTTGGATCCCAAATAAATTTTGTTTCCCTTTGCATCGCTAACGAAGGTTAAATTTGAATTACTTCTACAAAGATTTAGATAGCGTTATTTCATTCCAGCTAATCAATGCGGATTGGAAACAATTAAAAAAGTGTGTTATTTCTATATCATTATTCAAAAAAAAAGACTGAGGGTAGATGAAGCCCTGCAGTCTTTTTATTTAATAATAATAGCATGATTCTTTATGAGATATCCATCAATAAAATTGATTTCCTTTTCTTACAATTCAAATAAAATAATGCATCATTTTGCACCATCATTGCGTGCAACTGCCAAGGTATAACTAGCAACGGCTTTGCCTTGTTCTGTACCAACAGTTGCGTCAAATGTCCAGTGAATTCCACCATATACTCTGGAGATAGCAGCTTCCTTTGCCCAATCCCGTACTTTGGTTGCTTCGTTTGGAAAAACATAAGCTAAAATTTCAGCACCAGATGATGAGAATACGCTATGACCAGATGTATACGCAGGGAAATTTGGAGTGCCCGCTATTGTCTTAAAACCTGGGATTAAATTGATTGGGCGCGGGAAATGATAATAATATTTCGTATCCCAACAGCTGATAGCGCCATCCATCATAGACATATTTAGATAAGCATATGTTCTTACTGTTCTCAATGGGTTTAAAGCATATTGGATGATGAATTCTTTGGCAAATCTATTCCAATGACCCGGAGGTGTATAAGTGCCTAAACCGTCTTGCCAATAATTAGCAATTCTGCGGCGTTCATTGGTTACATTAGCTGCATAGTCTTTTAAAATTTCAATGTCCTTTTTTAGCTCCTCTGAGCCAATTGCTGGCGGAGGAATAAGGCGAGTCGCCTCCACATTGGGTACATTCCACAATTTTACTTTTCCAAACATAGGTGTAAGTCCAACTGGTCTCGCAGGAATTTCTAAATTGTCCCAAGCCCAACCAAATCGTTCAAACGCCTTGGTTTTGATGGAATCAGAAACAGGTTTTGGTGTTTGTGCACTTCTCATCCCATCAGTTGATGCTCTTGCTAAAGCTTTGGTTGCTACATAACTACCAATTTTCTTACCCGCTTCAATGTCACTCGTAACATTTCCACCAGCCAATAAGATACTTTCCAAATGTTCTTGTGCGCGCCTTTCAAGATAAGTCTTCTCTAATGGAAACATAACTGATAAAACATCTTTAGAAACATTTGCAATTACAGCAGCATCTGAGGGATATGCAGGAATGTCATTATCGTTGTAGGCAAATTTTATCTCGTTATCGTTTTTGTATGCCGCCGTTCTTTTGTACAAATATTTGTAGTGCCAAGCAGCAATTAACCCATCAAATTGAGCCACAGATAGGTAAGCCAATGCTCTGACAGCATAAGGTGGGTGGGCAAAAGGAAACGCTGGAGGCCCTTCTGGTGTAGCTGCATTTGGCAATGTATAAGTGCCGTCTGCATTTGGTCCAGGAATCAAATTATATTTTGCAATCAATTCCAGCGCTATTTCATTCCAACGATTGGCTGGATTATTTGTCCAATATGTAACATTTTGGCGTTGCGCATCAGTCATGTTTTTGATAGCAGTTTTTGCAGCAGAGATTTCCTCTTTATAGGCTGCTGAATTGACATCAGCTGGCGCATCTATTTGTATTTCGGCACCTGAACTGATGAGCACTG
>ENA-UOWO01007759-UOWO01007759.1-activated-sludge-metagenome-genome-assembly--contig:-NODE-7759-length-10515-cov-4.696367_pt1 | contig 10515 bp, 9 predicted proteins | sample MGYA00238148_ERZ761564 | MGnify/ENA primary metagenome ERZ761564 (study PRJEB28885, sample SAMN05720194) | activated sludge metagenome | isolation source: Anaerobic digester | place: USA...
AGCAGCTAAAGTGATTGAGCATTCGCCTATTCCTGTAATTGTTATTCCAGATAGTTTCCGAAATAAGGCTATTAAGAATATCGGTTATGCAAGCGATTTAGCTCATGTAAGTGATGAATTAACTAAAATTTTACCTATTGCAGAGGCGCTTGGTTCGAAAGTGGAAATTTTCCATGTTGAGCCAACATTCCCAACTAGTGAAGCATTCAAGAAATTTGATGCGGAAAAGAATATGGCTGAATGGAAAAAGAAATTCAAACTAGATTCTCTCACTTATAAAATGGTTCGAACTAAATTCGACAATGATTTTTATACAGGAGTGGATAAATATCGTCGCAATTCAAAACCCGATATGATTTGTATGGTTACTCATCGTCGTAATTGGGTTTCTAAAATTCTCGATCCAAGCAAAAGTAAAGGCATTGCCTACCATAACGAAATACCAGTTCTTTGCATAAAAGGCTAAACCAAAGCTTGTATAACATACGTTAAACAAGTTGATATCGTTTAAGCGATTAAATAAGCGTTTTATGTTCGGAAATAAGTACTTGATTCCTGTTGTTTCAGGTGTCTGTTTTTGTATTGCATTGATTTCTTGTAATCATGCTAAACAATTAGAAGAAAATATCAGCTCTCACGGTAAAAGTGAGAGCCATAATCAAGGCTTGAATTGCATGGATTGCCACAAAAAAGGCGGTGAAGGCGAAGGTTGGTTTTACATTGCTGGCACAGCTTATCACGCAAATGAGCAATCACCAGCTAAAGACGTAACAGTCTTAATGTATACTCAACCAGATGGTCAGGGTTCTCCTAAATATACGATTGAAGGAGATCAACTAGGGAATTTTTACACCACTGCCATAACTGGATTTGGAGCGGGTTTGTATCCTGCAATTATTTTCAATTCCGACACATCGTACATGGCATCTTCCATTACAAATGGAGCATGTAATTCCTGTCACGGTGTGAGTACAACTCGAATAACTGTTGATTAATTACTGATTGGCTTTAGCCTGACGATTGGCTAAATCAACTAACGCATCTTCATATATCTTTTGCAAACGCTTCGTGTGTTGCGCATAAAAATCCATACTGCGAATAAATTGAGCACGCGTGGTTCCGTGTTGTTTCATCACTTGCTCATAAAATAATTCCGATTTGAATTTAGGAGCATTCATGTTCGTCATACTCACATTATAAGCAGCATCCACAATACTCAATTCAACTAAAACCGATTTCATCGTACTATCAGGCAAAATGCCTTCTGGTACTTCATTATCCGATTGACAGGCAGATAATAAAAATAAAACACTTGCAAATAGGACGTTTCTCATCGATCAAAACTTAGGCGCATTCCTTTGTTCGTTTCATCAAAAACGCCGTCATCGTAAACCAAATTTCCATTTACAAACGTACGTGAAACAACCGAATTAAATCGAGTTCCAGTAAAGGGAGACCATCCGCATTTATACAAAAGTGATTCTTCTGTAACCAATTGCGATTGATTCGGGTTAATTAAAACCACATCTGCATAATACCCCTCGCGTAAATATCCGCGCTTGTGAACTTGAAATAAATCAGCTACCGTGTGAGCATATTTCCGAACAACTAATTCGGGAGTAAAAACACCTTGTCGACACAATTCAAACAAAGCAGGTAATGCATGTTGAATTAATGGTCCGCCCGAAGGACAATTGAAATACGACTTTTTCTTTTCTTCAATCGAATGAGGAGCATGATCAGTAGCTAAAACATCAATTTTACCATTGATTACAGCTTCACGAATAGCTTCACGGTCACGATGACTTTTAATTGCAGGATTCCACTTTATCCAAGCACCTTTTGTCTGATAATCGGCTTCTTCAAACCATAAATGATGCACACAGGCTTCTGTAGTTATTCTTTTTTGTGATGATGGAATATCGTTTCTGAATAACGAAAGTTCTTTTTCAGTAGAGATATGTAAAATATGTAAACGTGTATCAAAACGGCTAGCTAATTCAACTGCTTTAGATGATGAACTATAACACGCTTCTGCATTTCTAATTGTGGAATGTAGCGTAAATGGAACTTGATCGCCAAATTGCTCTCGTGCTAACTGAGCATTGGCTTTAATCAAATTATCATCCTCACAATGTAGGGCGATAAGCATTTTCACTTCCCGAAAAATATCTTCGAGTGTATGCTGATTATCTACGAGCATATCCCCAGTACTCGAACCCATGAATATCTTAATTCCACATACCGTTTTGGGATCTGTCTTGAGTAATTGATCTAAATTGGAGTTAGTTGTACCCAGATAAAAACTATAATTCGTGAGCGATTTCTCTGCAGCAATTACATATTTATCGGCAAGTAAAGCTTGAGTAACAGCTCCTGGGACAGTATTAGGCATCTCCATAAAGCTAGTTACACCACCGGCAACAGCAGCTTTTGGCTCGGTATATAAATCTCCTTTCCAAGTTAGTCCAGGCTCACGAAAATGCACCTGATCGTCAATCGCTCCGGGTATTAACCAATATTCTTGTGCATCAATTACCTGATGATTCTTCAGGTTTTCTTCGGGTTTGATTGGACCTTCATAAATGGATTCGATAAAAGAACCTGTAATTTTCAAACATCCAACAAAACGCTTGTCTTCGTTGATGATGGTTGCATTATGAATAAAATATCCCTTTCCCATGACGATTTGTTTCGGTCTTAGCGTAAAACAATTTGCAAGGTATGCCTACTTTTTTGTTCCATCAAAACAGGTCGAGAACCTATAAGTTTTTGAGCCAATTCATCGGTATAATTTCGGATGGTAATTAATTCGCAGCCTTCATTATACTTCACTTTGTATTTCAATTCCAATTCTTTTAACAAGGATTGCAAACGATTTGCTTCAATACTCACACAAACAGAAAAACTAAGTGCCGAATTTTGCATCACATTCACATGTGCTCTGAATTTGGTGAATAGGTCAAATAAATCACGCAAATTTTCTTCTAAAATGAAGGAGAAATCACGCGGTGAAACCGAAATCAACACTTGATCTTTTTTGAAAATATACGTTGGGACTTCTTGTCGAAGATTATCTTCCCGTATACGAGTTCCTGCTGCTGTAGAATCAACAAAGGATTTTACGAAAAGTGAAATGTTTTTATTTTGAAGTGGTTTGATTGTTTTAGGGTGAATCACAGTAGCACCATAGTATGCTAATTCGATCGCATCATAGTATGATAATTCAGGTAACAATTGTGCTTGAGGAAATTCTCGTGGATCAGCATTTAAAACACCGGGTACATCTTTCCAAATGGTAACACTTTCTGCATCTAAACAATAGGCTAAAATTGCAGCAGAATAATCCGAACCTTCTCGTCCGAGTGTTGTGGTAAAATTCTCAGAAGTACCGCCAATAAAACCTTGTGTTAAGTATAGGAGAGAATTTTTTGTTGGTTGAATAATTTGAGAAACAGCATGCTTCGTTTTATCCCAATCAACCATTCCTTCTCGATAGGTATTATCGGTATGAATTAAATCACGTGCATCGAGCCATTGCGTTTTGATGTTTTGATCATTTAAAAAAGCTGCAACAATTCGGGTAGATAAAAATTCACCTTGTGAAACAATTTGATCGTATTCGTAATCGTATGATTTTATTTGGGTTTCCTCGATTGCCCAATATAATTCAGCAATAATAGAGTCGAATTCCTGTTGAAGATTAGCGTTCTTGTTCGGGAATAAATCATCTATGATTCGCTGATGCGTCGCTTTTACTTCTTCTAACAATGCAGGAGCTTCTCCTGTTTGATGGAAAAATGCTTGACAAACTTTTTCCAATGCATTGGTCGTTTTCCCCATTGCAGACACAACGATAACTAATTGCTCATCCGTGTATTTGCTAATAATAGAAGCTACGTTTCTAACTCCATTTGCATCTTTAACGGATGCACCTCCAAACTTAAAAACCTTCATAAATCTTCTGCGGCTGTTTGCTGTAATTGTTCGTAGTTGAATTTGCAGTTGATCCATTCCGCATCAAACTGTGCGTTAAAACGCTTATAAAAGCCAATTGCTGGCTCATTCCAATCGAGTACCTGCCATTCCATTCTTCCTGCTTTCGAATTTCTGGCAATTTGGTAAACGGCACGAAATAGTTCTTTTCCGATTCCGTAACCACGAAATGGTTCTTCAACTATAATATCTTCCAGAAAAATACATGAGCCTTTCCAAGTTGAGTATTTGTTATAATACAAGGCAATTCCACGAATGGATTTATCCTCCATACGAGCAACAAAACAGCTATAGATTTTATTGGGACCAAATCCATCAGCTAATAAAATAGATTCGGTGACGGTTACTTCATTGGATGCTCTTTCATATTCGGCTAATTGTTTAATTAAAGCGAGAATATGCGGCACATCATCAGGAGTTGCTTCTTCTATAATATAATTCATGCAACGAAATTAGGCTCCAATAAGATGGAGTGCAAGAAGCTTTCAATTAAATCATGAACAAATAAGGTGAATAAAAAAAGCGGCTGCCTCTTTAAAAGAAACAGCCGCTTTATAAAAAAGAATAAAATTATGCTTGAGTAGTAGGATTTGAAGTTGGAGTTGCTGCAGGAGCAGATGCTTCAGGAGCTTTTTTCACTTCTACCTTTTTAGGCTCAACCTTTTTTGCAGGTTTTACTTTTACCGCAACTGGCTTTTTAGCTGGAGCTGGTTTTTTCGCAATTTTAACTGCTTTTGGTGCTACCGGAGTTGATGGTTTATCTGATTTTACATCAGCTTTAACAACAGGTTTTGGAGCATCAACAGTTTTAACTGCTTTTACCTTTGGTGCCTTAACAGCTTTTACTTTAGGAGCTTTAACTGCTTTTACTTTTGGAGCTTTTTCAGCTTTCACTTTAGGAGCTTTTGCAGCTTTCACTTTAGGAGCTTTTGCAGCTTTTACCTTAGGAGCTTTTGCAGCTTTTACTTTAGGTGCTTTAGGTGCTTTTACTGCTGCTTCTTTTTTAACTACTGGTTTAGCAGCTTTTTTAGCAACTGGTTTAACAGCTTTCTTAGCTGCTTTTGGAGCACTAACTTTTGCAGCTTTTACCACTTTCGCTTTAGCAACTTTAGTTGAAGCTTTTTTAGCTACTGCTGGTTTCGCACTTGCTTTTGAACCTGGCTTGCGCCCACGTTTTTTAGGCTCAGTTGCAACTACAGGTGCTGTTGAACTAGCAACTACTGGACTTGCAGTAACTTTTGCCGGACGACCACGACGTTTAGGTGCCGCTTTTGGTGCATCAGTTTTCGGTTTAGCAGGACGTCCACGTTTACGACCAGCAACTTTCGGAGCTGCTGCTTTTAAGTCTGCAGAAATAGACTTAGTAAGTTGTTTTTCTGCTGAAGGTTTACGGCCCCTTTTTTTAGGTGCTGTTCCGATTTTAGCAATAATGGACTTAATTGCTTTTAATCTCTCCTCCGCTTTTTCCATTTCTTGGATGTAAAATGCGTGAAGTTCAGACATTTCCTCAGCGGAGAATTCGATGTTTTTTGCCATATAAATTCATTTATTTTGTGGCTAATATATTTTAAATCATTAATAAAGGTTACATTCTTGATACACTAATTTCATTAATTAATAATAATAAATTGCTAACTAACTGATTTTGTGTGAGATTAATTTTAATTAAAATGAATTATTTTTTTGCAAGATTTATTGAATTCCTGTTTTTTATCTAAATATCAATCTTCATATCCGGTAATTTATTCCTTTTAAAAAACATTCATTCTCAATAAGTAAGACAACAAATAAAATATCAGATAATAGTCCGAACTTTTCTTTCCAATAATATTTTGATTTTAATCACTTATCATGTTTTCAAATCATGTTTCATCAGCTATTTCTTACATCGAATTTCAATTTGTCAAAATTTAGTTTGCTCTATATCTTCCGGTTTTAAAGGTGTTCCTGTTATTAATATACCTGTAAAATAATGTCGAAGAATTGCTTCAGGACCAAAGCCTAATTCGGACATTCGTATTGCACCTTCTTGACAGAGTCCTACACCATGCCCAAATCCTTTACCATAAAAATAAACGCTATCGTTTCTACACTCCCAATCAAACCACGCAGATTTTAAATCAAATCGAGTTCGTAAATCAATCATTCGAAATGTTCTATTTGCTAATTGAATTTGATGTGGACGGTTTTCTTCAAAACTGCAAATAGAAGTGCATAATTCAAGTTTTGAGATTGAATCGGTTGGATAAGCTATCGCTAATTTCTCACAGAATTTTTCCAGTGTTATTCGTGTATTCCAAAATGCATTTTTACCAACTAAACAAAATGTATCTTCTGTACTTCGACAATAGGAAAGTGTCGATTTCCAAACATCTTCTGATGCATTTGTAATTCCTCCACAATTAGAATGGAATAACAATTCAGCAAGATTTCCAGTCAAACTATCTTTAACTACAATATTCCTTGTTGTTAAAACAGCAAGTCGATACGGATCATAATCAAAATAGCCTTTGTAAACCTGACAGTGGGTTTGATCACATAATTCAAATCCTTCTGATTTATGTCGCCATTGATAATAACGTGCATACGTTCGTGATAAAATAGCATGCACTTGATAAAGCGATACTGGTTTATTGTATCCTACTTCACCTCTTAAAACACCAACTAAATAATCGGTTTCATTGACTTGATTAATAAATTTAAGTTTTCCAGAAGAAACAGAAACTACAATATCTCCAGCATAGCGATTCCCTTTATAATCCGGTTTTAGTGGTTTAAGAAAAAGAGCATTCCCTGAATTAGAATGAAAACGCACTTTGTTTGCAGTTCCTAAAACCAATGAACTTGTTCGGATTTCAAGCGAATTTCCTTTTACTTGAATCTGAATTTTAGCTCCCGATTCTTCTCCCCAAATTCGAACACCTGGATCTATTTCTAGCCATGTGTTTTCTCCCATTTCAAACTGGACGAAAGTAATTTCTGATGCGCGAAATAATCCAATTCGAACTTGTTCCTCTTGAGCAATCAATGCTCTCGTCAGAAAACACAAAAAAATAATCTGGCGGTATACAGACATACCACAAAATTAAACCAGCCAGAAGCTAATAAAACAAGTAATTCAGTGGTTTATAAACATAAGATATGTGTATTCACGATTTCATTAATCGCATCACCATATCTTGAGCAGCACGTTTAGATGCACCTGGACCACCTAGTTTTATTTTCAATTCGCTGAAATCCTGTAATTGAGCAGTTCTTTCTTTACCTTCTTGAATCAATGTACTTAAGGTTTGCTCAATTTTTCGTGCATTCATATCATCTTGAATTAATTCTGGAACTGCCATTCGATCCAATATTAAATTCACTAGCGAAATGTATTTTACCTTTATTAATCGACGCGCTAACCAATACGATAGTTGTCCGCCTTTATAACAAACAACTTCTGGCACCGAAAACAAGGCAGTTTCAAGTGTTGCGGTCCCCGAAGTAACCAATGCAGCTTGTGAATGCGATAATAGCTGATACGTTTCACCAGAAATAACTTTTACCTGAGTTCCCCCACTCCACTCTTGGTATTGAGCAGGATCGATAGATGGAGCTCCTGCAATAATCGGAATACAAGTATCTAAACTTTTGATGCTTTGTAACATTTCGGGAAGCATTTTGGAGATTTCCTGCTTGCGGCTTCCGGGTAATAAAGCAATTATTGGTTGATTAGTAATACCGTGTCGTTGACGAAATTCAGAATCGGGCACAAACGTTTGAATTGCGTCTAATAATGGATGTCCAACAAATGTCACATCTACATTAAATCGTGCATAGAAATCCTTCTCAAAGGGTAGAATAACATACATCCTTTCTACTACTTTTCGAATCTTAAATACACGATTTTGCTTCCAAGCCCATATTTGAGGAGAAATATAATAGAATACTCGAATGGAGTTTTCGTGTGCAAACTCGGCGATGCGTAAGTTAAAACCTGGATAATCAATTAAGATTAAAACATCGGGGTTGAATGCTAGAATATCGGCTTTACAAAACCGAATATTTTTAACGATTGTACCAATATTTAATAGTACTTCAGTAAAACCCATGAAAGCTAAATCGCGGTAATGCTTGACGATTGTTGCTCCTTGTGATTGCATTAAATCTCCGCCCCAGCATCTGAATTCGGCTTGCTCATCTTCTTCTTTAATGGCTTTGAGCAAATTCGATCCATGCAAATCGCCTGAAGCTTCACCCGCAATTACATAGTACTTCATATCTGACAAAGAAAATGATTCATTGGTAGAATACCACTAAAAAATGGGAATTTTCATGTAGGTTTGAAACATGAAAGTTACATTTCTAGGGACTGGTACTTCTCAAGGAGTTCCTGTGATAGCATGTACTTGTGAAGTGTGTGCATCGACTGATTTACGCGACAATCGTTTACGCTGTTCAATTTTAGTTGAAACCGAAGCAGGATCATTTATTATTGATACTGGTCCTGATTTTAGGCAGCAAATGTTAAGACAAAACGTAAAACGCTTAGATGCGGTTCTATACACGCATGAACATAAGGATCATATTGCAGGTTTAGACGATATAAGAGCTTTTAATTTCGTGCTGCAAAAACACATGGATGTATATCTAAGTAATTATGTAGAAGATGCGCTACGAAGAGAATTTGCATACATATTCGCGGAAGATAAATATCCAGGAATACCTTTAATTAACCTTCATCGGATTGATGAAAACCCATTTGTATTATTGGGAAAAACGATCATTCCAATCATGGTTAGCCATTACAAAATGCCCGTTTTTGGTTATCGTATAGGTGATTTTTGTTATGTGACCGATGCCAAAACAATTTCAGCTTCTGAATTGGATAAAATGAAAGGATGCAAAGTAATCGTGTTAAATGCCTTAAGGAAAGAGACACATGTATCGCACCTTACATTAGATGAAGCAATCGAAATTCTAGAATATCTGAAGCCTGAACAAGCCTATCTGACTCACATCAGTCACCAATTAGGCAAACATCAAGATATTGAGCCCGAATTACCGAGTTTCATTCGTTTAGCTTATGATGGCTTGACAATCGAATGTAGTTAGTTGGGGATTTATCCAATCAACAATACTTTTCCGTAAACAACGTGCTTTTTACCAGATTGGTCGATGAAGCTGCTGCGGAACATATAACAACCTGAAGCATACATCTTTCCTGAACTTGAGTCTTTACCCGACCAAGCTTGCTTCTTATCATTTGTTACATATATTTCTTTGCCCCAGCGATCGAAGATAACCATGAGGTAAGTTGAATCCATAATTCCAGTGACGACGACATTAAAAGAATCGTTTACGAGATCGTCATTTGGAGTAAAGGCATTAGGAGCAAAAAAGGTATATAGAAAGTCAATGGTAACTTGTTTCGATATAGAATCCTTACAACCAAAGGAATTCATCGCTATGAGCTCAACATCGTAGGTTCCAGATCCTGGGAAAACATAATCGGGTTCATACTCGGTTGAAATTTCACCACTTCCAAAATTCCACAAGAAATTCGTTGCATTAATGGATTGATTAACGAAAGAAACCGTTGGAAAAATACCCGGAATTGGAGTTGTATCTGGAGAAAAAACGAAATCAGGTATAAGGTTAAATCGGTAATCGGGTATATTAACTATAGTAGAGTACTGACATCCAAAACTGTCGGTAACCGATAATTCATAGGAACCAGTTAATAAACTATCTACAAAAGTGGTATCGTTTTGCTGATCAGTAACATTCCAGAAATAATTATACTCTTGCTGAATTCCTGGACGATCTTCAAATGGGGTTCCTCCTGTTGCTAATACAAATGCTGATCCCAATCCAAAGGAGCAAGTATCTGGTAGAATAACAACTTGAACTTGAAAGTTATTGATGTCTTCTATAAAAATAGAATCCCGATCTATACATCCTAAAGCATCAATAACAGAAACATATTGCCAACCGAATCCAAGTCCTTGAGCTGTTTGGCCTGTTTGTCCTGAAGGACTCCAAGCATAAGCAATTGGACCAGTACCAAATTGAGTTGTCACATCAGCAATACCATTATTAGCTCGGCAATCAACCAATTGAGTTTGATTTACTGTTTGAATTTCAACAGCATTAAAAGTGAAGAAAATACTCTGTGTATCGGGATCAAAATTTCCACAATTGTCCTCTACTCGGCCAAAACTTTGAATCTCATAAGATCCACCTTGCACCAATTGTTGTCCTAATAGAAGTGTAAATTCTTTATCATATAAACCTCCATTTAAGCAAGCAATACTTGTAATACCTGTAAGAGGAATATCAACTCCGAGTGGATCGGTCAAGCTAAACCCAGTAACATTAACGGTGTTACACTTAACAAATTCACTAAAACTAAATGTAATTGCGGTTGATCCACAACTAACTTGAGAAGTAACAGCTTGAAGTGTTGGAGGAGTTAGATCGATAATTCCTGCAGAAGAAATCGACATATCTAATTGATATCCACATTGGTTTTGT
>ENA-UOWO01007761-UOWO01007761.1-activated-sludge-metagenome-genome-assembly--contig:-NODE-7761-length-10514-cov-9.895305_pt1 | contig 10514 bp, 15 predicted proteins | sample MGYA00238148_ERZ761564 | MGnify/ENA primary metagenome ERZ761564 (study PRJEB28885, sample SAMN05720194) | activated sludge metagenome | isolation source: Anaerobic digester | place: USA...
ACGCGGCGCAACCGTGCAGCAATGGCAGACCATGCTGATTCTCCGCATGCGCCACAGACTCAAATTTTCTCGGTACGCTGGAGGCAAAGTGACGGGATGTCTCGACCTGCGCATCTGTCAGCACATTCACCACAAACCGCGGAGCGTTCTGGAAAATAGCCAGGCTTGAAGAACCCAGACGCAACGACCAGACAATTAGCGGCGGCTCCAAGGACAGCGCACTGAATGAGTTTGCTGTCAGGCCCAGCAGCGCGCCATCAGGCGTGCGAGTCGTTATAACGGTAACCCCGGTAGCAAACTGCCCCAGAGCCCTGCGAAGGGCACGCACATCTGCAAGGGCCCCGTTTACTGCTGGTTCCGATGAAATAGGTGGTTGTGCCGGGACTTGCATGGCGCCATAATATATGAAATTTCATGCAACAACAACGCTACATGGCACGTGCTCCAGTTCTTCCTGCCAAGACATCGTCAGCGCCCAGATTCATTGATGGCTACCTGTCCTATCTTTTGTCACGGGCTAGCCATGTCGTGCTGCAACAGTTTCAGGCTACAGTGCATGGCGCAGGCTTAAGCACACTTGAATGGCGGGTTCTGGCCACTCTGTCTGACGGCGACGGGCTCACTATTGGCGACTTGGCGCGTGAAGTTTTGGCCCAGCAACCGACGTTGACCAAACTGGTGCAACGCATGGAAAAAGCGGGCTGGGTTCGTCGCGGTGAGGACCCATCGGACGCAAGACGCACGCTGGTATTCGAGACCGGACAGGGCCGCAACGCTGTAGCGCACTTGCTCGCACTGGCAAAAGACCACGAGGCACAACTACTCGCCGGGTTCAGTAGCCGTGACGTCATGGCATTGAAAAAAATTCTGAAATCCCTGATTCAACTCGGTACCACCGTCCAAACTGCACCACCTGCACCACCTGCACCCGCCATCACGCTGCGCGAGCCTGTGCCCGGCGACATGGGCTGGGTGATTCAACAGCATGGCGAAATTTATGCGCGCGAATATGGCTGGAACACCGGTTTCGAATCGCTGGTGGCTGACATCGTTGCGAAATACCTGCGTAACCTGCAACCTGATTGGGAGCGTTGTTGGATAGCCGAGGTCAATGGCCAGCGTGCTGGCTCGGCCTTCGTGGTTCGCAAGTCAAAATCGGTAGCACAACTGCGCATGCTGATCCTGACACCGCAAGCCCGTGGCTTGGGCCTGGGCGCACGGTTAACCGATGAATGTCTGGCCTTTGCCCGCCGCAAAGGGTATAAAAAGATGGTGTTGTGGACCAATAGCTGCCTGGACGCAGCACGTGCCATCTATGCAAAAAGGGGCTTTGTACGCGTGAAAAGTGAGCCTTATCAGGGATTTGGGCAAAATCTGACAGGTGAAACTTGGGAGCTGACGCTGTGACAAGCGTGATCTGATACAAACGCTGTTCATGACCGATACGCCGCCATCTGACTCCCAATCCGTCGCTGCGCCGCCTGTTACCACCGAAACACTGCGACTGAGTGCGAAGCAGATATTGGCGGATATCCCGTTTTTTGCCCGGATGGCGCCGGATGACAAATCCCGCCAGCTGTTGCTGGATGTCATTGGCTCCATGCCCCTGCCCACCCCCATTGCTGCCCAGCTAACCATTGCCCGCGACAAACAACCGGAGCTTTACCTTCATCTGGTTCGAACGTCGCTGACGGCTGCGTGGCTGGCCAGGGCACCCCTGCTGTCGCGCTATGACGTACAAATAGCCGCTGTGGCTGGCATGCTGCACGACATCGGCATGTTGCACGTAGACCCCTTGCTGCTGGAATCAGACAAGGCAGCCAGCGTTGAACAAAGACGCCAGCTGTATTCGCATCCCCTCATCTCCATCGGACTGATAGAACCTCACCATCAGTACCCCAAGGAAGTCGTGCGGGCCGTGCGTGAACACCACGAATGCCTGGACGGATCAGGCTACCCGCGCAATCTGATGGGCGATGCCATCAGCCCGCTGGGAAAAATCCTGTCGCTGGCCAAAGTAGTTGCTGCAATGTTTGCATCGGGCAAAGTAGCACCTGAGCTGCGCCTGTCCGTCCTGTTGCGAATGAACACGCATCGGTACGACAACTCCATGTCTTTACAGGTCATTGGCATCCTGCAACCCGAGGCGGACGTTACCGTAGTGGGGTTGACGCTGCTCGATGACCCGGTGAAACGGCTGCTGGCAATTGATGACGCGCTCAAACGCTGGCCTGCCGGTCTGGCCGACGACCTTCAAGTTACCTCGGCGAGGCGGGATGAAGTCAGGCGCCTGGGTGGCCACGTCGCGCAGATTCACCGCGCGCTGGCCAACGTAGGTGCAGCACCGGAACAACTTGAGTTGCTAGGTAACGAGGTGCTGGATGACGCCCTGCAACGGGAAATGACACTCCTGACTCGTGAGGCTGGCTGGCAATTGCGCACGCTGGCGCGGCAGACCCGTCGCCGCTGGAACGCCGGGCCGGGCGAAAATTTTCCAGACTCCCTGCAAACCTGGCTGGACAATGTGGACACCGTCGTCACTGGCATTACCGGGTCAGAAATAGCAGATGAACCGGCAACTGAATAAACCCCACTCGTTGACCGACCTGTTCTGGTCATTCACGCTGTTGGCGCTACAAGGTTTCGGCGGCGTGCTGGCCGTGGTGCAACGTGAGCTGGTGGACAAAAAACAGTGGCTTACCCGCGAGCAGTTTGTCGAGGACTGGGCCGTGGCACAAATTCTCCCGGGCCCCAACGTGGTGAACCTTTCCCTGATGATTGGCGACCGCTACTTTGGCCTGCGTGGCGCGCTGGTAGCCCTGGCGGGCATGCTGGTGTTTCCCACGCTGGTGGTACTGTTGCTCGCGAGTACCTTTGCCGGCGTGGCCGATTTACCCGCCGCGCAGGGCGCCTTGCGGGGTATGGGCGCTGTGTCAGCGGGGTTGATTGCGGCCACCGGTTTGAAACTGATTCCCGCCTTGAAGAAAAATGTAATGGGAGCCCTCGTCTGTTCTGCGTTAGGGGCTATTACTTTTACAGCTATCGCCTTGCTGAGAATTCCATTGTTCTGGGTGTTGCTGGTCGTCGGTGGTGTTGCCTGCGTGTGGGCCTTCCGCCAACTTGGCAGGGATGACCGATGAGCCTGCAACTCGCCGCCGCCGACTGGTTGGGTTTCTTCACCCACTTCGCGACGTTGTCGCTGCTGGCAGTGGGCGGTGCCGTCACCACTGCACCGGATATGCACCGCTATCTGGTTGGTGAAAAGCTATGGCTGACCGATGCTCAGTTCACCTCCAGCATTGCGCTGGCGCAAGCCGCGCCTGGCCCGAATGTATTGTTCGTCGCACTGATGGGCTGGAACGTGGGAATGAACGCTGGTGGCTACAGCTATGCACTGCTGGGCGTAGCTGTAGCCATGCTGGGCATCCTGCTACCCAGCACCACTCTGACATTCACGTTGGCCCGCTGGGGACATCAAAACCGCGAGCTTCGCGCTGTACGGGCATTCAAGCAGGGCATGGCACCCATCGTTATTGCTCTGCTGATTGCTACCGGCTGGATTCTTGCCTCAGCCCACGGCAGCAAGCTGTCCAACTGGCCGCTGTGGCTGCTGACAGCCATCACCGCGGTGATTGTGTGGCGAACCAAAACACATTTGCTTTGGTTGCTCGGGGCGGGTGCGTTGCTCGGCGCTTTCGGTCTGGTCTAAGGTCACCCAGCTCAGGCTTGCGTTCGCTGGCGCACCGCCTCGTAAAGGCACACACCGCTGGCGACCGACACGTTCAGACTCTCCACCGCACCCTGCATGGGGATGCTGATCAGGTCGTCACACGTCTTGGCCGTGAGCTGGCGCATGCCCGCACCCTCGGCGCCCAGCACCAGTGCCACCGGACCCGTCAGGTCAGCCTGGTACAGCGTTTTGGTGGCGGCGTCGCTGGTGCCGATGATCCATATGTTGCGCTCTTTCAATTCGTTCAAGGTGCGCGCCAGGTTGGTCACCATGAAGTACGGCACGGTCTCCGCCGCGCCGCTGGCCACCTTGGCCACCGTGGCGTTGATGCCCGCCGCGTGGTCTTTGGGGGCAATTACGGCGTGCACACCCGCACCATCGGCCACGCGCAAACAGGCGCCCAGGTTATGCGGGTCGGTAATGCCATCGAGTACCAGAATCAGCGGATTCAAGCGCTCGACCACTGGTAAATCGGCGTTGGTGGCTTCCAGGTTTTCCAGAAGTTCGTCCAGCGAATGCACCTGCGCCACCTCTTTCACCCGCGCCGCCACCCCCTGGTGACCATGGTTGCCGCACAGCTTGGACAGGCGCAACCCGTCGGACTCCACCAGCCGCACCCCCGCCTCGGTGGCACGGTCAATGAATGAGCGCATACGCGCATCACGTCGGGCAGACTCGTAATAAATCTCGATGATCGATTGCGGTGCGGTTTTCAGGCGCACGCCCAGGGCATGAAAGCCGAAGAGAACTTTGGGGGAAGACATGCCCTAATTATCGGGCCTTGCGATCAACCACCCAAACCACCTCAGGAGGTAGCCATGCATCCCTGCGGCTTATAGACCCGCTCGGTAGACGCCGGATTGGCTGCCAGCTTCTGCGCAGGTCGCCGTGGCCGGGGAACAAACTCGCCACCGCAGTTTGGGCACTTACCCGCCAGCACCCCTTCCGCACACGACGCGCAGAACGTGCATTCAAACGAGCAGATACGGGCCTCGGTGGATTGCGATGGCAGATCCACGTTGCAGCATTCGCAGTTGGGTCTGAGTTGAAGCATTTGGGTTCTCCGGTTACAGGCTGACGTCAGGTGCTGATGGCATTAGTGAAGGTCAAACGGTTGCCGAAGGGGTCACCGATCAACATGTCCTTGCTGCCCCAGGGTGTCTCCTGAATAGCGGGGCGGGCGTATTTGTAGGATTTGGCGAGGCGCTGTTCATGAAACGCCTCCAGCTCGCTGGTTTCAATGCGCATCGCTGCACCGGGACTGCAGTCGCCGTGGTGCGGCGAGAGGTAGATGACAAAGCCATCTTTGGATACCTGTATGTACAGCGGCAGACCTTCTTCAAAACGATGCTCCCAATCGACCTTGAAGACCAGAAACCCGACGTAGAACTCCCTGGCTTTGGCTTCATCAAAGATCCGGAGAATGGGTGTTGTCTTGCCAAAAAACATGAAAAACTCCTCTGAAACAGGCAGCCACCTCTGCACTATAGCCGCGTCATCACCCGCATATTTAGCTACAGAATTAATAGCTTCTCACGCAAACTCCACAAGGGCTAGAGGCCAATTTAATACCTAAATATGCCCTAGAACCCGTCCCACCAGCACCCGTGCCAAACCGTCCCGATTGCCCACCTGCATCGGCAGGCCGTCAAACGCGCCGTCGATCATCAGGTTGCTCAGGCCATGCACCAGGCTCCAGCCGGCCAGTGCGTACTCGGGACCATTCTGGGGATCATAGGCACAGGCCGTGGCCAGCATCGTGCCGAAGGCGCGCTCGGCGGCGGCCTTGAATGCGGGGTATTCGCTTTTGTGCGCCAGCAGCGGGCCAAACATCAGCCTGAACTGCGCGGGATGCACTCTGGCGCAGGCCACATAGGCCTCTGAAATCTGCAACAAGCGTTCACGCGGATCATCGGCTTGCGCGGCTGCCTCCACCGCGTCACCCAGCGTGATGAACGCCCGCTCTGCCACCGTGGCCAGCAGGTCGTTCAGGCTGGCAAAGTGGTGGTACGGTGCAGCGTGCGACACACCGGCCGCCTTGGCCACGTCGCGCAGCGTGATGCCCTGCGCGCCCCGCTCGGTCAGCACGGCGTCGGCAGCTACCAGCAAGGTTTCGCGCAGATTGCCGTGGTGGTAGGAAACCTTGGGCGCCGGTTTGGCTAGGCGTTTGGTCGCCTTAGCCAGTGGTTTGGCGGACGCCTTTTTCACTGGGGTATTGGGCGGAACAGGTGTTTTCATGTGTTCATCTTGACATGAGAAAGATAAGCATGCAAGAATTCACGTCAATCTTTCTTCTGTAAAGATAAATCCGTCTCCCGTAAGGAAACCCATGCTTCTCTCTTCCATATTCATTGCCGCCAGCGCCGCTGTTGCGGGGCTGCTGGGCGGCATTCACATGCTCTACACGTTTCATGGCAACAAGCTGCACCCGCGCGACCCCACCGTACGTGACGCGATGATGGCCGACACGCCCGTGCTCACCCGCGAGACCACGGTGTGGCGCGCCACCAAGGGGTTCAATGCCAGCCACAGCCTAGGCGTGATCCTGTTCGCCGCGGTCTACATCTACCTGGCGGGGTGGCACGCAGGCTTATTGCAGGCATCAGCGTTTTTGCTGGGGCTGGGCATGGCCACGCTGCTCACCTACCTGGCGCTGGCCAGGGCCTACTGGTTCAGCATCCCGTTTCGCGGCATTGCACTGGCTTGCGGGTTGTACGCGGCGGGTCTGGTGTTCACGGTTTTGACCTGACACCTTGATCATGAGCAAGCGAAACCTGCAAATCGCCATGGCGATTCTGGGCGCCGTGCCGGTGCTCACCGGGCTGATCGGCTTGATGGGCCTGAGCGACCCGCTGTACACGCGGCTGAACCTGCCACCCGACGCCACGCTGGACAGCAACCTGCGCTTCTATTCCGGTGTGTGGCTAGGCGTGGGCCTGGCCGCGTGGTGGCTGGTGCCGCGCATTGATCGTGAAACCTCGCTGTATCGCACGCTGTGGTTGATGATCTTTCTGGGTGGCGTTGGGCGTCTGATTTCGCTGACGTCAGCAGGGCTACCGTTCATCCCGTTTGTGGGGTTTACCGCGCTGGAGATTTTGGGGGCACCGCTGTTTGTGTGGTGGCAGCATCGGGTGGCTGTCAGGGCGGCATCGATCGGCACCTGGGAATAACTTCACGCGACAGACCACTCAGCTCTCGTCGAGATAACCTCGCTCCCGCGCCAGCTGCTGATCCTCAAAAATAGCCATTGCGGTCGTCATACGCCAGAAACCAAACTTGCGATAAAACGGCTCTTTGCCCGGCACTGAATACAGGATGATCTTTTTGTGCCCCTTCGACAGGTTCACCAGCCGGGTAACGATTTCCTTGCCCAAACCGGTCCCTTGGTGGCTCGGTAAAACCGCCACGTCGCAGATGTACGAGCAGTCCACCCCGTCGGCCAGCGCCCGACCCACGCCCACCAGTTTGCCGTCTTCATAAGCAAAACATCTGAACAGGCTGTTGGAAAAGGCTGTCTTCAGCCCGGACGGATGCTTGTTGCCCAGTGGCGCGGCGCGAAACAAGGCGGCGAGTTCGTCCCAATCGAAGTTGTCAATGGCGTCAGACCAAAAGAGTGGCATGGAAGGTTTCCCCCGATATGTTGTTACCGCCACATGATTGGAAGCTATTCACCCAATGAACACGAGGGGTGGATGCCAATTTGACACTTGAAAAATCACACTTTCGGCAACCATCGCAAGGTGAGTATGCTGGCAGACTGGATGCCAAAGGCGCGGTGAAAAATACCGGGACCCCAGATAGCGAAATCTCCCGGCTTCCTCAAAACACAGGTCAGCGTGACCCCTGGCTCGAACGACGCCGACAAAGAAAAATCAATTCTGAACTCGCTCGGGCTGCCAACCAGTATGGACATCGTCCGGCCTTCGCTGACGGGTTTGAGGGTGCCGTCCGGGTCACCCGCGCCATGCATGAACCACTTGACGCACAGCCCCGAGGATTCCCGTTCTGCCGGCATGTGGCGCAGATGGCTACCTTTCGATTTTGACCATTCGCTGAAACCAACGAACCAGCCCGTGCCATTGGTGTTCACCTCACCGGCATTGCCAAACTCCACATTCAGCGGCTTTCCTGAAGCTGCGCCCATCGCCTAAACCACCCGTCCCGCCTCAATCGTGATGCGCCGCTGGCACCGCTCGGCAATGCTGCGGTCGTGCGTCACCAGCACCAGCGTCGTGCCGAGCTCTTCGTTCAGCTCGAACATCAGCTTCATGATGGTCTCGCCGGTGGCGAAATCCAAGCTGCCTGTGGGCTCGTCGGCCAACAGCACGGCGGGTTTCACCACAAAGGCTCGGGCCAGCGCCACGCGCTGCTGCTCGCCACCACTGAGCACCTTGGGATAGTGTCCAAAACGCTCGGACAGGCCCACGTGGGCCAGCATGTCGGCAGCAGTCTTGCGGGAATCTTTGCGGCCAGCCAGTTCCAGCGGCAGCATCACGTTTTCCAGCGCGGTAAGGTTGCCCAGCAGCTGAAAGCTTTGGAATACAAAGCCCACCTGCTGCGCGCGCAACGCCGCACGGGCATCTTCATCGATCGCAAACAGGTCCTGCCCGGCCAGGCGCACAGAGCCGCGGGTAGGTGTGTCCAGCCCTGCAATGATGGAAAGCAAGGTACTTTTTCCGGACCCGGAGGCACCGACAATGGCGGCTGTTTCCTTCTGGGCCAACGAAAAATGAATATCGCGCAGAATATCCAGGGTGCCAGTGGAGTCTGTGACGGACTTGAAAACGTGATCTACGGCAATAATTGGATCAGACATGAGACTTTCTTTGTATCGACGACACTTTATCGCGACCTGCTTGCTGGTATCCGGCGTGGGGATTAGCGTGGGAACCACAAGTGCGGCCACAGCACTTGTAACCGCCCCGAAAACCACCACGATCCTGATTGTGGGTGACTCGCTCAGTGCCGAGTATGGCCTCAAACGCGGCAGCGGATGGGCGGCGTTGCTGGACCAGCGCCTGCAAACTGAAAAGATCAATGCCAAAGTGGTGAATGCCAGCATCAGCGGCGACACCACGTCGGGCGGGCGCTCCCGTCTGCCCGCGCTGCTGGCCCAGCACAAGCCCACGCAAGTGATTCTGGAACTGGGCGGCAACGATGCCCTGCGCGGCCTGCCGCTGCCCATGACACAGGACAATCTGACCAAGATGACGCAACTGGCGCAAAAAGCCGGAGCCAAAGTGCTGTTGGTTGGCATGGAAGTGCCGCCCAACTATGGTGCGGACTATTCCGCCCGCTTTGCGGCCACTTTCAAGACGGTGGCCACCACGAACAAGGCGGCACTGGTGCCGTTTTTTCTGAAAGGCGTGGCGGATGTGCCGGACGCCATCAAAAACTTCCAGGCTGACCGTATTCACCCCAAGGAAGAAGCACATCCCGTGATGCTGGCCAATGTGTGGCCCGAACTGAAAAAGTTGTTGAAATGATGGTCCTGAAATGAGTCTGACTGCCCTGCCCGCTGACGAAGTGATTCGCCGCTGGGCCGAATTTGATACCGTCATTGACGCCCGCAGCGAAGGCGAGTTTGACGAAGACCACCTGCCCGGCGCCGTGAACTGGCCCACGCTCAATAACGAAGAGCGCATTCGGGTTGGCACCACCTACAAACAGGTCAACGCGTTTGAAGCCAAGAAAATGGGCGCGGCCATCGCCGCGCGCAATATCTCTCGCCACATCGACCGCGAGGTGATGGACAAACCGAAAGACTGGAAACCGCTGACCTACTGCTGGCGTGGCGGCAAGCGCAGCGGTTCGCTCTCGCTCGTGCTGGACCAGATTGGCTTTCGGGTGACGCTGGTGGAAGGCGGCTATAAGGCTTTTCGCGCTGCTTTGGTGCAGGACATTCCACGGCTGGCGTCCCAGTTTGACTGGCGCGTGATCTGCGGCACCACCGGTTCAGGCAAGACCCGCCTGCTGCAGGCCGTGGCTGCGGCGGGTGGCCAGGTGCTGGATCTGGAAGCGCTGGCCAATCACCGCAGCTCGGTGCTGGGCGCCATTCCGGGCGTTCCCCAACCCACGCAGAAACGCTTTGACACGCTGATCTGGGACCAGCTGCGCCACCTTGATGCATCTCGACCCGTGTTTGTGGAGAGCGAGAGCAAAAAGGTGGGCAATGTGGCGGTGCCCACGGCGCTGATAGAAGCCATGCGTGCGGGCGCCTGCCTGAATCTGGTGCTGTCAGACGAAGAGCGTGTGAAGCTTCTGATGGAAGACTACGACTTCTTCGTGAAAGACCACGAGTTTTTCTGCGACCGGCTGGACGCACTCAAGGAGATTCGCGGCAAGGTGGTGGTGGACGGCTGGAAAGAGTCCGTACGCAACGGCAACATAGAAGCTGTGGTGCAGCACCTGCTGACCGGGCATTACGACCCGGTTTACATCCAGTCGATGCAGCGTAACTTTCAGCGGTTTCCAGAGGCCCGCGAACTACGGCCGGCCAACCGCACCGGGGAGGCTTTCAGCCAGGTGGCGCGGGAATTGGTGCAGGAATTGGTTGCTTAGCCAGCCTGATTCAGCCTGGCAACAAGCTCAGGGCTGAGCCGGGGCATCTGGCGAACCGGATGCAGGTCCAGCACCACCTTCATCAGGGTTATCGGATTCGGGGGGATCACCTGCCTTGCGCTCAGCTTTGTGCTTGAGCTTTTCCTCTTTTTTCTTCTTTTTGGCCAGTTCTTTCTGACGCTTTTCGTATCCGTAGTTGGGAGTTGCCAAGGTTCACTTTCAG
>ENA-UOWO01007762-UOWO01007762.1-activated-sludge-metagenome-genome-assembly--contig:-NODE-7762-length-10514-cov-4.074768_pt1 | contig 10514 bp, 8 predicted proteins | sample MGYA00238148_ERZ761564 | MGnify/ENA primary metagenome ERZ761564 (study PRJEB28885, sample SAMN05720194) | activated sludge metagenome | isolation source: Anaerobic digester | place: USA...
ATTGGAAATATGCTTAGTTAATTACCTTGACTCGAAACACAGTTGCTCAAAACTGGAGCGGGCCTCCGGCCCGGGACCTTTCATGCGCGTTGCCATGTATTACAACAATCGTAACGTCCGGCTCGAGGAGATGCCTGTCCCGGGGATCGGTCCGGGCGAAATCCTCGTGAAGGTCATGGCGAGCGGGATATGCGGCAGCGATGTCATGGAGTGGTACCGCATCCAAAAGGCGCCGCTGGTGCTGGGTCACGAGATCGCGGGAGTCATCGAGGAAACCGGTGACGGTGTCGATAAATATCGGGTTGGTGACCGCGTATTCGTGTCCCACCATATTCCCTGCAACCCCTTTCACTATTGCCTGAGAGGATACCAAACGGCCTGTGAAACCCTCCACACGACGAACTATGACCCGGGGGGCTTTGCGGAGTATATCCGCGTCCCCCGAATCAACGTGGACCGCGGCGTCTTTCTGCTGCCTGAAGAGGTGACCTTCGAACAGGGGGTGTTCATCGAACCTCTTGCCTGCGTGGTTCGCGGGCAGAGAATCGCCGGGCTCCAGCCGGGTCAGAGTGTCCTCATCCTGGGAAGCGGCATATCCGGCCTGCTTCATCTGCTTCTGGCCAGGGCGCTCGGGGCGGGGCGAATCTTCGCGACGGACGTGAGCCCGTACCGCCTCGATGCCGCCAGACGGATGGGTGCCGATGCCGTTTTTAATGCCTCCGAAGATATCTCGGCGAGGCTGCGTGAAGCCAATGAAGGCCGGCTGGCGGAACTGGTCGTTGTCTGCACGGGGGCCCTCCCGGCCTTCAGGCAGGCCCTCCGGTCCGTAGACCGGGGTGGGACGGTGCTCTGTTTTGCGACCACGGAGCCGGGTGTTGATCTTCCCGTGCCCATCAACGAATTCTGGCGAAACGAAATCAAGCTCACGCCCTCTTACGGGAACAGCCCCCTGGACGCCATGGAAACCATAGAACTTTTGAGGAAAAAGCGCGTACCCGTGGAAGCATTGGTGACTCACCGGCTGGGGCTTTCTGAAACGGGTCTCGGTTTCCGGCTCGTGGCGGGGGCCGATCGATCCATCAAGGTGATTATCGAACCTTTCCGGTGAAGCGGGCATCCCGGGGCTTGCACTTCAGGGATGTTCCGGAGGACTGAGCGGGGAGATTGACAGTCAGGAAAAAACGATTAATTTATCCGCGGGTGTAATTTCAGTCCCAATGCCGTCAGAAGTATTTGGTGTCCGACTCGAGAAAAGGAGGAAGAGGCAGTGAAAAGAGGCCTTTCCGTCGCGGGCAAGGAAGCGGGGTTTGCAGGTCACCTGAGGGTCCGGCAGGCCCGGGGAACGGATTTTGAGACCCTTCGCCGCTGGGTCGGTGAGGGCGGGAGCCCCTCAATTCGGATGACGGGAGAGCTGTTCGCGCCAGGCGGCCGTTCTCACGATTTTGAAGAGACACTGAACAGGAAAGTCCTTCATCTCATCATCCTGGAAAAGTATGAGTCGGGAAAGTGGTTTTCCCTGGGAGCGGTGATTGCGAACCGAATGGGCGACATTCATCTGGTCCTGGACCCTTCCTTCAGGGGGAGGGGACTCTCCGTTCCTGCGATTCGCGCGGCCGTCGGATATCTCTACGAATACCCCCTCGTGGAATTGAAGGCCCCTGTCGAGTCGGGTGATGAGGTTTCCAGGAGGGCTTTCGAAGAGGCGGGGTTCACCTGCCGGGGGCTGAAGTCCCTGGAGGGAGTGACCTGCCTCGAGTATGTCCGGCAGATGAAGGTTCACTGTCCCATTTACAATGTGTTTATCTAGGCCCCGTTACGCGCCGGGGCGCAGCGGGCATCTTCAAAGGAACCTCGAATTACTTTATGTCGCTCTTTCTGATTTCCTTCTTTCTGATCTACGGTGGTATTCACCTTTATGCCTATCTGAAGTTAAGAACGGCTGCGGCAACGGGACCGCTCGCCAACCTGCTGATCATCCTCTTCATGGTTTTCATGGTCCTGGCGCCCGTCCTGGTGCGCGTGGCGGAGAGGCAAGGCTTTGACCCGGCCGCACATGTTCTTTCCTGGATCGGTTACGTGTGGATGGGTTTCCTCCTGCTGTTTTTCTCCGCGTCCATCCTGTTCGATCTTTATCGGTTTCTCCTGTGGGCAGGCGGATGGGTCGCAAGAAAAGATCTCTCCTATCTCGCGCCCGCCTATCGGTTTTCTTTCTATGTTCCCCTCGCATTGTCGATCGTCCTTTGTCTCTACGGGTACTTCGAAGCGTTGAATATTCGTGTCGAGCGGGTGGTACTGAAGTCTCCCAAGATCCCCGAGAGCCTGGGGAAGGTGACGGTCGCCCAGATTTCCGATGTTCACCTGGGCCTCATCGTTCGTCAGGGGCGCCTGGAGAGAATCCTGGGGAAAGTCAGGGAATCAAACCCCGATGTTCTCGTCTCGACGGGGGATCTCGTCGACGGCCAGATCAATAAGCTCGAAAGCCTTGCGGACATGTTCGGGCGGATACAGCCGCGATTCGGAAAATACGCCGTGACGGGGAACCATGAGTATCACGCGGGCCTCGAGCAGGCCCTGGCCTTCACCGAGAAAGCGGGCTTTACGATCCTCCGGGGGGAGGGGCGCACGGTGGCAGGCCTGATCAATATTGCCGGGGTGGATGACCCGGCCGGCCTCGGCTTCCGCCGTGTCCGGAGTGCGCAAGAGAGAGAAATCCTTTCGAGCCTGCCGCAGGATAAATTCACGCTTTTTCTGAAACACAGACCCCGTGTGGATGGGGACGCCCTTGGTTTCTTCGACCTCCAGGCTTCGGGTCACACCCACAACGGACAGATCTTTCCTTTTACCCTGCTCATACGGATGGTCTATCCGGAAAACAGCGGGCTGACGCCGCTCGGACATTCCTTCCTTTACGTGAGCAGGGGCACGGGGACCTGGGGCCCCCCCATTCGTTTTCTCGCACCGCCTGAAGTGACGATCTTCGAAATCCGGCATGACGGGGCGCCCCGTTGAGCAATCTAAGCCGCATCGCGGCCTTGCCCGGCGGTTCATCCTGATATATAGAAAAAAGACGGCAGGTTGAAATAGAGGGTGACATGACAGCAGTTTCTCTGTCCGAGGAAGATCTTCGGGAGATTCTCGAGAGGGGGATCGGAGAAGGGGAGGTCCGCAGGCAGATCGGCATTTTTGAAAGGGGCGTGAAACCGGTCCTGCTGGAACGGCCCGCGACGGTGGGCGACGGCATCATCCGTGTTTCAGCGCATGAACGGGAGGAACTCCTCGCGCTGCATGAAAGGGCAGCGGGCGACGGGCGGATGTTGAAATTCGTGCCCGCGTCCGGCGCGGCCTCTCGAATGTTCAAAGACTGGCACGGCTGCCACCGGAGCGGGCGTTTTGATACGATAGGGCAGGAGACCTCCTTTCTCCGCGACCTGCCCAAGTTCGCCTTCTACGGTGATCTCAAGGACGCGGCGGCCCGTGACGGCCGGGCTCTGGAGACCATGATCCGCGACGGGAAGTGTAGCGACATTCTCGAGTACATCCTCACGCCGAAGGGTCTCCACTACGCCTGGTTGCCCAAGGCCCTCTTGAAATTCCATTCCTATCCCGGCAGACACCGCACGGCCATGGAGGAGCACCTCGTTGAAGCGGCCCTCTATGTGCAGGACAGGAAAAAAATCTGCCGTATTCACTTCACCGTGTCGGGAGAACATGAAACGCGATTCCGGGAGGAAATCGAGCGGGTCAGGGACCATTACGAGGAACAATTCGGCGTCCGTTACGAGATTGCCGTTTCCATACAGCACCCCTCGACGGACACCATCGCCGTCGATCAGGAAAACCGGCCCTTCCGTGACCGGGAAGGGAAGATCCTGTTCAGACCGGGGGGCCACGGTGCCCTTCTTCGGAACCTCAATGCCATCGACGGGGATGTCATCTTCCTCAAGAACATCGACAATGTCGTTCCCGATCGCCTCAAGGCGCCGACGGTCCTCTATAAGAAAATTCTCGGCGGGTATCTGGTCAAGTTGCAGTCTGAAATCCACCGTCATCTGGGTAGGCTTGCCGCCGGGCACGCGGCCGACGGGGGTCTGTCCGATCTGGTCCGGTTTGCCCGTGAAAAACTCCTGCTCACCGTTCCCGGCGACTTCGAAAGACTCACGCCCCGGGAGCGCGAGGCATTCCTCTTTGAGAGACTGAACCGCCCCCTTCGGGTGTGCGGCATGGTCAAGAACGAGGGGGAGCCCGGCGGGGGACCCTTCTGGGTCCGAAGAGACGATGGAACCGCCGATCTCCAGATCATCGAAGAGGTGCAGGTTGACCCGGAATCAGAGGCACAGCGGAACATCTGGCTTTCCTCGACGCATTTCAACCCCGTGGATCTGGTTTGCGGCGTCAGGGATTACAGGGGAAGAAAATTCGACCTCCCCTCTTTCGTGGACTGGGGCGCCGTGTCCGTCTCTGAAAAATCCCACGAAGGGGGCGTGTTGAAGGCACTCGAATTGCCGGGGCTCTGGAACGGCTCCATGGCACGCTGGAACACTGTCTTTGTAGAGGTTCCTCTCGAGACTTTCAACCCCGTTAAGACGGCAGAAGACCTCCTGCGGCCTTCCCACCTGCCGGCCTGATGATGGTGATGAGCGGTTGGTGATGAGTTGTGAGAAAGGTCCCCGGATGAGAAGCATCTACGAAAAAAGTATTAGGAACGGATCAAACTATCTTCGTAGCGAACAGGGGGCAAAAACCATACAGACGCCGTATTGATTTATTCCTCTCGTATCCCTAAACTTACAATTTAGACTCCACCGTAAAATAATAACAGCCGCCTTTTCCCGGAGCTGCGTCGACGCAAAACCCCGTCGATAACATGGGGGGTGTTGAACATGATGAAACTGAAAAAGCGGGCGGGATTCACGCTCGTCGATTTGATCGCCGTTCTGGCCGTCCTGACCATTCTGGTCTCTTTGGCCATGCCGAAGTATTTGAGCATTCAGGACGAGGCGAGGCAAAAGGCTCCGCAAACGGCACTGGAGGCGGGGAAGAAACCGGCTGTCACGGTGTTCACGGAGGCCCATGCTTCGGTGAGAGCGGTGGACGTCATGGAAGAGGCCGCTACCGGGGATTCAATCGCCCCGTGGGTGAGCGCAGAAAAACAACGAGGCTACTGAAGCCGGTGTTCGCGACCCGAAGGTCCATTCCTCCCGAAGAGACGAAATCACCTGCACCCGAAAGACGACATGAAAAGCGGCTGGCTGAACAGCCGCTTTTTTTTATTTTATTTCCCTGCCTCGTGTCAGATCACGCGATCCTGGAAAGACTCTTTCGACGGGGCTTTCACCGTCAAAAGCCGTGTGTCCCGGCCGATTCGGCAGCGCACCACAATTTCGGCTTGCGGTGGAGCATCGCTGTAGGATGCGCAGATGCCGGCGGCCGCCTCCAGGGTCTTTTCGCCCCCGCCGTGGGGAACGAGACAGACCGGGCCGGGAAAATCCCGGACACCGATCACCGCGTCTTCAGGCCTTGACAGTTCCAGAAGCGCGTTGTTCTCCGCCTTTTTTCTACCCACGATGACCTTGGTCTTGTCGTCGAGCCGGATATGCCGCCCTATTTTCAAAAGTTCGACATCCCTGACCGGTGTTTCCTTTTCATGGGTGAAGAGGTCGCGCAGGCGCTTCGAGAACATGGGGTCCGTGAGGAGGCAGCCGCCGGCCGGGTTGGCGTAATCCGTGATACCGTAATGTATCGCCAGTTCCATCTGTCGCTTTCGTCCCCGGCCGTGGATGTCCAGCAGCCGCTCCCGGTCCACCTTGCCTTCTTTCTCAGGCAGTGTTGGCGGCAGGAGTTTAGCGGAAAGGGGCCTCAAAATATACGGTTCGTATCCGGCGTTCTTGGCTACCACGTGGAGCATCTGCTTGTTCTGGGACATCGGCCTCTGACCGAGCACTTCGCCGGAGATGATGAAATCAAAACCTCTTTCCTCCATCTGGCGCCCCGTGATCCTGAACATCAGGGTGTGGCAGTCGATGCAGGGATTCATGTTCCGGCCGTACCCGTAGCGGGGCGCCTTCACCATGGCCAGGTGCTCTTCAGCGATGTCGAGGATCAGGAGAGGAATTCCGACGCGCCGGGCCGCTTCTTCGGCCTTTCCGGCACCGAAAAAGGGGGTCGTGAACGTGACCCCCAGCACTTCGATCCCCTGATCCTGTATCACCTTGACGGCGATGGAGCTGTCCAGCCCTCCCGAAAAAAGGGCCAGGGCCTTTACGGGTTTTTTCAATACCGGATGAGTTTCGTTCCCCATGTCGCATTCACGTAACTGTAAATATCGCCGTCAAGGGCCGACGGCGTCAGGAAGAGTTCTCCCTCTGCGAGGTTCACACGTGTCGCCGGGATTCGGATCACCCAGCGGGGTTTTCCGTCTTTGCCGCCGGGGCCGCTGAAATCAAACGTGTCACTGTTAAAGGGATAGCCGAGGGCCGTGAGGGTCTTTTCGATGACCGCTTTTTTTTCGTCGTCCCATTTGACCATCACAACATCCATGCCTTTCCGCTTCAGGCTCTCCTGGAAGGGAGCCGGGAGTTCCCGGAGCGCGATGACGGCACCCTCCTTGCCGGGTCTTTCCACCAGGAAGTCCACTTTCGCGGACACGACCTTCGCGGGCGCCCCGGCTTCTGCCACCTTCACCCAGGCATCTCGCGAGGCGGTGAGTCCGAGTGTTGTGATGACGGAATCGACGAGCTCGGCCGTGGTCTCTGATTTCAGGGCGGGAACATCGGAGGGCGGGCCGGGGGGGGCTTCATCCCGGACAACATCGAGACCGTCCGTCATCTCCAGGACGGAGATCCCGTTCCTCTCCGCGTAACGGGAAAGCGCAGCGGGCATCGCCGCGGAAGGGCTTTCCCTCAGGGCGATGCCGGTGAAGGCGCTCTCTTTCTTGAAGAGAACCCAGTCCAGCAGGAGACGAATCTTCGGTTCAGCGCCCACATCGGCGTAATCGGCCGTCTTCCTGAAGCTGTAGTTCCTTGATGCCTTGAAGATCCGCTCTAGGGCGGGGAGGGCGCCCACGCCGCCGCTGTCCTGTATGACGGTATAGTTCTTCCAGACCCTCTGGATTCTCTCCTTCAGATCCGGAGGGACCCGGCTTTCGAAATCAACGAGGATCCTGCTCCCGTCGTCCAGTTCCACAACAGGAACGGTTGCGCAGTCGATGGTGACCTGATCCTCGGCCGAAAGCGGGATGTAGTAATTTCCGTCGGTTAAAACCAGACCACCCGTTTGCTCCACAACCCGCCGGACCAGGGCCCGTTCTTTCTCCGTCAGCAGGACGGGTTTCAACTCGGGGAGAACTGCCGCCGGTTCCGGGAGACGCGCGGATTCTTCGGCCTTTTCCCTTCCGGGCGACGAAACGAGGGGGATGAATATCCTCTGTCCCGGGAAAATGAGATTGATGTCCCGGATAGTCGGGTTTTGTTTCTTAACGTCCGTCAGGGCCCGGGCCAGATCCCGGCCCTTTAGACCGAGGTTTTTCTCAAGAATGCGGGCAAGAAAGTCCCCCTTCTTGACCCGGTAGATCTGGTAGCCCTCAGGCGGCGCAACGACGGGAAGCGAGAGCTTCCGCCCCGGCTCGATGACATCGACATTCTTGAGACCGGGGTTTCGCCGCTTGACCTCCTTCAACATCCATCCCATCTCCGCCGGACCCGCGTCCAGCTCCCGGCGGAGGATCCCCGTGAGGTGGTCGCCTTTCCGGACAACGTATACGGGGCCCCTGTCCCGGGCGGAGATTGTTTTTTTGAGGACGAGATGAGCGGTATCTTCGCGCTCCGCTGCCGTGGTGGATGAAGAAATCAGGACGGCGGCGAAGAAGGCGAACACCATAAGGCAAGTCTCGGCTTTTTTGATTTTCATGCGTGAAGTCCCCGACTTTGTTTTGTTGTGAAGTCAAAAAACAGGCAGGGGAAGGATCCAGGATCCCTCGATGCATCAGAAGATTGGAATTCAATTTTTCGGGAATTCTGCCAGAGCGGGGTCGAATGGTCAAGATGAAAAAAAAGGAGCCATGGCTCCATGGCCATGGCTCCCGGGAGTTGCGATGATCTTACAGGCCGCTCTTGAAGTCGTCTCTCATGAGCTCCCTGGCGATGATCATTCTGCGGATCTCGGAGGTACCCGCGCCGATTTCCCAGAGTTTCTGATCCAGGAAGTGCCGGGTGACGCCGTACTCGGTGCAGTAGCCGTAACCGCCGTGGATCTGGATGGCGTCGAGGCCAATCTTCGTTCCGACCTCGCCGTTGTAGAGGAGAGCTGCCGCGGCCATGCGGTCGAGGTCCGTTCCCTTTCCGCCGGCCTTGTTCTCGAGGGTGTCGCAGTAGGCGGCGGCGCTGTAGGCCATCCACTTGGCGGCCTTGTAGCCGCAGTACATGTCGGCCAGTTTCCCCTGAATGGCCTGGAAGGAGGCGATCGGTTTGCCGAACTGCACTCTCTCCTTGGCGTACTTCAGCGAGAGCTCAAGGCAGCTTCTCTGGGAGCCGAGGGTGCACCCGCAGAGGGTGATTCTCTCGGTGCAGAGACCGGAGGTCAGGACGGCAACACCCTTGTTCAGCCCGCCGACGAGCTGATCCTCGGGGATCTCCATGTCCTCGAAGGTGATGAGGCCGGTGGGGGAGGTCCTCATGCCCCACTTCTTGATCTTCTCAACGGAGAAACCCTTGGTCTTCTTCGGGTAGAACCAGAAGGTGGAAATTCCGTGGGGGCCCTTCTCGGGGTCCGTCTTGGCGTAGAAGAGCATGAAGTCGGCCACGGGGCCGTTGGTGATGAAAATCTTGCTGCCGTTGATGATGTAGCGGTCGCCCTTCTTGACAGCGCGGGTGGCCATGCTCATGGCGTCGGAACCGGCGTTGGGCTCGGTGATCCCGAGGCAGCCGATGAACTCGCCGGTGCAGGACTTGGGGAGAACTTCCATTCTCTGCTTTTCCGAGGCAATCCTCCGGAAGTTGTCGAAGGCCAGCGTCTGGCTCGCGCCGACGGTCATGGACAGGGCGTTGCTCACCCTCGCGATCGTCTCGTAAACAAGCAGCGTCTCCACGTAACCGAGAGCCGCGCCGCCGTACTTTTCCTGGAAAACGATTCCGTTCACGCCGAGTTTCCCGAGTTCCTTGAAAAGGTCCTTGGGCATCTCGTCCACTTCATACGCGTGTTCCATCTGGGGTTCGAGCCAGGCCATGGCCCACTTGTATACACTGTCTTCAAGCATCCTCTGTTCTTCTTTAAACGTAAAGTCCAACGCCATAATTCATCTACCTCCCTTTCATTTTTTATATCCCAAAAAGCGAATTACTTGAATCTTCCCTCTGCTGCATGGAACGAAGTCCGCCTCCGAATGGAGCAACTCGCATTTGGTTCAGTTAACTTATTGAGAATAAAGAGTTTTTGAAGGGATTACCCGGACTCAGGACAGGGTTGTTTGCATCCTCCTTTTTGCCTGTCGAACAACCCGAAAACATATATATAATTGACGGGGGTCTGTCAAGGTGAAAAAAGGTCTTTTTCTCAAGAATTTAATAGGCGATTACAGGATAGTTCGTGGTACATAAACCCATTAAATCCTTGACCGGAATTTCTTTTTCATGGTATGTAGGCGCCGCAACAGGTATAAGCCTAGCAATTCAATTTTGTTTATTTTTTATAAATTTTTGATTTGAATCCTTTTAATTGAGACCTGACCTCACGAGGTGAGGCAATGCGCGAGTGCGAAAAAACCCTGCTACTCGGTGTGAGGGCAGGGTTTTATTTTTTCTGCCCCCTGATTGCTGAACAGAAATGTGAATAATCACGGATATTTCGCGAAGGGAGGAGGTGACAATCTCAAAAGATCAGGGATAGAGCGTTCATAGCTTTTTAATGAAGATTGTAGAAAGGGAGGAGGTTTTATATGGTACTTCAAAAACTTGCATCAGCCAGCACTCGCTGGAGTACCCGATGGGTACCTGACAGCTGGGTCATTGCTGTTATCCTGACCATTGTTGCTTACTTCTTGGGTCTCTTTTTTACAAAATCAACACCCTTCCAGCTTGTTCAGGCTTGGGGCAATGGCTTCTGGGTGCTTCTGTCCTTCGGTATGCAGATGTGCCTCATCATCATGACGGGCTACATCCTGGCGACCACCCCGGCCGTCAGCAAATTCCTCAATTTCCTGGCCGGCCTGCCGAAAAGCCCCAAACAGGCCATCGCTTTGATGGCCGTCGTCTCCATGGGTTTCGCCTGGATCAACTGGGGACTGAGCATCGTCGGCTCCGCCGTCTTCACCCGTTTCATGGTGAAGAAGCAGAAGGGGGTGGATTACAGGCTGCTCGTGGCCACCGCCTACCTGGGGCTGGGGACCTTCTGGCATTCGGGGCTGTCGGCGTCGGCGCCGCTCCTCGTTGCCACGCCCAAGCACTTCCTCGAAAAAGAACTGGGCATCATTCCCATCACAGAGACGATCTTCCACCCCTTCAACCTCGGGCTGGCAGCCGTCG
>ENA-UOWO01007764-UOWO01007764.1-activated-sludge-metagenome-genome-assembly--contig:-NODE-7764-length-10513-cov-4.232358_pt1 | contig 10513 bp, 6 predicted proteins | sample MGYA00238148_ERZ761564 | MGnify/ENA primary metagenome ERZ761564 (study PRJEB28885, sample SAMN05720194) | activated sludge metagenome | isolation source: Anaerobic digester | place: USA...
CGCTGCTCGTCGTTGCCGTTGGCGCTGACCCAGGGCGTGCAGGCCTGCAGGTGGTGCAGGGCCTGCGCGGCCTGGTTCGTGGTGGCGCAGGCCACGCCCAGCATCTGGTGGCACTGCGCCAGCAAGCGCGCATCGTCGAGCCGGACGGCGTCGCGCAGCGCCGCCTGCTCGATGGGCAGCGCAAGATGGGGTTCACCGCGCTGCTGGTACATCTGGGCGCGATGCAGCCTGGCCTGCAGCCGCTGCTGCGGCGTCGCCGCCAGCCGATCCAGGCGATCGCAGTACGCCAGGGCCGCAGGCGCGTCGAGGTCGACGTTGACGAACTCGTCGGCCGCGAGGATGAGCGAGGTGAACGCCGCCTCGGCTTGCCCGGCCGCCTCTTCGATCTCGCACTTGCGTTCGAGGAAGGCGATGTACTCCTTGGCCCGCAAGGCGCGCCGCGCGGCGTCGGCCGCCTGCTGCAGCCAGGGCAATGCCCGCACGCCCTGCCCCGCGGCGATCCAGTGCCCGGCGATGCGCGCCGGCTCGCCCTGCCGCCGTTCGAGCCATTCGGCCACCTCGGCGTGGGTGTGCGCGGCAATCGTCGCCGGCACGCTGGCGCGCACGGCGTCGTGGACCAGGTCATGCGCGAACGCGTTGCCGCGCATCACCTGCGCCGCCTCGAGCTCGTTGAGCGCATCGGCGAACTGCATCGCCGAGGCCTGCAGCACGTGCTCGGCCATGCCGATGCTGAAGTCCGCCCCGGCAATGCTGGCCACACGGGCCAATGCCAGCGCACGCGGCGACAGTTGCGTGATCCGCCGCTCGATCAGCCGGCCCACCGACTCCGGCCTGGGCAGCAGCGCCGCATCGGCCAGCCGATCGAGCGTGCGCTCAACCCAGGCCTGCTTGAGCGTCTCCAGCACGAACAGCGGGTTGCCGCCGGTGCGACGCAGGAGCCCCGGGGCCAGCGCGCGGCCGTCGACGCCGGGCAGCCCCAGCGAATCGACCAGCGCCGCCAGGGCCTCGGCGTCGAGCGGCGCGAGCGCGATCGGCGCCAGGCGCGCCTGTTCGACCAGGGCATCGTGCAAGGCGCGCACCGGCGAACCGGCCTCGGCCGGCCGGTAGGCCAGCGCCCAGCGCAGGGGCCGGGCCCCGGCGTGGTCGATGTCGCCGTCTTCGTCGATCAGTGCGCGCAGCATCTCGAGGCTGGCCTCGTCGGCGAAGTGCAGGTCATCGACCATCAGGCCGATCAGGTCGACCTGCGCGCTGAGCAGGCCGCGCACTGCGCTGCGCATCACCAGGCGCTGGCCTTCGCCGCTGTGCCGCGTCGCCGGGGCATCGAACTCGGGCAGCACGCGGGCGATCTCGGTGCGTGCGCCGGCGGGCAGTTGCTCGTCCAGACGCCCTGTCGTCCCGGCACGCGCCATCACCGCGCGCAACAGGCGCGCCAGGGTCGCGAACGGCACGCCGGCATCGCCGGGGCGCCCGGCGGCGCGCACGACACCGGCCTGCGAGTCGATGAAGGACTGCAGGAGCCGCGTCTTGCCCAGGCCGGCTTCGCCGATCAGCGCGACCACCTGGCCCAGCTGCCAACCCCGCTGCAATGCGGCCAGCTCGCCGTCGCGGCCGATCAAACGCGGCGGCAGCAGCACGCTGGCCGGGACGGTCTGTGCGGCCGAGGGCAGCAGCGGCGATTGCGCGGCGCTGATCGTCGCCAGCAGCGCCAGCGTCTCGGCCGAGGGCGTGGCGCCGACTTCGTGCTTCAGCATGCGCTCGCAGCCATCGAAGGCGAGCAGCGCCGCCGCTCGCTCGCCGGCCAGGTAGAGCAGGCGCATGACGCGCCGGTGCGCTGCTTCGGACAGTGGCTCGAGCGCGAGCAGCTCGTGTGCGTGGCTCAGCGCGTCGTCCCAGTCCTTGGCCACTTCGGCCATCTGGCACAGCTCGGCCAGCGAGCGGCGCACCCGATCGCGCCGACGCGCGCGCTGCTGCTCGAGCCACGACGCGAACTCGCCCGCTGCGATCTCTTCGCCAGGCGTCTGGCCGAGCACCGTGTCGGCCTCATCGAGGTCATGGCTGACACCCGCGGCCAGCCCGAGCGTGGCGTTGCCCTGCACCACATCGGCGCCCAGCACCTTGCGCAGCCGGAACAGGCGCTGGCGCAGGTCGTTGCGCGCCGCGTCGGCATCCTTGTCGGGCCACAGCAAGGCGGTCAGGCGCACGCGCGCGGTCGGCCCCTCGAGTGCCAGCCAGGCCAGCAGCGCGGCGTCGCGTGCCGCCAGCGCCGAGACGCGGCCTTCGGCATCGACACAACGGGGCGAGGTGGCAAGATGAAGCTGCATGGCGGAGTCGGCCACGACGATGCTAACTGCTGCGCCTCGAGTCGAGGCCGCATTCAAGGCGACGCACAAGTCGGCCTGCGGTTGCGTCAAGGCGTCAGGGCCAAGCCCTCGGGGGCACTGCCCACGGCTGCCGCGGCGCCCAGCGAGGTCAGCGTGGCACCACCGGAGCCGATGCTGAAGGTCGACACCGTGTTGCTGGCGCCGTTCGTCACGTACACACGGCTGCCTGCGGTGTTGACGGCCAGCCTGCCGGGGTTGGAACCCGTAGCGACCGGCGTGCCGGCCGAGGTCAGCGCACCCGTGATCGGGTTGATGCTGAAGACGGCCAGCGCATCGCTGCTGCGGGTGACGGCATAGACAAACTGCCCATTGGGGTGGACGGCCACGGACTCGGCGGCGCCGCCGGTCCTGATGTAGCCCACCACCGTCAGCGCGCCCGTGCTCGAGTTGATGCGATAGGCTGCCACCTCCTGGCCGCCGGCGCCGGCCACGTACACGAAGCGACCGCTCGGATCGACCGCGATGCCGTGCGGTCGCAGCACCGAATTGGCAATGGTGCCGGCCACCAGCGTCAATGCACCCGTGCTGGCATCGACGCTGAACACCGAGACCGAGTTGCCACCTTCATTGGCAACGTAGACGAAGTTCCCGTTCGGGTGAGCGGCCAGCGCATACGGAAAGCTGCCGGTCGAAACGGGTAAGCCGACGGCCGTGAGCACACCGGTGCTCGGGTGGATGGCAAAGGCGCTCGCGGTGCTGAAGCCGTAGTTGACCACCCAGACGAAGCGCCCGAGCGGATCCATGGCGATGCCGTAGGGGTTCTGCGTGCCCGGTGTGCTCAGGGGTATCGGTGTCAGCACACCGGTGATGCTGTCGATGCCGTACGACGAAATCGAGCCGCCCACCAGATTGGTGACATAGGCGTACTGCCCGCCGGGCGTGACGGCCACGGCAAACGGGTATTGACCGGTGGCCACCGGCGCACCGGCAGCCGTCAACGCGCCCGTATCAGCATCGACGCGCATGACCGACAAGGTGTTGGCACCGCTGTTGGCGACCAGCGCCAGTGCGCCAGCCGAGTTGCAGGTGAGCACGACGCTGGTGACGGCGGCATTGGCCGTGCCGCTGCCGCCCTGGACCACGCAGTTCTGCCCCGACGGCTGGCTCAGGATCGTCACGCTGTAGCCGGTTCCCGGCGCGATGGCCGTTGCGAAGGTGAACGGGCCGTTGGCGGCAACGGCCAGGTTGTCGCCGGCATTGTTCTGCAGCACCAGGCCGGCGCCGGCCAGGCCGCTGACGCTGCCGCCTATCGACACCGGCGAGGCCACCACGCTCAGCACGGCGGTCTCGCTGAAGATCAGGCCGGCGCCGTTGTAGACGATCACGCCATAGACGGCTCCGTTGTCGGCCAGCGTCAGCGCGGGCGTGGTGTAGCTGGCCGCCGTCGCGCCGGGGATGGCGATCTGGTTCCTCGTCCACAGGTAGAGCAGGCCGTCGCCGCTGGCCGCGACGCTCAGCGTTGCCGTCCGTCCTTCCGCTGCCGCCGCTGCGGCCGGCTGCTGCGTGATCTGTGGCGCGCCGATCACGATCAGCGGCACGCTGTCGGTGCTGGCGCTACCCGCCGCGTTGCGCACCTCGACCGCGTACTGGCCGCCATCGAGCGCACCCACGGCGGCGATGTGCAGCACGGCGGCGGTGGCGCCGGCGATGTCGGCGCCGTTGCGCCGCCACTGGTAGGTGAAGGGGCCTGTGCCCGCCACGGCCACCGCGAAGGTGGCGCCGCCGCCCGGCAGCACGGCCAGCGCGACCGGCGCGGTGGTGATTGTCGGCGCCAGCGGCACGCCGCTGCCGGGGCCTACGGTCAGCGTCGCCGCGGCGCTCAGGACATTGCCGACGTTGTTGGTGACGCGCACCGAGTAGGCGCCGGCATCGGCGGGCGTCACCGCGGCGATGCTGAAGCTCGGGAAGTCACCTTCGGCGAGCGGCGCGGTCACGCCGGCCTTGAACCACTGGTAGCTGTACGGCCCGGTGCCGGTGACCGCCACTGCGAAGTTGGCCGCGTTGCCCGCGGCCACCGTGATCGAGGCGGGTGGAGCAGCGATGGCTGGCGCCAACGGGATCGGCGTGCCCAGAGTGACCTGAAGCAGCCCGGGCTCGGTGGTCGTGCTGCCGGCGCTGTTGGTCACGACGAGGTCGTAGCGGCCGTCATCGAGCGCGGTGACGTTGGCCAGCGTGAGGATGGCGCTGTTGGCGCCGGTGATGTTGACGCCGTTGCGACGCCACTGGTAGCTCAGCGGTCCGGGGCCGCTGACGGTGGCTGCGAACACGGCCGTGCCCCCGACCGTGACGTTGAGGTTGCCCGGCTGCGCATCGATGACGGGCGGCGTGAAGCGCTCGACCACCGTCAGCATCGCGATGTCACTGGCCACACCCCCCAGAGCGTTGCTGGCAAAGGCGCGGTACTGGGTCGCGGTATCGGCCAGCGCCAGCGGCGGCGTGGTGTAGGTGGCGCTGGTGGCGCCGTCGATGTTGGTCCAGGCGAGGAAACCGAATGCCGCGGCCACGAACGATCGCTTCTGCCACTGCAGCGTGGGTGCAGGCGCGCCCGCGGTGGCGACGGTGAAGCTGGCGGTCTGGCCGACCTGCACGGTCTGGCCGGCAGGCTGGGCGCTGATCGTCGGCGGGGCACGAACTACGACCAGCTGTCGCGCGGGCGTGTCGGTGCAACCCTTGATGGGCATGCACCAGAAGACGCGGTAGTAGCCCGACTGGCTGGTCTGCACGGCGGTCAGGTGGGCTTGAACGCCGTCCGCACGCGCCAGGTACCCCCCGCTGAGCTGGTCGTTGATCACCGTGAAGTTCCCGCGCGTGACGGCCGACGCGGGCACGGGCTGCCAATCGACAGTGGCTGGGTCCGGGCTGTAGTCGAAGCGGTAGGTGACGCCGCTGACGAAGGCGCTCGACAACCAGCCATGCCCGTCCTCGTAGAGCCCGAAGCGGATGATCGCGTCGGCACCCTCGGCCACCTCGATGGGCGGCAGACTCAGGTAGCCGCTGCCGTCCGGGCCTATCGCCAGGAGCAGAAAGATTTCATAGCCCGTCGGTGGCGGTGCGTCGAGCTTGAACGCCAGCGGCACCGCTTCGAGAAACAGGCCGCAGGTGGTCATGATGAAGGCATCGATGCGAACGCTGCCGTTCTGCGCCGGCAACCAGTTGGCCGTGCCCTGCCAGGTGTAGAGGTTGTCGGCGGCGTTATCGCCCGCCGGCGGCAGCGCGTAGGCATTGCCGTAGGGCAGCACGTAGCGGCCGGGGCCGTTGTTCTGCTCCGCCTCGGCGCGGTCGCGCATGGCCTGGGTCGGCGGGTTGGCGTCGAGCAAGCCGAAGATGCGAGGCGACTCGTTGCCGTAGTAGTGCACGGCACCAAAGCCGGGGAATGCGCCGCCGATCGTCGTTCGGGTCGAGTAGCTCAACGCGCCGCCATCGCCCGGGAAGCGCGGCCAGGGGTCGCGCGGCACCACGGCCGGGTGCTTGATGTCAGGCGTGAATACCTGGCCGCCCTCGCCTCTGAAAAGGAAAGCCATCGCGCCGTGGCTGTAGTCCATCGGGCGACATTGGGTCGTCGACGTCACGGGGGCGGGCACGCCGCCCACGGTGGTGACCGACTGCGTGTTGAGGGTCGGAAACGAAAGCTCCGCCGCAATCGAATTGACGTTCGACGAGGGCAGCTTGGCCAGCGCCGAAATGCGTGCAATACCTGCGCCACCGACGTTGTTGGCGCCATCGATCTTGGTCACCAGGGTCGGCATGATCTGATTGACCAGTCGGATCGTCTGGAAGAACGAGAAGCGCATGACCGGTGCGCGCATCTTGCCGTCGTAGTAGCTGGCGCCGGACAGCACACGCCACTGCGTGTCACCCGGCTCGGCGGTCACGAGCAGCAACTGGCCGTCACCGGGAATGTCAGCGCGCTCGACCGGAATCGAGACCTCCACCAGTTCGTCGAACGCCCCGCCATGTGGCGTGATCGCGTACACGGCGCCGGCCGCCACCGCTGCAGGCGGCAGCGGCGGGGCGCCGGTGGAGTCCTTGGCGATGCGCACGGTCACATCGCCGCGCAACGCATCCTTCGGAAACACGACCTGTGCACCGTCCTCGCTGAGCACCGTGCCCCCGGCTGCGCCGATGGTGGCAACCCCCGGCACCGCGGGCGGCTCTTCGCTACCGCCGCCACATCCGGCCAGCCAGGCTGCCAGGCAGATCACGCTGCCCCAGCGCAGCATGCGGCGCCCCAAGGTGACTTCGCCTGTCATGTTCATGTCTGCCCCCCAATCGCGACCCCCGGCCACGTGCATCGGGTTTTATCGGCGTGGGCGTTACACCGGCGTTACGCGAGTCCGGGCATCGCTTCAGGTCGTGGCCCCGAATCCCAAAGCGCCGGCACGCGGCCGGGGCCCACGCTTCGGCGACAAGGGTCGCCCCGGTTTCTTTTCGCGTTGTGCGCCCCAATGCGGGAACTCGATCCGAATCGGACTACCCTCTGGGGATGCAAAAAGACACCGCACCCAAGCCCATGGAGCCCTTCACTCTCGAAGAAGAGAGGGCGCTTGTTGACAAGCTCGACGCGCTCTCGGTGGCGTCGCTCCAGAACTACATCACTTCAGCGCGAGCTGCGCTGGGAAGCAAGGCCTTGGCGGCGACCTGGCGACCGCGCATCGAGTTCGGAGCAGGCCATGCGGAGCAGGCATTGGTCAGGGCGCAGGCCACCGCGGCGCGCGATGCGCTGGCGCTTTCTCTCGCGGCGCCGGTGGCCGCGTCGAAGTCGAAGAAGGCGGCCGCGCCTGTCGCAGATGAAGAGTCCGAGCAGACGACCGACGAAGAGTGACCCGGGAATGAGACGCTGACCCGGCCGCTAGCGGCCAGGGGCTGAACCCGCGCAAGCTCGGTAGCCCCACGCCGTTTCGTACGCAGCGTGGGGGATCGGCTCAGCCACGGCGTGCCGCTTCGATCATGGCGACATCGATCTTGCGCATCGTCATCATCGCGTCGAACACGCGCTTGGCCACCACCCGGTCCGGGTCGGCCATCGCATCGGTCAGCACGCGCGGCGTGATCTGCCACGACACGCCCCACCGGTCCTTGCATCAGCCGCACTCGCTTTCCTGGCCGCCGTTGCCGACGATCGCGTTCCACAGGCGGTCGGTTTCTTCCTGGTCGTCGGTGGCGACCATGAACGAGAACGCCTCGGTCTGCCTGAACGCCGGCCCGCCGTTCAGGCCGATGCAGGGGATGCCCATCACGGTGAACTCGACCGTCAACACGTCGCCCTGCGTGCCGGACGGGTAGTCACCGGGGGCGCGGGTCACCCCTCGGCCGCACCGGTGCGGAAAGAGGCGGCGTGCCGCTTCATCCCCGCCGAGACCGCAGCCCATACCCTGGGCGGGAAGTTCGCCGGCAGCTCGGCCTCGACCGCATCGAGCACGCGATCCAATTCGCCCGCCATGGCGACCATCCGCGCCCAGGCCCGATCTCCTGCCGAGCTCGCCAGCCGGCGCCAGTGCCGCGGCTGGATGTCGCGAAGGCGGTAGTGCATGTTGTCCGCTCTCACGCCCATCGCGAGCTTCGCGCGCTGATAGGAGAGTTGGTTCGGACCGTTGCCGATGATCGGCCACGCCGACAGCACGTCGTACAGCGGCGTCAGGCCGAAACGGCCACCGCGCCGGTGCTGGATCGAGAAGTTCTTGGCGTGGCCATCGGTGGCACCAAGCAGCCAGAACGCGAACTGGGTCAGCACGAAGTCGGTCTGATCCTCCTGCGCGTGCTCGCTGTTGGAGAGCACGGCCAGGCAGTCCTGCATCGAAGGCCCGCCGTCGCTCTGGTACTTGCGATCGGGTCCGATGCCGAGTGCCTGGCAGAAGTCCTCCTGCGGCAGGCGGGCGATCCACGCTCCATCGGGCGGACGGAAGCGCGCCTTCTGCTCGGCGTCCTCCTCGATGCCGACCCAGCGGCGATCGAATCGGGTCACGACGAGCGCCTTGGTGTCTCCGAACCGGGCCATCTCGGTTTCTGCGACCGGCAGGCCGAGTGCACGCAGGATCCGGCTGCACAGCCACTCGTTCTCGATCGAGGTGCTCATGTCGGCCCGCATGTTGCCGACCAGGCCCAGCGGCAGCTTCAGGATGTGCGTCGTCGGCGTCGCGCCGCGCGGCAGGTACCAACGGCGACCCATCCGCAGCAGCGCGGTCTTCTCCTGGGCGCCGGCGATTGACAGGCGCAGCGCCTCGTCTTCGTCCCGCTGCCCGAGCGGCGCATCGGACGTCACCGACGCCAGGATGCGCTCGACCCTGGCCTCGTCGAGCGCCTCGGCATCGACCGTGTTCCAGCCGACGGGATCAACGCCCGGCGGCAGCAGCTGTACCGCGCCGACGCAGTCCCGCCCGATCGCCGTCAGCAGATCGAAGGCCTCGGTCGAACGCACACGGAACCGGCTGCGCAACCGACGGCGGATGTCGGCACTGTCGGGCAGCAGGTTGTCGAAGTAGTTTGTGACCGCGTCGCCGCGAAGCTCGAGGTCCGCGCTGAACGGCAGCGACAGCGACAAGGCCCGGCCTTCCTCGGCACGCACCCAGGCCTCGTTGTAGCGGAACACCGGCGTGCCGGTCCGCAGCGTCGACCAGACACCGACGTGCAGCCCGTTCATCCAGACGTGCAGTTCCGCCATCGCTTCACCACTCGCCGCCGGTCTTGCGCAGCTTGGTGATGGCCTGCTTCGGTGCCGAATCCGGAGAACCTTGCGGTTGCGCCGGCCGGATGTCTCGGAGCACCAGCCGCACGCCGAGCGCGCCCAGCACCTCGAGCAGCTGCTCGACACTGACGGCCGTCGGGTTGCCTTCGATCCGGGCAACCCGTGTCTGGCCGACGCCCAGCCTGGAGCCCAGCTCGGCCTGGCTGAGGCCGCGGGCCTTGCGCAGCGAACGCAGGTGGGTGGAGAGCTGCAGCGGTGTCTGGATCGGGTAGTCCATGCCGCAGCTTATGCCGGATCAGGCATTACTGCAATACATGCCTGATTAGGCATTCTTGGCAAGTATGCCTTGAAAGGCATTCTTTGCGACGCTGTCGCCGGGCATTGGCACCCGGCGACGGGCGCTTGAGGCTCCACCCGCGCCCCGGAAGAGAGGGCAGATGAGCCCCGCGCGCAAACGCCCGCAGAATGCAAAACGGCAGCCACTTTCGCAGCTGCCGTCTTGTCCAAGTGCTTGTCGCGCTTGGGACATTCTTGGTGGCCAAGGGCTCACTCGAAAGAACGCCCGTAGGCGGCTTGGAGAGCCGATCTGAAGTGGACTAGACCACTTGGCACTCCGAGCCTTACTCCTGCCCAGAAATTAGGCAATGGTTCGATTCAGGCACTGCCTCATTCTGCAGCACTGAGTCACAGACCGTTGCCATTTCAGGACGCCCCGACAGGATCGACGAAGTTCATTCTCGTGCCAAGCGGGCCTCGTCATGCTGCCGAGGTAGATCACCTGACGACCACTAACCCCAACAATCGAGCCACCGGCACGCGGTCTCGACGGAATCACGTGCAAGGTCGCCTAGTGGGTGAGCGAAGCAGTGTCGCGGACAGGCTGCTGCCCCCCCGTTGTGTGCCACGCGTCGCGGCCGGAGGACGCCAAGGCTGATCGTCTTTCCGTCCACGTAGGTACCTCCGGGTTTCGCACGATGCTCATCGAGCGATCGCCTTCGGCTGGCGCTCAGCCTGGCAGAATGACAACGCTCGCGATGGAGTGCGTGGGCGCGTGTCTTGTCGTCGCGTTGGCACAGAACAAATGCAAACTAGAAGAAAAGCGATACCAGTCATAGACCTCTTTGCTGGACCTGGTGGACTTTGCGAGGGTTTCTCGTCCGTTGTCGACTCGACGGGCGAGCGCCGTTTCACAGTCAAGATTTCCATCGAGAAGGATCCCATTGCTCACCGGACCCTGCTGCTGCGCGCGATCTTCCGCAAGTTCCCCAAGGGCAAGGTGCCTAACTGCTACTACGACTACGTCCGTGGCAAGTTAAGCCGCGAGCAGTTCCTCGCTCACCCTGATATCAAGGCTGCCGCAGAGCACGCTGCGAAGGAAGCACGCTGCGCGGAGTTGGGTGTCACTCCGGCCAAGGAGGTCGACGGCTGGATCCGCGACGCGCTGGGGGGC
>ENA-UOWO01007765-UOWO01007765.1-activated-sludge-metagenome-genome-assembly--contig:-NODE-7765-length-10511-cov-14.003347_pt1 | contig 10511 bp, 6 predicted proteins | sample MGYA00238148_ERZ761564 | MGnify/ENA primary metagenome ERZ761564 (study PRJEB28885, sample SAMN05720194) | activated sludge metagenome | isolation source: Anaerobic digester | place: USA...
CGCGCGTGGTCAACGAAGAGTTCGGCACGACGCCCGAAGGATTATCTGCCCGCAAACGCGTCTTTGATGACCGCCATCCAGCAATGGCCGACGCCATCGACAGTTATTTCAAGCAAACCGACAAACACTTCGTCGTCATCGGCGTGGGCCACATGGTCGGTGAAAACAATCTACTCGAAGCGCTCGCGAAAAAGGGCGTGGGCATCAAGCGAGTGGAGTAATCCGCCAGGCCGTGGTTTAGTCAACCAGAAAGCCATTCACCGCGCGAAGATCGTCCTCATTCAAGACGCCAGTTGCCGCCTTTAGGCGAATGTTATTGAGGAGTGCGTTGTAACGCGCTTGTGCGAGATCTCGCTGCACTTGCGTGACTTGTTGCTGCGCATTGAGCACATCGAGGTTAGTACGCACACCGACTTCTAAGCCCAGCTTCGTTGAGGCAAGCTGCGTCTCAGCCGACTTGAGCGCTTGCTGCTGCGCGGCCACACCCGCGACACCGCTGGTCACGCCAAGATACGCCTGACGCACGTTAAGGCCGGCAGAGCGGCGCGCTGCTTCGACATCGTTACGGTTTTTGTCTACGAGCGCGAGGGTTTCACGAATTCGCGCGTTCACGCCGCCTGAAATATCGAACGGCCAGTTGAAAGTAACGCCAATCAAGCCGCTGTTCGACCACGAACCGCGATTGAGCGCCGCGCTGGCGGTGTTCTGCGCGTGCGCGACGTTGGCTGTCGCGTCTAGTGTCCAGTCCTTGCCCGTTTCGGCACGGCGAACGTCGTACTCTGACACCGCGAGAGTTTGTTGGGAAATCTGCACCGCAAACGCCTCACGCTCGGCGCGGGTGACCCAAGCTTCCATGCTTTCAGGATTGGGTGCGGGTACTTGCGCGTTGTTGCGCAGTTTCTTTAGATTAGCTTCGAAGCGGCCAACGACGTTTCGGAGGGCCCACCGCGTACGGTCAACTTCGTTCTTCGCAGAAATTTCTTGCGCCAGCACTTGGTCGTAGCGCGACTGTGCTTCGTTGGTGTCGACAATCGTTGCGGTACCCACCTCAAAATTGCGTTTGGCCTGGGCAAGCTGCTCCGTCAACGCAGCCTTTTGCGATTGCACGAGCACGACGTTGTCCTGAGCAAGCAAAACATCAAAGTACGCCTGCGACAAACGGCTGGCGACGTCCATTTCCGCAGCCTTGACCGAAAGTTCGGAAATTTTCGCGGCCGCGTTGGCTTGTTCAATCGCGACATTGTTGGCTGGGCGAATCAACGGCTTGTTCACGTAAGCGGACACGCTTGCGGCCAAGTATCCGCGATCAGTTTGTGCCGACGAGAGACCGCGCACATGGGAGTCGAAGTAGTTAGCGTTAGCGCTGGCGTTGACGCCTGCCGCAAACCCATTTGCGGCTTCCGCCTGCGACACGCGCTCGCGCGCCGCGATCAGCGACGCACGAGCCGACGCGACTGCCGGATCCTGCGTGGTTGCTTCGCGATACAACGAGAGAATATCCGCGCCGTAAGCTGCGCCAGCGCCAGAAATCGCGCCAGCGATGGCCAGCGACAAAGCCGAGAGAGAAAGGATTCGGGTCAAGCGCATTAAAAGCTCCAACGATCACTAAAGAGGGACAAACAACAGTTCAACCGCATGCGGCAAGATCAATACTTGGGGACACTCGGATCAACTACCTGCGACCAAGCATCAATGCCGCCGCGCAGATTGAGGAGCCCTTCGACACCCTTGCCTGCCAAAAATTGAGCGCAATTCATGCTGCGCGCGCCGTGATGACAGATCACAACTAGGGGCTTCGAGACGGGATCGTCGCCTTGCAGCGCACGCACTTCGTCAACGCGACCGACGAGCGTCGACATCGGGACGTTCACTGAGCCGTCGATTCGAGCTAGCTCAAACTCCCACGGCTCGCGCACGTCGAGCAGCACGGCGTTTGCCAGCGGAGCTTGCGCTTGGCTACGCGCCTGCGCTAGCGCTTGAACGTCAAGCTGTTGAATCATCAAAAAACAAATCCCGGGGCTTTGGCCGCATTGGTCAAGGGCGGCAAAACCGTTTCGAACAGCGTTCGATTGCGGCGACCGCCGGTCGCGCTTACGGTCGTAAGCGTTGCGTTCATGACCGGCAGTTTTCCGATCACGGCGAAAATTTTGCCTTCGGCTTTGAGCTGCGAAAAGACCTCGTCTGGCAGCACTTCCATCGAGCCCGTGAACACGATCACGTCGTACGGCGCTTGGCCCTTCCAGCCGCGCGCGCCGTCGCCCGTGATGATGGTGGCGTTGGTGATGCCTGCACGCGCCAAATTGTCAGTGGCGAACTTAGCCAAGGCTGGGTCGAGCTCGATACTCGTGACCTTCGCTGCGCGCGAAGCCAGCAGACCCGTGAGGTAACCGCCGCGCGCGCCCACCTCAAGAACATGCTCCTTGCCGGTCAAGCCCAAATCCTGGACTACACGCGCTTCCATTTTTGGCGTCCACATTTTTGCGGTCGCTGAAATCGGTGTGATCGGCACTTCCACGTCCATCAGCGCGAACTCGCGCTGCGATGGCGGCAAAAAGTTCTCGCGTTTGAGGGTGTGTAGCAGGTCAAGCACATCAGTATCGAGCACATCCCATGTGCGGATTTGCTGCTCGACCATGTTGAAGCGGACTTGTTCGATATTCATGTGCGTCATGTGCGGGAAGGCGTGGATACGCGTTGAGTAGGGTCAGGAATAAGCCATTTTAACGGGCAAACTCCATAAATGACCGCGAGTCAGTTAACTAAGTTTAGCGGAATTTTGATCGTGCGCAAGGCCGCCTCATTCAGCAGGTGACGCCACTGCGCCGTGCTCATCAAGCGTCACGCCTCGGCGAGCTGCCTCTTTCGCAGCGCGCCGCTCCTTGAACTCCTCGATCATTGCGTAGATCACCGGCACGACAACCAACGTCAATATGCCGGAGCTCAACAAGCCGCCGATGATCGAACGGCCCATCGTGCCGTCCGCGCCTTCTTTAAGCGCCAGCGCCATCGGCAACATGCCAAACACCATCGCTGCGGTGGTCATCAAAATCGGCCGCAAGCGAATGTGGCCCGCCAACACCAGAGCTTCGGTGATGCTCTTGCCTTGCTCCCGCCGCGCCTGATTCGCGAAGTCAACGAGCAAAATGCCGTTTTTCACTACCAATCCCATCAGCATGATGAAGGCGATCATCGCGAACATGTTGAAGGTGGTGCGGGTCACGAAGAGCGCGAGCATCACCCCAACAAGCGACAACGGCAAGGTGGCCATAATCGCCAAAGGCTGAGCGAAGCTCATGAACTGTGACCCTAATACGAAGTAAATGAACGTCACGGCCAAGACCAGCGCAACCACGGCGTAACCAAACGAATCGCGCATGATTTGGTTATCGCCGTCTTGCTGAAAGCGATAGCCTGGCGGCAAAGGGAACGACTCAATCAATTTATTGACGTCGTTGCCCACGTCACCCGGTGTGCGTCCCTTGGCGTTCGCACTAATCGTCACCTGCCGCTGCAAAAAAGCGCGCTCGATGCTCTTCGGATTGGTGCTCTCACTGATAGTGGCGACACGCTCCAGCGCGAGCGCATCGCCATCAAGTGCTCGTGGATTCGCCAGCGGAATTTGCAGCAATTGCGCGGGGTCGTTTCTGACGTTCGCAGGCAAACGCACTGACACGTCCACTGAGTTACCCGAAGGTGGCAACCACGTGGCCACCGCGTCCCCTGCCACTAGCGCACGCGACACCGAGCCGATCGTAGACGGAGTGATACCAAACTCCGCGCTCTCTGCACGTTTCGGCATGATCACCAGCGCTGGCACCGCCGCCTTCTCGCTACTGTCGATATCGACCACGCCGTTGATCTTCTCAAGCTTCTCGACGAACTGCTCAGAAAGTTGCTTGAGCATGGTTGCATCAGGTCCGACGAACGAGACTTGCACTGGCTTATTCCAGCCGACCGACACGGTCATGCCAGCAATGCCTTTCACCGAATCCCGCGCGATGTCTTCGAGCTGCTTTTGACTACGTGTTCGTTCGGTGCGCGGCTTCAAAATCACGTTGATCCAGCCGGTGTTTTTTCCACGACCGCCGCCTGCACCGGAATACAGCAATTTTATCTCGGGAATTTTGCGCAACTCGGCCTCGGCCTGCGCGACTTTCACGGTTGTGTATTCAAGACTCGAGCCCACAGGCGTTTCCAGCCGCATTCCAAATTCGCTTTGGTCGTCTTTCGGAACGAATTCGCTACCAATGAGTGGGAACAAGCCCATGCTGCCGACGAACATAGCGGTCACGATGGCGAGCACTTTCTTGCGATGCCCAAGAGACCAACGAATCACGCGCTCGTACTGGTGCTGCAAGCCTTCCATGCGTTGGTCAAACCACGTCAGGAACTTACCCAACCACGGCAATCGCTTGAATCGATTGCCCAGCGGATCAGCCCACACCGCCGAGAGCATCGGGTCAAGCGTGAAGCTCACAAATAGCGAAATCAACACAGCGACAACGACCGTCACACCAAACTGATAGAAAAACAAACCAATGATGCCGCCCATGAACGCCACGGGCGCGAACACCGCCACAATCGCGAGCGTGGTCGACAACACCGCAAGGCCAATTTCTTCGGTCGCTTCCAGTGCAGCTTGCTTGTGCGATTTACCCATTGCTAAGTGCCGCACAATGTTTTCGCGCACCACAATCGCGTCATCGATCAACAAGCCGATACACAACGACAACGCCATCAGCGTGAGGTTGTTGAGCGTGAATCCAAACGCGTAGAGCGCAATGAACGTAGCGACGACCGAAATCGGCAACGTCAGTGCCGTAATCACCGTGCTGCGCCACGACGCGAGGAAGACAAACACAATCAAAACCGTGAGTAAACCGCCTTCAATGATGGTGCTCTTCACGCCGTCTACGCTCGATTTCACGTACTTTGACTGATCCGAAAGAATCGTCAATTCAACGTCGGCCGGCAGTTCTTTCTTCAGCCGTTCAATCGCGGCTTTGACGCCTTGTCCGACTTCAACGGTATTGCTGCCACGCACCTTGAGCATGTCAAGGCTGATAGCGCGAACGCCATCAATTCGTGCGAAGCTGGTTTGCTCCTTATTGCCGTCGACGATGGTCGCCACGTCGCCGAGTCGCACCTGCAAGCCATCGCGCCGCGCGACGATCAGATTGGAGAAATCCGCCACTGTTTTGAAGCGCGCATCTACACGCACCGACTTGTCATTTTGACCAACCGTGATGTTGCCCACCGGAGCGTCGATATTGTCAGTGCGAATCGCGTTCAATACTTGATCGACGCCAATACGCCGCGCGCGAAGTTTTGCCGGGTCCGGCTCGATTTGAATTTCACGCGTTGACGAACCGCTGAGATTCACCGTCGCCACGCCGGGCACGTTCTCCATGCGCCGGCGAATGACCTCTTCTACGATGTACGAAAGGTCCGGTAGCGTTCGGATTTTTGACGTGACGCCGAGCGAAACGATGGCTTTGTCGTCGTCGCGGTTTGCCTGCGAAACGAAGGGCTCTTTCGCTTCTTTCGGGAAGCCGGGCCGAATTTGCGCCAACTTGTCGCGCATTTCCTGCATTGCGACTTTGATCTCGGTGCCCATCGCAAATTCGACGATCACGAGGCTCGAATTTTCGCGGGAACGCGAGGTGATTTTCTTCACGCCCGAGATGGTGTTCAGCGCGTTTTCAATCGGCTTAGTCAAGTCGTTTTCCACGGCTTGCGGGCTCGCGCCGGGGTATTGAACGACGGTGAAGGCGAACGGCAGATTCACTTCGGGCATCGCATCAATCGGCAGCCGGAAATACGACACAGCACCCATCACCATGAGCGCAAACATCACCATGGTGCAAAACACCGGGTTTTTAATCGCAACGCGGGTCATCCACATGGTGCGTGTTCCTTATTTCGCCGCTGGAGCGGGAGCTGCAACGGCTGCAGCCGGAGCAGCGGGGACAGCTGGCGTCGCTGCTGTCGCGGGCGCGGCACCGGGCAACGTGACAGCTTGGCCCTCGTTCGGTTCGGCGCCGCGCAGCGTGAGCACTTTCGCGCCCGCAGCCAAACCTTCGGTGACCGCTACGTTTTCGCCCGATGTTGCACCGAGTTTGACGCGCAGCTTTTTCGCTTTGCCATCTTGCACCACCCACAAGTAATTGCCCGTAACGTCGGTCTTCACCGCCACGCTGGGCACCGCCACGGCCGCACTAGATTGCGACAAGCGCAGTTGCCCCGATAAGAAAGCGCCCGCTGGAATGCCGCTCTCGGCCGGAAGCGCGAAGCGCGTTTCCACAGTGCGCGCTGCGCTTCCTGTAGTCGGAATGATTCGGGCGAGCGTGCCGTCGACGGACGCGCCGCCGGTATCGAGTTGAAAGCTGGCTTTTTGCCCGATTTTCAATTCGGCCACGCGCTCAGCCGGAACCGGCACCACGACTTCCAGCGACGTCGGATCAAGGATCGTGAACACCGCCATCTCGTTGCCGATGCGCTCGCCGGGTTCGACGCTGCGCTTCGAAATCACGCCCGAAATCGGAGCAACCAGCGACGTCTCATTCAGCGCGGATTTTGCGATGTCGAGCTGCGACTTTGCCGCCTCAAACGCAGAACGTGCCGCCACGAAATTGCTCTCGCTGCTGTCAAGCGCCGTTTTCGAAATGAAGCCGCGTTCGGCCAATGAGCGCTGCTGGGCGCGGACGGATTCAGCCACGCCGAGCGCGGCTTGGGTCTGTTTAATCGCCGATTCGCGCTCCATAAGGCGAAGGCGCAGCTCATCGCTGTCGACCTTCGCCAGCCGTTCGCCTGCTTGCACCCGGTCGCCCGCGCGCTTGGTCATGCCTGTGGCTGTGCCCGCATGGCGCGAACGCACGATCGCCTGCTTAGCGGCGTCGACGCTGCCCGCGACCGGTAGCGATTGAACGAGCGTCGTCGGACCGGCCGTCGCCATATCCACCGCCGCCAACACCAATGGCGCATCGGCTTTTTTGGCTTCGGCAATTTTCGCGGCAGCGGCAGCGTCTTTATTGCGCTTAACCATAAACCCCGCCCCGGCCGCGCCAACCGCCAACAACAACCCAGTCACTACCATCCATCGCTTGATACGCATGCGTTCTCAGGGCTTGTGGCCCTTCTCCCGTTTCTCAGAATGGTGGAAGGCTAGGGCATTTGTCGGGCTTGTGCGCGTGTGGTGCGACAAAGCCCCGCTTTTCTGGCGCGAACTGCGGGCGAGCTTTCGGCGCGCAAAATGCGTGGGCAGCGGTTATGGCTTTTGCCCGCTATCGACTGCCCTGTGGTGTTTTTGCACTATTTTTGCATTAAATCGACTTTTAGAAAATTATGCTTCTAACGACCGCCTGTAGGTCGTTAGAAGCATAAAGCTGTATCGTGGCGAGCGCGAAAACCGCGCGCCAAAATGACGCGAAATGGCGTGGGCGCTGGTAAAATTGAGGGTTACCCTCATATAGCTTGCCTATTAGAAGTGCGGCGCCGAGTCTGTCCGATTTGGTGATCAAACTGCGTTTCTAGTCGACGTCGTCACGCATCTTTCTGCCAGGTTCACGATCCCCGTGGTCCTTTGTGCACTGGAAATTTGAAGCATGGTTAAAGCCAAATCAAAACCCGCCGCAAAAGTTAGCAAAACAGCGAAAGCAAAACCGGCCGTAAAAGCCCGTGTTGCCGCCAAACCTGTCGCCCTGACAAAAGCCGGCAAGGCGAAGCCCGCGAAACCCCAAGCGAAAGCCGCTAAGGTTGCGCCGAAGTCGAAAGCAGTTGTGAAGAGTAAGCCTGCATCAAAAGCAAAACCTGCTGCGAAAGCCAAGGCTGCCAACAAACCTTCAGCGAAGGCGGCAGTGAAATCTAGCGCGAAGAAAGCAGCAGTTGTCAAAGCAAAGCCCACAGCGAAGGCAAAAAGTGCCAAGCCCGCAGCAAAAAGCGTGACAAAGCCCGCAGGCAAAACCACCTCCAAAGTTGCGACCAAGGTCGTTGCCAAGGCAAAAGCAACCGGCAAACCAGCCGCCAAGCCCGCGGGCAAAGCAGCGAGCAAGCAAGTTGCAAAAACTGCTGCAAAAGCAGGTGCCAAGGCTCCCGCCAAAGCGGTGAAAGTGGTTGCGAAAGCCGTGGTGAAAACCCCGGCTAAAGCAGCCGCCAAACCTGTCGCAAAACCCGTATCAAAGCCGGTTGCCCAGCCCGCCGCTAAATCCAGTTCGACCTCATCGAAGGCGCCAGCGGCCAAGGCCGTTGTCAGTGCGCCAAAAGCAGCGGCACCCACCAAGGGCACCAGCAAACCATCCGAAAAGGCCGTTATTAAGTCCACTCCTCCTGTCGCGGCCAAGCCGGCCGAGACCAAACCTTCCAAGCCCTCTAAACGTGACGGAGCTGACAAGCCCGTGGCCGCTGCCCCCGTTGCAGCGCCAGCCAAAGCCGCAGCGCCTGCAGTCGTAGTCAAAACCGGCAAGCCCGGTCGTCCTCCAAAAAACGCGGTTGACGCCGCGCCCGCCGTGGTCGCCGACGTTGTCGACGCAACGGGCGCCGTGCCTGACGACGCAACGGCTGCGCCAATTGCAATCAACCCGCTGACCGGGAAGCCAAAGACGCGCAAGCAACTGCTGCTCGAAAAGAAACAGGAAGCGCTCCTGAAAGCGCTTGCGCCGTTCAAAACGGTCGACGCCGAAACCCGTCGTCTGCGCCTCAAGACGCTGATTACGCTCGGTAAAGATCGCGGCTACCTGACGTACTCCGAGATTAACGATCACCTGCCAGACGACCTCGTCGACGCTGAATCCATCGAAGGCATCGTTGCGATGATCAACGACATGGGTATTCAGGTGTTCGATGAAGCACCTGCTGCCGAAGAGTTGATCATTTCCGAAACCGCGTCGGCTGTTGCCGACGATGACGTCGCCGAAGAAGCCGAGCGTGCGATTTCGCAGCTCGACAGCGAATTCGGTCGCACCACCGATCCCGTGCGTATGTACATGCGTGAAATGGGTACGGTTGAGCTCTTGACGCGTGAAGGCGAGATCGAAATCGCAAAACGCATCGAAGACGGTCTCAAACACATGGTGCAAGCGATTTCCGCGTGCCCAATGACCATCGCCGACATTCTGCTGTTGGCCGACAAGATCGAAAAAGGCGAAGCCATCGCCGACGACATCGTCGACGGCATCGCTGGCCTTGAGCCGCCGGAGCCCGCGCCTGCGCCCGCTCCTAGCGATCAAGACGGCGACGAAGAAGCCGAAGAGGAAGAAGAAGACGAAGAGGCCACTGCGGCCCTCTCCGCCGAGCTTCTGGCCAAACTCAAAGCACTCTCGCTCGAAAAATTCGGCACGATTCGTAAGAACTACGCCAAGGTACTCGCCCACATCGAAAAGGGTGAATACAAGAGCGAAGGCTACGTAAAAGCGCAGAAGAAGATCACCGAAGAGATGACCGACATTCGCTTCGCCGCGAAGATCGTCGAGCAGCTCTGTGACTCCGTGCGCTCGCAAGTCGATCGCATCCGCGGTCATGAGCGCAAGCTGCAAGAGCTCTTGGTTTTCAAATGCCAAATGCCACGCGATCACTTCCTCAAAATGTTCCCCGACAAGGCAATGGACCTGACGTGGATCGACAAGGAAATCGCTGCTGGCAAGCCGTACAGCGAAGTGATGGCGAAGAATCGCCAAGCGTTGGTCGAGCGCCAAGAAGCTTTGTTGGAATTGCAAAAGAAAGTGCAACTCCCGCTGCAAGACTTCAAAGACATTTACAAACAAATGTCTTCCGGCGAAGCCAAATCGCGCAAGGCCAAGAAAGAAATGACCGAGGCCAACTTGCGCCTCGTGATCTCGATTGCCAAGAAGTACACCAACCGCGGTTTGCAGTTCCTCGACTTGATTCAAGAGGGCAACATCGGCCTCATGAAAGCGGTCGACAAGTTCGAATATCGTCGCGGCTACAAGTTCTCGACCTACGCCACGTGGTGGATTCGTCAGGCCATTACTCGCTCTATCGCCGATCAAGCGCGCACCATCCGTATTCCGGTGCACATGATCGAAACGATTAACAAGATGAACCGCATCTCGCGCCAAATCTTGCAAGAAACGGGTATCGAGCCAGACGCGCCGACGCTTGCCGCGCGCATGGAAATCCCCGAGGACAAAATCCGCCGCATCATGAAGATCAGCAAAGAGCCGATCTCCATGGAAACGCCAATTGGCGACGACGACGACAGCCACTTGGGTGACTTCATCGAAGACACGCTCACGCTGACGCCGATGGACGCCGCCGTGCAAGACAGCCTGCGCGACCTGTGCAAGGAAGTGCTCGACACCCTCACGCCACGCGAAGCCAAAGTGCTGCGCATGCGTTTCGGCATCGAGATGAACACCGACCACACGCTCGAAGAAGTCGGCAAACAATTTGACGTCACGCGCGAGCGCATCCGTCAGATCGAAGCCAAAGCCCTACGCAAACTGCGCCACCCAAGCCGCGCAGAACGCCTCAAAGGCTTCGTCACCGAAGCGTAA